>ERZ773001.273-NODE-273-length-21611-cov-57.5241_pt1 | contig 21611 bp, 18 predicted proteins | sample MGYA00511673_ERZ773001 | MGnify/ENA primary metagenome ERZ773001 (study PRJEB29015, sample SAMEA2738091) | human oral metagenome | biome: human oral; feature: human-associated habitat; material: saliva | place: China | collected 2162 ... | reverse complement strand
CATTGCTTCGAATCCATGCCCCCTAGCCTAGCCGAGTCCGAGCCAACCACTGTGCGTGCTCCGTCGGCATCGGGGGAGTGACTCCTCCAAACACCGGACACAGCGAGCGCACGCCACACCAATTACACAGCGGATTCTTGCGCGCAGCAAAGGAATCATTGGCGATATCGGAGGCAATGCGCGTCCATAGGTCATCGATGTGACGCTCAAACGCGCGAATATCATCGGCGACCGGATCGAAGGTGATGACCTGACTCGCGCGCAGGTAGACCAGCTGCATGCGGGTCGGCAGCCTCTTCGTGCGGGCCAAGAGCAGCGCGTAAAAGCGCATCTGGTAGAGTGCTTCGTCCACGTAGCGCGGTCCGGGGGCCTTGCCAGTCTTGTAATCGACGACCCGCAGTCGCCCATCGGGAGCCGCGTCGATGCGGTCAATGAAACCGAGCAGGCGCACGCCACCCGCTGTCGTCGTCGTCACGCGCTGCTCGCGCGCGGCCGGGGCGATCCACTGCGGCTGCTCGATGGCGAAATAGCCGTCAATGACCCCGCGCGCGTCCTCAAGCCACGCCTGAAGGTCCTCCTCATCGGCGAAAAGATCGGCAATCGCAGGGGTCTTCGCCACGACTGCCTCGTAGGCGGGGGCGACCCGTGCGCGGGCAGCCTCAGGCGTACGCTCGTGTGGGGTCAGTCCGAACAGCTCCTCGAGGACCGCGTGGACCACCGTCCCCAGCGCTTTCGCGCGCGTCTCGGGTTCGCGGTAACCGTCCAAGACATGCAGACGATACTGGAGGGGGCAGCGCTCATATTCCTTCGCGCGCGAGGCCGACAGCGCGGGATCCCACGTACGAGGACCGGGGGAGGGGGCAATCAGGTCTGTCATGAACACCACGCTAACCCCCACCACCCCCATTTGTGTCCTGGCAGGGGCGGGGAGGCCCAAGGCGCTATTCTTTACGTAATGACTATTCAGCGTAATAATTCCGAAACGGCCGCCGATTTTGGCCAGACCACCCGCCGAGGCCCCTTGACCGAGGGCGACCGCGTTCAGGTTCGCGACCCGAAGGGACGCTTCCACCAAGTGATCTTGGTGCATGGCGGACGCTTCCAGTCCAACCGCGGTGGATTCAACCACAACGACGTTATCGGCCGCCCCGACGGTCAGGTCATCGTGACCGACGAGGGGCGTCAGTTCCAGATCCTGCGTCCCCTTCAGGTTGACTATGTCATGTCGATGCCGCGCGGCGCGGCGGTTGTCTATCCCAAGGACGCGGGCGTCATCACCCACATGGGCGATATCTTCCCGGGTGCCACGGTCATCGAGGCTGGGGCCGGGTCGGGTGCCCTGTCCATGGCGCTCCTGGACGCCGTGGGACCGAGCGGTCGCCTGATCTCCGTCGAACGCCGCCAGGACTTCGCAGACATCGCTGCGGCGAACGTGGACCTGTGGTTCGGACGCCGTCATCCCGCGTGGGATCTGCGTGTCGGCGACGTGGACGAGGTGCTGTGGGTGGTCGACGAGGGGAGCATCGATCGCGTAGTCCTCGACATGCTGGCCCCCTGGGAAAACATCGAGGCCATCACGCACGCGCTCATTCCTGGCGGTGTTCTCGTCTGCTACGTCGCGACGGTGACCCAGATGTCGCGCCTGGTCGAGGACCTGCGCGCGTCCGAACGCTTCACAGATCCGATCGCGTGGGAGGACATGCGCCGCGAGTGGCATCTTGACGGCCTGGCGGTGCGCCCCGAGCATCGTATGGTCGCTCACACCGGATTCCTTGTAGTGACTCGTCTGCTCGCCCCCGGCGTGACGCCGCAGGAGCGCTCGACACGCCCAGCCAAGGCTGCCGAAGGCCAGGGCGGTGCGTGGGACGACGAGCAGGACTGGTCCCTGGAGAAGGTCGGCCAGCGCGTGAACTCCGAGAAGAAGGTCCGCAAGGTGCGCCGCGACGTCGTCGCGCAGGCAGACACGTGGGCGTCGCAGGGACGCGAGGCTCAGACCAATGAGTGAGGTCGAGCAGCGCCAAGCACTCGAGCGGCGCGTCATCTCGCTCGAGGAAAAGAACGGTCGCCTCACCAGCGCTCTGACGGCGGCCCGCACCGAGCTGATTCGCCTCCAGGGTGAGTTGGCGGATGTCTCGCGCCCGCCGCAGACGCTCGCGACCTTCGTGCGTGCCTTCCCGGCCGCGCGTCAGATCGAGGTCGTTTCGGGCGGTAAGCGTATGCGCGTGGCCGTCGCCCCCAAGCTGGACGTCACCGACCTGTCGTACGGGCAGTGGGTGCGCCTAGATGACACGATGATCGCCGTCGCCGCTGATGACTTCGCGCGCAGCGGCCAGGTGGTGTCGATCCTCGAGGTGGTGGGTCCGGATCGCGTGCTCGTCGCCGCCGAAGGTGGTGCGGAGACTCTGTTGGAGCTGGCCGGACCTTTGCGCCACGGCAACCTGCGCCCCGGGGATTCCCTCGTCGTGGACACGCGCTCCGGCATCGCGCTTGAACGCATCGTGCGCGAGGACGTCGAGCAGCTGCTCACTCCCGAAGTTCCCGACGTGACTTACGCGGATATTGGCGGCCTGGACGCTCAGATCGCGCAGGTGCGCGATTCGATCGAGATGCCCTTCAACCATCCCGAGCTGTACCGTCAGTTTGGCCTGCGCCCGCCCAAGGGCATCCTGCTGTACGGCCCTCCCGGCTCGGGTAAGACCCTCATCGCCAAGGCCGTCGCGAACTCCCTGTCCAAGCGTGGCGGTGCCTCGACGTTTTTCCTGTCGATCAAGGGTCCCGAGCTGCTTAACAAGTTCGTGGGTGAGACCGAGCGCCAGATCCGCGCGATCTTCGCCCGCGCCCGCGCGCTTGCGGCAGGCGATACCCCCGTCGTCATTTTCTTCGATGAGATGGAGGCGCTGTTCCGCACGCGCGGCACGGGTGTGTCCTCGGACGTCGAGACGATGATCGTCCCGCAGCTGTTGGCCGAGATGGACGGCGTCGAGTCTCTCGACAACGTCGTCATCATCGGTGCCTCCAACCGCGCGGACATGATCGACCCCGCCGTCCTGCGCCCCGGGCGCCTGGATGTGCGTATTCGCGTGGATCGCCCCGACCGCGCGGGCGCGCTCGACATCTTCTCGAAGTACCTGACGCCCGCCGTGCCCATCCACGCGGCGGAGGTTGCGCGCGCCGGCGGTATCGACGAGGCCGTGGCCGGGATGATCACGCGAGCGGTCGACGCGCTCTACACCCGTGACGAGACGACTGCGCTTTTCCTCGCGACGCTGGTGAGCGGCGATCATAAGCGCATCTACCTGGCGGACCTTGTCTCTGGCGCACTCATCGCAGGTATCGTGGAACGCGCGAAGAAGTATGCGATCAAGGACGCGCTCACCGGGCAAGCAACAGGACTGACCATGGAACACCTGCTGCGCGGTGTACACGAAGAAATGAACGAATCGCTGGAGTTGGCCGCGACCTCTTCGCCGGAGGACTGGGCCCGCACGAGCGGACTCGCGCCCGAGATTGTCAGCGTCAAGCCGATTGGAGCGGTGAAATGAGCAGCGAACGCATTATCGGGACCGAGACAGAGTACGGCGTCTACCGTCCCGGCGATGCCTGGGCCAACCCGATCGCTCTGTCCACCCGCGTTGTGTCCGCCTACGGTGAGATCTCCCGGGAGGGCACCCCGGCCTCGGGCTCGGGCGCCGTACGCTGGGACTACACGGGGGAGGACCCGCTCAACGACCTGCGCGGCATGCGCATGTCGCGCGCGGCCGCCGACCCGTCCCTGCTGACCGACGACCCCTACCACCTGGCTCCCTCGGGTGGTTCCGAAAAGGTCGCGCGCCCCACCGCCGAAGAGCTGGCTCTGCCCGCGGCGACGACGGCCGTGCTGACCAACGGCGCGCGCCTGTACGTCGACCACGCCCACCCGGAGTACTCGGCCCCCGAGACGCTGGGCGCGCGCGATGCCCTCCTGTGGGATCGCGCGGGCGAGGTCATTGCCCGTCGCGTCATGGAACGCCTGGAGGCTCTGGGCGAGGAGCCCATTGTCCTGGTCAAGAACAACACGGACGGCAAGGGCGCGGCCTACGGCACCCATGAGAACTACCAGATGCCGCGCATCACCGACCTGGACACGATCGTCCGAGGCCTCACGCCCTTCATGGTGACCCGTCCCGTCATCTGCGGGGCGGGCCGCGTGGGCCGCGGGCAAAAGAGCGAGGTCCCAGGCTTCCAGATGTCCCAGCGCGCCGACTTCGTCGAAAACGAAGTGGGCCTGGAGACGACCTTCAACCGCCCGATCATCAACACGCGCGACGAACCCCATGCCAACCCGGCCCAGTTCCGACGCCTGCACGTCATCGGCGGCGACGGCAACATGTTCGACGTGTCGGCCTTCCTGCGCTTTGGCACGACCTCCCTGGTCCTGTGGGCCATCGAGCAGGGCACCGACCTGCGCTGGGATTCCATCGTCATGGACGATCCCGTGCAGGAAACCTGGAACGTCTCCCACCACCCGGACCTCGACTACAAGATCGGCACGGCCGGCGGCTCCTACACGGCCGCCGAGCTCCAGCAGGTCTACCTCGACCTGGTCCTGGACGCCTTCGAGGAGACCGGCACGACGCCCACGGAGGCGGATCGCGACATACTCACCCTGTGGCAGTCGGTCCTGGACCGCATGCGCGCCGACCTCTTCTCGGTCGCCAGCGACGTCGAGTGGGTGGCTAAGTACCAGCTCGTCAAGCGCCAGAAGGAACGCGCGGGCCTGGAGTGGAACGACCCTCGCCTGGCAGCCATCGACCTGCAGTGGGCGGACCTGCGACCCAGCCACGGCCTCGTCTATCGCCTCGCGAAGGCCGGCATGGTGCGCCGCCTCGTGTCCGACGAGGAGGTCGAACGCGCCGCCGACGTTGCCCCCACCAACACGCGCGCCCACGTGCGCGGCTGGGCCGTTGCCAACCGTCCAGACCTGGTCAAGGCCTCGTGGTCCTCGCTGGTCTTCGATCCCGGCGAAGGCGACCTGGTGCGCTTCCCGATCGCCGATGCGCGAGACACCTCCACCCGATAACCTCTCAACGAAAGATAATCACAGTATGTCCAATCAGATTTTTGCTGGCGGAGCAAGCCCCATCGACGACGCGCTCGAGGCTGGCGGCCAGGTCCAGGCTCGTACCTCCTCGATTGACTCCCTCCTCGATGAGATCGATTCCGTCCTCGAGACCAACGCCGAGGCCTTCGTGCAGGGCTTCGTCCAGAAGGGCGGCCAGTGACGTGAGGCGTCGAGTTTTCGGCATCGAAACGGAGTACGGGCTGACGGCCGCGTCCCCGTCCGGGGCGGCGCCGATGGACGCCGAGCACGCCGCTCGTCAGCTGTTTGAGCCCCTGTTGCACCAGGGCCGCTCCTCGAACCTTTTCCTGCGTAACGGCGGGCGCCTCTACCTGGACGTGGGCGCGCACCCCGAGTACGCCACCGCCGAGTGCGACCGGCTCGAGGACCTTCTCGAGCAGGATCGCGCCGGATCGGACATGCTCGCCGATCTGGCCGTCCAAGCCGACGAGGCTCTGGCCGAGCTGGGCACCGATCTGCGCCTGCACCTGTTCCGCAACAACCTGGACTCGCAGGGCAACTCGTATGGCTGCCACGAGAACTACCTGCTGCACCGCCGCCGCGACTTCCGCCAGGTGGCCGACGCCCTTGTTGCGTTCTTTGTGACGCGTCAGATTCTGGTGGGCAACGGCTGGATCAACACGGCCGCAGCGACCCCGCGCCTGCAGTTCTCCCAGCGCGCCGACCAGATGTGGGACGCCGTCTCCTCTGCGACGACGCGCTCACGCCCGATCATCAACACCCGTGACGAGGCCTTGGCTGACTCGGGCGCATACCGACGCATGCACGTCATCGTCGGAGACACGAACGTCGCCGAGCCGACGACCGCGCTCAAGGTCGGCATGACCGAGCTGCTCATCCACGCAATTGAGGACGGCCTCCAGATTGAGGATCTGGCGCTCGCCGACCCGATGCGCGCGATCCGCGAGATCAACGCGGATCTGTCCGGCTCAGCCTCCATCGAACTGGCATCCGGGCGCATGACCAGCGCTGTCGCGCTCCAGCGCGAGATTCGCGAGCGCGTCCTCGCCCGTATTCCCGTCACCGACCTGGATCCCATGCGCGCCTACGTTGTCGATCTGTGGGGCCGAGGCCTCGACGCGATCGCCAGCGGCGACTGGAGCGCGGTGGAGACGGAGCTCGACATTGCGATCAAGCGCAAGCTGTTGACCTCCTACTGCGCGCGCACTGGCACCCCCCTGAGTGATCCGCGCGTGGCGCGCCTGGAGTTGTCCTACTCCGAGATCACGTCTGACGGCCTGCGCGAACGCATGGAGCGTGCCGGGCTCATGCGCCGCCTGACGAGTGAGCAGGGCGTGGCGCGCGCGATGAACGTTGCCCCGGCGACGACGCGCGCTCACCTGCGCGGACGCATCATCGCCGCCGCGGAGGATGCGCGCGCCGACCTGAGCGTCGACTGGGTGCATGTGCGACTGGATGATTCGTCGACGATCCCGCTCTCCCTCCAGGATCCTCTGGCCACGTCCGATCCGCGTGTGGATGCGCTCATCGCGCAGATTTACGCTCAGTCTCCTACGATTCCCGCATGAGCTCCGCTTCGCACAATCCCGATTCTTCGAGCAGCCGACGCACGAAAGGTTCCTCGCAGCGAGCCGCCGCGATGGGTGAGCGCTCGCGAGGTTCGTCTCGCGTGTCCGTGCTCGTGCGACTCCTCATCACCCTGGTGGTCATCGGGGTGTGCGCGGCCGTCGCCTGGTGGGCATTCCGGCCTGTCCCCGCCGCGCAGGAGGAGGCCGGTGCGGGTGCCAGTGCGCAGTCGACGACCCTGCCGCTCTTCGAACGTGTCGTCGTCTCCGGCCGTGTCGGAGCCACGCCGACGATCGAAATCAAGGCTCCCCTGGAAGTCGACGGCTCGAAGGTGACAACGCTCGTGAAGGGCGATGGCCGAGAGATCACCGAGGGTTCGCCCGTGCTGGTTGCCATCACGGCCTTTGACGGAGAAAGCGGAAAGACCCTGTCGGAGTTTGGACGCCCGCAGCTGAGCCTGGGCATCGTCGGTACCGACGTCATCGGCGAAGACCTGACGAACATGGTGATCGGACAGCAGGAGGGTTCGCGCCTGATCGCCTTCCGTACGATCGCGCCGGGTGCTGGTGCCCCCGGATCCACGAGCAATGTCGAGGTCGATGTCATTGACATTCTGCCCTCCATCGCGGTGGGCACCGCGGTGGATGCGTCGGTGGATCCCCTCAGCGTCGAGATCAGTCCCAATGGGCCGATCATTACCCACGGCACGACCGTTCCGGACGGCGTGACGACGCAGATGCTCATCAAGGGTGACGGCGTGCAGGTCCACGACTCCGACCGCGTCGTCGCACAGTTCACCGCCCTGGGATGGACCGACGGCGTCGTGCGCGTGTCCACCTGGGAGACCGGCGTCCCCCAGGTCATCAACCTCGGGAAGGCCATGCGTGGTCTGCAGACCGCTCTCGTCGATCAGAAGGTCGGATCACGCCTGGCGATCACGATCCCGCCAGACCTGGCGGCCGGCGACGATACGCTGTGCTTCGTCATCGACATTCTCGGTACGGAACCGGGCCTGAGCGCGACCGGGGACGACAAACCCCAGTCCTGAGCGTTCATCCCGTGAGAGTGGGCGGGCACCGGCACTTGGCCTTGTGGGACACTGGGAGGCATGCTGAGATGGATGACCGCCGGAGAATCGCACGGACCTGCATTGCTTGCCACGATAGAGGGCCTGCCCTCGGGCTTGCGCATCACGACCGATGATCTGCGTCGCGTCTTGGCGCGCCGACGCCTGGGATACGGGCGCGGTGCGCGCCAGAAGTTCGAGGCCGACGAGGTCTCGATCCTGGCGGGTGTGCGACACGGGGTGACGACGGGTGCACCTGTGTCCATTCGGATTGGAAACTCCGAGTGGCCCAAGTGGGAAACAGTCATGAGCGCCGACCCCGTCGATCCCTCCGCTCTGCTCATCGATGCTGGCACGGGTGATGAGCGTGAGATCGCACGTAACCGCCCGCTGACGAGGCCTCGTCCCGGTCATGCGGACCTGCCCGGCATGCTCTCCTACGACCTGCCCGAGGCGCGTCCGGTACTCGAACGCGCCTCAGCGCGCGAGACCGCGGCGCGCGTCGCCCTCGGCGCACTTGCCGAGGCACTCCTCGAGCAGGTGGCCGGCGTGCGCCTGGTCTCCCATGTCATCGCGGTCGGTACCCAGCGCACCAACTCCGAGGTGGTGCCGACGCCCGCCGACGAGAACGCCCTGTGCGAGGCCTCCATGCGCACCCTCGACACGGCTGACAACGCCCGCTTTGAGGCCGCCGTCGATGAGGCGAAGCATGCGGGTGACACCATCGGCGGCGTCGTTGAGGTGATCGCCTACGGTGTGCCTGTGGGGCTGGGCACCCACGTGACTGCACGCGAGCGCTTGGACGCACGCCTGGCCGCCGCGCTCATGTCGATCCAGTCCGTCAAGGGCGTCGAAATTGGTGACGGCTTCGCACAGGCCGCCCTGCTCGGTTCCGCCGCACACGACGAGATCGTGCGCGGGGCGGATGGGCACCTGACTCGCACCACCAACCACGCAGGCGGCATCGAGGGAGGCACGTCCAACGGCGCACCCATCGTGGCACGCGCCGGCTTCAAGCCGATCTCGACCGTCCCTCGCGCTCTGCGCAGCGTGGACCTGGCGACCGGTGAGGAAGCAGTAGGCCTGCACCAGCGCTCCGACACCTGCCAGGTTGTGCCCGGTGCCGTCATCGCCGAGGCCGAGGTCGCCCTGGTTCTGGCCAACGCCCTCTTCGATCACGCGGGCGGGCGCTCGGTGTCCGAGATGCGCCGTAACCTTTCCTCTTACCTGGAGGTTGTGGGGGAGCGCGCATGAGCGTCGCGCTGCCCATCGTCCTCGTCGGGCTGCCGGGAGCTGGCAAGTCGAAGGTCGGTCGCCTGCTCGCCGGTCGCCTCGGAGTCCCTCACGTCGACACCGACGACCTGATTGTCGAGCGTGAAGGACGAGGGATTTCCGATATTTTCGCCACCGATGGCGAGTCTGCATTCCGTCTCATGGAGACCGCGGCGGTCGCCGATGCGCTCTCACATCGCGCGGTCGTGTCATTGGGCGGGGGAGCGGCGGCCACTGACACTGTGCGCAGCCTGCTTGTCGGACACACCGTTGTTTACATTGACGCCCCGCACGACGAACTCGTGCGCCGTACAGCATCCAAGACTCATCGCCCGCTGCTCGCCACAGACCCCGACGGGGTGCTACGGCGACTGAGAAGCGAGCGCGAACCTCATTACCGTGCCGTCGCTACGCTGACCGTGCCCACCGGGCCGGGACCCGCCGAGGACGTCGCCACCGCCATTCTCACCCACCTGGAGCAGTTATGAGCACCACCATCGGGGTCACCGGCCCCCATCCCTCAACTATCACCGTCGGCCGTGACTTGGGATTTGCTCCCATCGCCGCCGCGCTCGACGAGGCCGTCACGAAGGTCCTCATCATCCACGCGCGCCCGCTCGCTGCACGGGCAGTGGCGCTCGCCGAGCACCTCCGTTCCCTCGGCTACGAGGTGGCCACCGCTGACCATCCTGACGCCGAGGCCGGAAAGGCCATCGAGGTCGTGGTCGGCCTGTGGGACACCTGCGGGCACCTCCAGCTGGGCCGCAAGGACGTAATCATCGCCATGGGCGGGGGAGCGACCACAGACATGGCGGGCTTCGTCGCCGCCACGTGGCTGCGCGGCGTGACGCTCATCAACGTGCCGACCACGCTGCTCGGCATGGTTGACGCAGCCGTGGGCGGCAAAACCGGTATCAACACATCGGTGGGCAAAAATCTGGTCGGCTCCTTCTACCCGGCCGACGCGGTCATCGCCGACATGAGCCTGCTGGCAACCCTGCCCCGCCAGGACCTGGCGGCGGGGGCCGCCGAGGTCATCAAGTGTGGGTTCATCGCCGACCCTAAGATCCTGCGCATCGTGGGGGAGACCTCCCCGGAGATCCTCCTTGACCCCTCCAGCGAGCAGCTGGCCGAGATCACTACCCGTGCGATCACAGTCAAGGCCCGCGTCGTCTCCGCCGACCTGACCGAAGGCGGACTGCGCGAGATCCTCAACTATGGTCACACCCTCGCCCACGCGATCGAGCGAGCGAACGACTACACGTGGCGCCACGGTGACGCGGTGGCCGTCGGCTGCTGCTTCGCCGCACGCCTGAGCGCTCAGCGTGGACTCCTTGGGGCCGAAGAAGTCGCGCTTCACGACGAACTCTTCGCCCGCGTTGGGCTGCCCACCCGCTACGAGGACAGCTCTCTGGAGGAACTGACCCACATCATGGCCTCGGACAAGAAGGTGCGCCGCGGCATCCTGCGCTTCGTGCTGCTCGACGGCATCGCAAACCCGAGTACCTTTGCAGTCGAACCCAACGAACTGGTGGCCCCAGCACGCGCCATCGGGATCGACGCATGAGTCTGATCGTCTTGATTGGCGTCACCGGCTCAGGCAAAACGACGGTCGGTCGCCTCCTCGCGCAGCGCTATCACCTGCCGCTTCGCGAAACGGACGATGCTGTGGAGGAGCGCCTCGGTGCCTCGATGCGCACGCTTGTCGTGGGCCGTGACCCTCAGCTGGCCATCACCGCACGCGAAGAAGCTGAACGGCTCCTTCGCCTTGACGAGGGTATTGTCACGCTCGGTGCCTCCCGACCGCTCGACTCAGCCACTGCCTCGGCGATCCACGACGCGCGGACCCGGGGTGCCGTTGTCGTCGAACTCTCCGCGGACCTTTCCGCGGTATCGCGCCGAGAAAACCTGGGGGTCCCGCGTTCTGTCGGCCTCGGCGCGCCCCGTGCTGTGCTCACCCAGCTAATGAGGCAGGCTCGTGTCGCCTATGAGGCCGTGGCCGACACAACAGTGGATACGAGCGTCCTCACCCCGCAAGAAGTCGCCGATGAGGTGGCTCGCGCGTGTAAACTGACCCCTGATTACTGATTCCTTTACGAGTGAGGTACCACTGTGGCAACGACCAATGATCTGAAGAATGGCCTCGTTATGGTGATCGACGGCCAGCTCTGGCAGGTTGTCGAGTTCCAGCACGTCAAGCCTGGCAAGGGCCCGGCCTTCGTGCGCACCAAGATCAAGAATGTTCTATCCGGCAAGACCGTAGACAAGACCTTCAACGCTGGCCTGAAGATCGAAACCGCGACCGTTGACCGTCGCGACATGACGTACCTGTACCAGGACGGCACCGATTACGTCTTCATGGATCAGTCCACCTACGAGCAGATCAACGTTCCCGCCGAGACCGTGGGCGACGCCCGCAACTTCATGGTGGAGAACCAGGACGTCATCGTCTCCCAGCATGACGGCACTGTGCTCTTCGTCGAGCTGCCCGCGACCGTCGTCCTGACGATCACGCACACGGAACCCGGCCTGCAGGGTGACCGTTCCTCCGCCGGCACCAAGCCCGCGACCCTCGAGACCGGCTACGAGATCCAGGTTCCCCTCTTCATGGAGGAAGGCACCCGCGTCAAGGTTGACACCCGCGACGGCTCGTACTCGGGTCGCGTGACCGAGTAATGTCGAAGCAGCACCGCTTCACCTCGCGCACCAAGGCCCGCAAGCGCGCGGCCGACGTCGTTTACGAGGCCGACCAGCGCGGCATGGGGTCCAACCCCGACGTGCTGCGCGACCTCCTGCGCGAGCGCCGCGTCATCACCGCGGCTCAGACTCCGCTCCCGGAGTTCTCGATCCAGATCATCGCCGGTGTGGCGGATAATCTGCGTCGCATCGACTCGCTGATCTCCGCGCACGCCCGCGTGCCCGGCCTGGATCGCATCGCCGCCGTTGACCTCGCGGTCATGCGCGTGGCGGTGTGGGAGATGCTCGAGAACGACGAGGTGTCGCCGATCATCGTCATCGACGAGGCCATTTCGATCGTGCGTTCCATCTCGACCGACACGTCGCCCTCTTTCGTCAACGCTGTGCTGGACGCGATCCGCAAAGACCTCGAGTCTCCCGCGTGGTCGCGCAGGCAGGGCAGCGAGGGAGAGGCATCGGTCGTCGACTCTGATCATGACGAGGCCGTGGCCGAGTCTGCGCATGACGGTGAATCTCTGCCCGTACAGGAAGCTCCGGCGCGCTCACTACCCGCTGGTGCCAAACCGCTGGATGGTGGCAGCGTCGAAGACGAACTCGATGAGTTGCTCGAAGAATACTGAGCCTGCGCATCGTTCATGATTGTGGCCGCCCTGATTCTCAGGGCGGCCACAATCATGTCTGCCATCAGATACCGATGGCTGCGTTAAGTGCTGCCATGTCGCTGGGGGGCAGAGAGACGGGCGTGGAGGAAAAAAGACAATCTTGAATTCGCCCGGAGGGCGCGAAGACCATGTCCCAGTAGATGACCACCTGCCCAGAGACAACGGCTTTCCAGAGGGCGGGCATCTCCTTCATCTTCTCCACGAACTCCGTGTCAGCCAGAAGACGTTGCCCAATCGAGGGAGCCGATCCTGCCGGGACCGCGCGGCCGTCGCCGGCAAAGATGAGTACCCGAGAGGTTCCGCCATGACAGTGCCCGATGTGCAGCTCACCGGGGGTGTAGCCGATCAGGTCCAGGGAGTGTCGTCCCTGCCCGACGCCGCCTACTCCTCCCGCGATGTCGATACCGCGCTGGTCCCACATGGCTTCGAGAGCCGCATGCCCCATATGCTCGGAGTCATCCCGAGCGAGGAGGCGTTCACGGGTGATCTCGTCGGAGTAGTCGGTCGCCCGGACGACGGTTGTCACATCGGCGTTGAAGGACATGAGCTTAGAATCGTTCATGCTGACAGGCTATCGCAGGAAGAAGAACTGTCACACACATGTCTCGCAGCATGACAAGCGAGACAGGGAGGAACGTGTCAACACAGTTGTTACCGATTGAACAGTGCTGCATCATCGTCGTTCGCTCGGTTTTCTGCATGACGTTCCCCGGGCAGCTGGTCGTGTGGGGACGCTTAAGCCTATACCCTCACTGGGTATTGGTATATACCCAGTGAGGGTATAAAGTTTGATGGGTGGGGGTATACCTCAGGGATCTTGTCGTGAGAGAGTGAAAGAACCTTGGGCGGTGAGCATCGCGCGATTGGAGAACAGGGAGTCGTGCCGTGCGTTTGGCCGCTGAACAGGCTCGCGCGTCAGCGCAGCCGTTAGCACATACATATACATTCCGTGCTCACAAGATCGTGAAGGTAGCTTCCCTTGCCTTTCGTCATGTAATCAACAACGCGAGAGGCAGCCACATAGCTATGGGCAGAGAGTGGTGCATGAAAATACCAGCAAAGTAATCACGTGTAAGAGAGAAGTAACTGTAAGGCCCGAGGATGTGCGGATGCATAATTATTAGCAAATATATATGCATATATAATCATATATGACGCATATGTAAATATATATTCATGTATAAGTATGCGGCAATGACTGATCAGCTTCTTACTGTTGCGCGTCAGTGATGCCACAGCCTGCCCCTTACAGTAGCAGTTCTGGGAGCCTGTTGCGCTGGGTCTCTACCCTTGGGTGCGAGGCAGGTCTCGGAGCATGGCAGTCGTCATTTATGGTCTTTGCGTGGTGCTTGTAGGCGACGCAGTATAGTTTCTCCAGGACTGCTCGGCAGGAGAGCCGCGATCACAAACCAGTGTGTAGCCAGCGTGGGGGTCGGCTGGCTACACGCCTGCAGAGCCGTCGCAAGTCCATTGCGATAAATTGGCGCATCGACCTTCTGTGCGCGATAACGGTGACATCGCCGTGTCACCACTATGAATCATAGACATAATGCAAACGTTTGTATTGAGGGTTTATGCTCGGGGTTTCATCGGAGCATGACAAGACGCTCGCGCAATGGCTGAGCCTGTATGTAAGAAAAGTGTATACAACTGCCGCCTGTGCATACGGAATGCAAACGCTTGCATTATGTTGTCTTCGACTGTTTGTTCATCCCGTGCTGGCTCGAACAACGAGTTCTGTGTCAACGCTTCGGCGCACGGGAGGGATGTTCCGTCCCTTGGCCCGAGTGATCGCCAGCTCTACTGCGAGTGCCGCAAGACGAGAGGGGGAGGGATCAATTGATGTCAGTGCAAGTGCGCGCGAAGAAGCGAGTGCGGAATTATCGCAACCGATGACGAGTATGTCGCGCCCGGGGACCAAGCCATCTTTCAGGAGTGCGAGGATAGCGCCGTGCGCACACTGGTCGGTGTAACAGACCAGGGCATCCACTCCGGTGGGCAGGCCCGCACGAACGGCCAGGAATCCTGCGTCCACGTCGTCTCCGCCGGGCAGTGTCACGTAATCGAGTTCTGTGGAGCGACAAGCGTCGATAAAGGCAGTCTGTCTAGCGCGCGCCGCGGGTCCTGGTGGACCTTCAATGAATGCGAGACGTCGCCGTCCCCGCCCTCGCAGGAGCGTCATCGCCTCGTGCATTCCTGATTCGTGTGCGCTTGTGATCAGGTCGATGTCGTCACGAGGGGCTTGCTGGTCGATCAGGACGGTCGGAACTGTCGAATATCGCTGCGAGATGAGCGAGGAATCAGCGGCTATTACGGATTGCGCGCGCAGCTGTAGAAGGGATTCCCATGCGCGATCAACGTCGCGCGGGTCGTCGACTGATTCAACGACGATCCTAAAGTCCTTCCGCTGCGCCTCGCGGAGGATACCCGAGTGGTAGCGCACGTGCAGCTCCCGACCCAAGGAGCAGATCAGGCCGAGAATTTGGGGACGCGCGGAGGAGAGGAGGGACGCCGCGACGTTCGCGCGGTACCCCAGTTCCTCTGCTACCTTCTCGATTCGCTCGCGGGTCGCAGAGGCCACGCGGGGGGATCCCTGGAGGGCGCGCGACACCGTCGCGATCGAGGTCCCAGATGCGGTCGCGATATCGTCAAGGGTGACCCGACGACCGGAGTACACGTCGTAACCTTGGGCTGGTGTGTGGTTGTGGCCGTGTCTGATCGCTGGTGTCGGCTCCTCGGAGATCATTTCTCCAGTCTATAGCCCCTCACGTGGCCTTTCACACGTGTGCCTCAGCTACGAGCGACAAACATGGCGCGTAGTATTGAAAATATTGAACTGGAACACATCCTTTAATGACCGTCCTGTGAGGCGGGGAAGGAGCAAACAGTGGGTTCACTGCACGCTGATCGCGCATCGCGCGGCAAAGAAGTATTGGGAGCAGACGACGTCGCCCGCTCACTGACACGAATCGCTTACGAGATCATTGAACGCAACGGCGGTAGCGACAACCTTGTCATCGCCGGCATTCCGACGCGCGGAGCCACCCTCGCACGCAGGCTTGTCAACAGGATTCGCGAGGTGTCTGACACCTACGCGGACCTGGCGATCATCGACACCACGATGTTCCGCGACGACCTGGCTAGCCAGCCGCTACGCGCACCTAAGGAAACCCTCATTCCGGCTACGGGCCTCGACGGTAAGACCGTTGTCCTTGTGGATGATGTCCTCTACACGGGCCGCACCATTAAGGCCGCGCTCGATGCACTCACTCGAATCGGTCGTCCTGCGGCCGTTCAGCTCGCCGTCCTCATCGACCGTGGGCACCGTGAGCTGCCGATCCGACCGGACTACGTCGGTAAGAACTTGCCGACCTCGCGGGATGAAACTGTCACCATCCTGCTCGATGAAACCGATGGGCGCGACGGCGTCCTGCTAGGGAAGGGCCTGTAAGCGATGAGCCTCAGCCATCTCATTTCTATCCGTGACTTGACTCGAGAGGAGGCGATCCTGCTCCTCGATACAGCGGAGCAGATGGCGGCCATGCAACACCACAGCGTCAAGAAGCTACCGACTCTCCAGGGCAAGACTGTTGTGAACCTCTTCTTCGAGGACTCGACTCGCACGCGCATTTCCTTCGAGACCGCGGCCAAGCGCCTAAGCGCGGACGTCATCAACTTCCAGTCGCGCGGCTCCTCAGTCTCTAAGGGTGAATCCCTCAAGGACACTGCCCTGACGCTGCAGGCCATGGGGGCTGACGCGGTCATCGTGCGTCACTCATCCTCGGGTGCGGCTCACCGCCTGGCTCACGCCGGGTGGATGAATCTCCCGGTCCTCAACGCGGGTGACGGCACCCACCAGCATCCGACTCAGGCGCTCCTGGACGCCATGACGCTGCGCCGCCATTTCGGTGCCTCCGACCAGGCAGGCCGCATCCCCGAACCCGGCACCGGCCTCGACGGCGCCCACGTCGTCATTGTCGGCGACGTTCTCCACTCGCGCGTCGCCCGTTCCAACGTTGATCTGCTCACCTTACTAGGCGCGCGTGTCACTCTCGTCGCGCCCCCGACGCTGCTGCCCCTGGGCGTCGAGACCTGGAACTGCAAGACCTCGTACAACTTCGACGAGGCCTTGGCGACCCAGCCTGACGCGGTCATGATGCTGCGTGTCCAGCGCGAGCGCATGTCCAGCGCCGGAGGTGGGTTCTTCCCCTCCCCGGGTGCCTACCACTCCGAATATGGCCTCACGCCCGAGCGCTTCGCGAAGCTGCGTCCCGACGCTGTCGTCATGCACCCGGGTCCCATGAACCGCGGCCTTGAGATTTGTGCCGAAGCTGCCGACTCTCCTCAATCTGTCATCGTCGAACAGGTCAGCAATGGCGTGTGCATCCGCATGGCAGCCCTCTATCTGCTTCTCGCATCGGAAGGACACAACAATGACTAAGCAGACCCGGGACATTCTCATCAAGGGGGCGTCCCTGCTGGGTGGGCAACTCACCGACATTGCGTTGTCCGGCGGCGTGATTGTTGCTATTGGGGCGGGCGCAGCCGATTCGGTGCACGACCCGCGCGTCATCGATGCCGAGGGCCTAGTCGCCCTGCCCGGCCTCGTGGATATTCATACCCACCTGCGCCAGCCCGGCGGCGAGGATGCCGAGACCGTCTTCACCGGTACTCGTGCGGCCGCCGTGGGAGGCTACACCGCCGTGCACGCGATGGCGAATACGACACCGACGCAGGATACGGCTGCCATCGTCGACCAGGTGCTGGATCTGGGCGAGGCAGCCGACTGGGTCGAAGTGCGTCCCGTCGGTGCTGTTACCAAGGGGCTGGAAGGCAAGCATCTTGCGGCGCTGGGCTCGATGGCCCGCTCGCGCTCCAAGGTGCGTGTCTTCTCCGACGACGGCAAGTGCGTCTCCGATCCTGTCCTCATGCGTCGCGCCCTCGAGTACGTCAAGGCCTTCGACGGCGTGATCGCCCAGCACAGCCAGGACCCTGCCCTGACCGAGGGCGCGCAGATGAACGAATCGGCTCTGTCCGGCGAGCTTGGCCTGGCCGGCTGGCCGGCGGTCGCCGAGGAGGCGATCATCGCCCGCGACATCCTGCTGGCCAAGCACGTGGGGTCGCGCCTGCACGTGTGCCACCTGTCTACCGCTGGATCAGTCGACATTGTGCGCTGGGGGAAGGCCCAGGGGGTGAACATTACCGCCGAGGTGACCCCGCACCACCTGTTGCTCACCGAGCAGCTGGCCGCCACCTACGATCCGCTCTACAAGGTGAACCCCCCGTTGCGCCGCGCGGAGGACGTCGAGGCAGTGCGCGAGGGCCTCGCGGATGGCACGATCGACGTCGTTGGTACGGACCATGCCCCGCATCCCCTCGAGATGAAGGACTGCGAGTGGCAGGCCGGAGCGTTTGGCATGACGGGTCTGGAGACGGCCCTGCCGATCATCATTGAGACAATGGTGAACACCGGTCGCATGAACTGGGAGGATGTCGCGCGCGTCCTCTCGACGGCCCCTGCCCGCATCGGTCGCGTTGAGACGCAGGGCCAGGGCATCGTCGTCGGTGCTCCCGCCCACATCACGCTCGTGGATGCTTCCGCGCGCGTCACGATTGACCCGGCCAAGCAGTGGACCCGCTCCACGAACTGCCCGTTCCGTGGCATGGAGCTACCCGGCCAGGTGCGCTTCACGATCTATGGCGGCGTCCCGACGGTCGCCGACGCTACCCCGATTGCCAAGGAGGATCGATGACTACGACCGATATCGCCCTGCTCGTCCTGGAGGACGGCACCGTTTTCAAGGGACATGCCTGGGGTGCGCGCGGTCGCACGCTCGGTGAGATCGTGTTCTCGACGGGCATGACTGGCTACCAGGAGACCCTCACCGATCCGTCGTACCACCGCCAGATTGTCGTCATGACGGCCCCACACATCGGGAACACGGGCGTCAATGATGAGGATCCGGAGTCCTCCCGCATCTGGGTGGCCGGCTTCGTCGTGCGTGACGCCGCTCGCCGCGCCTCGAACTGGCGTGCTCGCCGCGAACTGGAAGACGAACTGATCGCTCAGGATATCGTCGGCATCGCTGACGTGGATACCCGCGCGATCACCCGTCACATCCGCGAGCGCGGCGCTATGCGCGCCGGAATCTTCTCGGGTGACGCGCTGCCCGTGGGTGCGCAGTACCTGGGGGACGAGGCCGTGGCATCCCTCGTGCGCATCGTGTCGGAGTCGCCCGTCATGAGCGGGCAGGCGCTGGCCGCCGAGGTATCGACGGATGAGACTTACGTAGTTGAGCCGCTGGGGGAGTGGGAAGGCAAGGAGCCTCGTTGCCGCGTCGTGGCTGTTGATCTCGGTATCAAGTCGCGCACGCCATTCCACCTGGCTGCGCGTGGAGCACGCGTCTACGTGGTGCCCTCCACCGTTTCCTTTGCGGACATCGAGGCGCTCAAGCCGGACGGCGTCTTCTTCTCCAACGGCCCTGGTGACCCGTCGACGGCTGATCGAGAGATTGGTGTGCTGCGCGCCGTCCTGGACGCGGGCATTCCGTACTTCGGCATTTGCTTCGGTCACCAGCTCTTCGGCCGCGCCCTCGGCTATGGCACCTACAAGCTAGACTACGGTCACCGCGGCATCAACCAGCCGGTGAAAGACGTGGCGACGGGCCGTGTGGAGATCACCGCCCACAACCATGGCTTCGCCGTGGACGCCCCCGTGGGGGAGCCCTCGGTTGCCCCCTTCGATTCGGGCCGATACGGACGCGTCGAGGTATCGCACATCGGTCTGAACGACGGCGTCGTCGAGGGCCTGCGCGCCCTGGACATCCCAGCCTTCTCCGTCCAGTACCACCCTGAGGCAGCAGCGGGTCCGCATGACGGCGAGCTGCTCTTCGACCGCTTCATTTCCCTGATGACCGCAGCTAAGGAGACCCACTGATGCCCCGCAGGAACGATCTGTCGTCCGTCCTCGTCATCGGATCGGGCCCCATTGTCATCGGCCAGGCGTGCGAGTTCGACTACTCGGGCACGCAGGCATGCCGCGTCCTGAAGGAGGAGGGCCTGCGCGTCATCCTCGTCAACTCCAACCCGGCCACCATCATGACCGACCCGGGCATCGCCGACGCCACCTACGTCGAGCCGATCACCCCCGAGGTCGTGGCCTCGATTATTGAGAAGGAGCGCCCCGACGCGCTGCTGCCCACGCTGGGCGGCCAGACGGCACTCAACACGGCTGTCGCGCTGTCCGAAATGGGCGTTCTCGAGCGTTTCAACGTCGAGCTGATCGGCGCATCCATCGAGGCGATCCGCGCGGGCGAGGACCGCGAGGAGTTCAAGGAGATCGTCGAGCGTTCGGGCGCTGAGGTCGCCCGCTCGTTCATCGCTCACACGATGGAGGAGTGCCACGCGGCCGCTGCCGAGCTTGGCTACCCCCTCGTCGTTCGCCCCTCCTTCACGATGGGTGGCCTCGGCTCCGGTTTTGCTTACACCCCCGAAGACCTCGAGCGCATCGCCGGCCAGGGCCTGGCAGCCTCGATCACGACCGAGGTCCTCCTCGAGGAGTCGATCCTCGGCTGGAAGGAATACGAGCTCGAGCTCATGCGCGACAAGGCGGACAACGTCGTCGTCGTGTGTTCGATCGAGAACGTCGACCCCGTCGGCGTGCACACGGGTGACTCGATCACCGTCGCTCCGGCGCTGACCCTCACCGACCGCGAGATGCAGCGCCTGCGCGATATCGGCATCGCCGTCATCCGCGAGGTTGGCGTGGACACGGGCGGCTGTAACATCCAGTTCGCGATCCACCCCGAGACGGGCCGCATCATCGTCATCGAGATGAATCCGCGCGTGTCGCGTTCATCCGCGCTGGCCTCGAAGGCGACGGGCTTCCCGATCGCGAAGATCGCCGCGCGTCTGGCCACCGGCTACACGCTCGACGAAATCCCCAACGACATCACGGGCTCGACCCCGGCCTCGTTCGAGCCGACGCTCGACTACGTGGTCGTCAAGGTCCCGCGCTTCACCTTCGAGAAGTTCCCGGCCGCCGACCCCACCCTCACGACCTCGATGAAGGCCGTGGGCGAGGCCATGGCGATCGGCCGCTCCTACACCGAGGCGCTGCAGAAGGCCCTGCGCTCGATCGACAAGGGCGGCGTGCAGTTCCACTGGGACGGGGAAGCACCCACCCCCGAGGAGACCCGCGCGCTCGTCGAGGCGGCCGCCGTTGGTACCGAGGGGCGCCTCGTCCAGGTCCAGCAGGCGATCCGCGGCGGCGCCACCCTCGAGGAGCTTTTCGAGTCGACCAAGATCGACCCGTGGTTCCTCGACCAGATGTTCCTCCTCGACGAGGTCGCGACCCGCATTCGCGAGGCCGAGGCCCTCACGGGCGACGTTCTGGCCGAGGCGAAGCGCCACGGCTTCTCCGACCGCCAGATCGCTGCCATGCGTGGCCTGTCCGAGGATACGGTGCGTGAGGTGCGCGGAGCCTTCGGTATCCGCCCGGTCTACAAGACGGTCGACACCTGCGCCGCCGAGTTCGCGGCCCGCACGCCCTACCACTACTCGACCTACGACCAGGAGAACGAGGTCCGTCCGCGCGAGCGCGAGGCCGTCATCATCCTGGGTGCTGGACCCAACCGCATCGGCCAGGGCATCGAGTTCGACTACTCGTGCGTGCATGCCGCCATGTCGCTGCGCGATCACTACGAGACCATCATGGTCAACTGCAACCCCGAAACGGTATCGACCGACTACGATATCTCGGATCGCCTCTACTTCGAACCCCTCACGCTCGAGGACGTGCTGGAAATTTACCGCGCCGAGTGCGCGGCCGGCCCCGTCAAGGGCATGATCGTCCAGCTCGGTGGTCAGACTCCGCTGTCGCTGGCAGCCGACCTTGAGCGCGCCGGCGTGCCGATCCTGGGCACGAGTCCGCGCGCCATCGACCTGGCGGAAGACCGCGAGGAATTCGGCAAGGTTCTCGAGGCGGCCCACTGCCCGGCACCCGCGCACGACACGGCGCACACGCCCGAGCAGGTCATTGCTGTCGCAGAGAAGGTTGGATACCCGGTCCTCGTTCGTCCGTCCTTCGTGCTGGGCGGGCGCGGCATGGCGATCATCAACGACGAGCCGGCGCTGCGCGAGTATCTTGCGAGCCACGACTCTGAGCTGCTGTTCTCGCGCGGCCCGCTGCTCATCGACCGCTTCCTCGATGCAGCCATCGAGATCGACGTCGACGCCCTGTACGACGGCGAGGAACTCTTCATGGGCG
>ERZ773001.272-NODE-272-length-21667-cov-120.877_pt1 | contig 21667 bp, 20 predicted proteins | sample MGYA00511673_ERZ773001 | MGnify/ENA primary metagenome ERZ773001 (study PRJEB29015, sample SAMEA2738091) | human oral metagenome | biome: human oral; feature: human-associated habitat; material: saliva | place: China | collected 2162 ... | reverse complement strand
TTCCCCGACATGTATTTCAAACATTGAAATCGCATCGTTGGAATTGCAACGTTTTGGGGTGCTGTAGAAAGTTCGGGTACCCGAATTACGTGCGAGTTTTGGTTGATGAGGCGCCCAAGGCGAACTCCGGTGTTCGGTCGTCGTCCCACGACACTGTCACGATCCCCGGGACGCTTCGACCTGGAGGGGTCGTCTGCGTTTGAGGTTTGCGGTGCCGCCTGTCGGGCCAAACCGCGCATGGAGGGGTTGCGGTGCCGCCTGTCGGGCCAAACCACGCATGGAGAGGTTTGTGGCGCCGCCTGTCGGGCCAAACCGCGCATGGAGGGGCGCCACCCACAGGGCCCAGCTGCCAGGCGACGGGCCGGAAGAGCTCACGAACAAGGCAAAATGTAGTGCCCGGCTGCCGTGAGGCAGCCGGGCACTCCTGCGTCTAAATCAGATCACTTGACGATGACGACTCGCAGGAAGCGAGGGCCGTGCACGCCGTTGACGCGGACCAGCTCGATGTCGGAGGTCGCCGAGCCGCCGGCGATCCAGGTCATGGGACGGGTCGGGTTCTTGCCGAGGATGTCCACCGCCTGGGGGACCGTGGGGACGATGTCGGCGGCCTTGAGGACGACGACGTGTGTGTCGGGCACGAGCGAGATCGCGCGGCGACCCTGGTCGGGCTCACCGTCGAGAATGATGGTGCCGGAGATAGAGATCGCGACGCGGCAGCGTGTGACGACGGCGTCGATCTCGTCGAGCTCCAGCGTCGGGATGGCCTGCTCGCGGCTGTCCTCGCGGACCGTGCGGCCGTCGCGGGCGGCGGCCTTCTTGAAGGCCTCATCCAGGCCGGTCGGCACGACGACGGAGGTGGCCTTCTGGTCGGCCAGGAAGGTCGAGATCGCGTCGGCGACCTCGGACTCCTTGGAGACCACGACGACTTTCGCCGAGTAGTCCTCGAGCTTCTCGATCATTTCCTCGATGACGGCCTGCGAACCGGGCGCGTGCTCGGTGGAGCGGATGTAGTCGCGGGGGATCGGACGCACCGGACGGTCCTGCTGGGAACGAGAGATGGCGTCGCGTGCGCGAGCCAGGATCGCGGTCTTCGCGTCCATGGTGGTGGTGCTCATGTCACGCCTCCTTCGGGGTCGTGTTGGTGGTCATGCCGTGTTCGGAAGCGAGCGGGAGTCCCGTAGCGGGGCGGTCCGTGCGCGGCGCGTTGGCGTCGGAGTCCTTGTGGGTGCGCTTCCACCACTCGCGGAAGGTTTCCTTCGGGGCGACCGGCAGGTCGCGTGCGCGCGTCCACAGCGAGGCCGGGAACGGCAGTGCGCCGATGGAGCCCTTCTTGGCGAACAGGCGGGTGGCCTTCGCGCCCTTTCCGGCGGCCTTCCACAGCTTCGCGTTCGTCATCATCGGGGTGGTCGCGCCCATGGCGAGGTCCCACACGTCGGGCACGAGGTTGCGCTTGACGTCCACCGTGCGGGCACGCATGTGGATGAGGATCGTCGGGATGTCGATCTTGACGGGGCAGACCTCACCGCACGCGCCACACAAGGAGGATGCGAAGGGCAGGGTGTGCACCGGATCGTGCTCGTCGAGGCCCTGGGTGAGCTGCGGGGTCAGGATCGCGCCGATGGGGCCCGGGTAGACGGAGCCGTAGGCGTGACCGGAGGTGTGCTGGTACACCGGGCAGATGTTCATGCACGAGCCACAGCGGATGCAGGCCAGGGCCTGGCGGCCGATCGGGTCACACAGGACCTTGGTGCGGCCGTTGTCCATGAGGATCAGGTGGAACTCCTGGGGGCCGTCGCCGGGGGTGACGCCCGTCCACATGGAGGTGTAGGGGTTCATGCGCTCGCCGGTGGCGGAGCGGGGCAGCAGCTGGGAGAAGATCTCCACGTCCTGGAAGCGGGGCACCAGCTTCTCGATGCCCATCAGGGTGATGAGTGTGTCGGGCAGGGTCAGGCACATACGGCCGTTGCCCTCGGACTCGAAGATGGAGACGGTGCCGGTTTCCGCGATGCCCATGTTGGTGCCGGAGACGGCGACCTTGGCGTGCAGGAACTTCTTGCGCAGGTGGGCGCGGGCGGCGCCGGTCAGCTCGGTCGGGTCGTCGGAGAGGTTGCGGGGCGCGTCCTCCATGCGGTCCAGGAAGATGCCGCGGACCTCGGAGCGGTTGCGGTGGATCGCGGGGACGACGATGTGGCTGGGCATGTCGTCGGCCAGCTGGACGATCATCTCGGCGAGGTCGGTCTCGCGAGCGCTGATGCCCTCTTCCTTCAGGTACTCGTTGAGGTTGGTCTCCTGGGTGGCCATGGACTTGACCTTGACGACCTCGTCAACGCCCTTGGATTTGATGATGTCCGCGACGATGCGGTTGGCCTCGTGCTTGTCGCGCGCCCAGTGGACGATGCCGCCGCGGGCGGTCACGTTGCGCTCGAATTCCTCAAGCAGCTCGGGCATGCGGGAGGCGACCTCGAACTTGACGGCTTCGGCGGCGCTGCGCAGGTTCTCCCAGTCCGGCATTTCGGCGACGCGCTGGGCGCGCTTGGAGCGGATGGTGCGGGTGGCGTGGCCCAGGTTGCGGCGCATCTGGGTGTTGGCCAGCGTCTTGTGGGCGCCCTCGGGGAAGGTGGGGCCCCAGCGGAGGGTGTCCTCGGGGATGGTGACGGTGGTGCGCCAGCCGCCGGTGTGGGTCTCGGGGGCGGAGGGCATTCCGATGAAGGTTGCGGTCATGTCAGATCACCTGTGCGCTTTCGGGTGCGAAGGAGATGTTGCCCTCGAAGGGCTGGTCCTTGGTGGATGCCAGGATTTCGGCGAGGTGCATGGGGCGGATGCCCGAGTTGAGGCGCGAGAGGCCGCCGCCGACGTGCATGAGGCAGGAGTAGTCGCCCATGACGAGGACCTCGGCGCGCGTGGACATGACGTTGGTGACCTTGTCCGCGAGCATCGAGGTGGAGGTCTCGGAGTTCTTCATGGCGAAGGTGCCGCCGAAACCGCAGCAGACCTCGGCGTCGGGCAGGTCGACGAGGGTCAGGCCTTCGACGGCCCGCAGGAGGCGGTAGGGGCGGTCGCCGACCTTGGCGATACGCAGCGAGTGGCACGTCGGGTGGTAGGTGACGGTGTGGGGGAAGTAGGCTCCCACGTCTTCCAGGCCGAGGACGTCGGTGATCAGCTCGGTCAGGTCGTAGGTGTGCTGGGCGATGAGCTGGGACTTCTTGGCCAGCTCGTGGTCGCCCACGTGCTCGGCGACGACCTTCTGCTCGTGGCGCGCTGCACCGGTGCAGGAGCCGGAGGGGACGACGATGGCGTCCCACTGGCCGTCGAGCACGGGCTCGAAGGTCTTGACGTGGTTGCGGGTGATCTTGGCTGCGTCTTCGAAGTAGCCGGTGTTGGCGTGCATCTGTCCGCAGCACACCTGGTCTTCAGGGAAGACGACTTCGTGGCCGAGGCGCTCGAGCAGCGTTACTGTCGCCTGGGCAGCCTGGGGGAACATGACGTCAGCCAGGCAGGTGGAAAAGAGAGCGATACGCACTGGGGATCCTTCCTCGTGGGTGCTGTCGCTCATCAGTATGGCTGGGTCCGAGGTCCTGGGAGACCAATTGTGAGGGGGCTTCGGTGGGGATCTTCCGCAAGTGGCGTAATGTCGCGGAAAAGTCAGGACAAAGGAAACCTGAAAAATGCACTTTGGGAGGGGAGTCTGGGACCTCTGGAACCCGACTTAGAATAGGTTGGCCTTGCGTTTATCGTTTCTTTATCGTCGCGTGCCCTCACAGGGAAACCCGGGCCTCGTTCATGGTGGTTCATGGACGAGGCCCGGGCTGGGTTCTCGGGGGAGTGGCTCGGCTTTTCGGGAAGCGGCGGGGTAACGCCAGCGAAGCATCGGGGCGTGTGCGGCCGCTAGCCGGTGGTGCCCTCACCGGTGACGATAATGAGGTTGCAGTCCGCGGAGGCCGCAAAGTCGGTGATGGTGAACGACCCCCAGTCCGAGTAGATACCGTTCGCTTTTGTCTGGAGGACGGTGTTTGCGTGGTCGGCGGGGATTGTGACGAAGTGGCAGTCCTGGGGGACGTACTGGTAGAGGCCTGGGTAGATGCCGGGCAGCAGGGTGTTGTTACCGGTGGCGCCCTCGCTGAGCTTCTGGATTGACTCGGGAGCAACGGTGGCGACGCCGGTCACCCAGAAGTGGTGGTCGGGGGAGGGCAGTCCGCGTCCCTCAGGGAAGTTGGCCGCCGCGACGTGTCCCTCTGTTGCGCCGATGGTGGGCATGCGCTCGTTGAAGGAGTCGGTGCGCTCCTGAACCTTGATTTCTCCGTCGGTCTTGTAGGTGAATTCGGCGAAGCGCGGGTCCTCTGGAAGTCGTTCGCGAGACGAGGCCCCGAAGGGATTGCACGCGGCGGTGAGAACGGCGATGGCTGCGAGTGCCGTGAGCGTGTGCAAGCGGCGTGTCATGAGATTCTCCGGTGTGAGGGGGCGTTCATTGGTTGTGTGCGGCTGTTAGTCGCTGTGCCCGAGGGCGGTGAAGACGAGAAGGTTACAGTCCTCGGATACGGCTAGCGCTCGTATGTCCATGGGGCCGAAATCGTGGGGGATCTTCTCCTTATCCGGTGCGAGTGCCTTGTCCGCGAACTCCTGGTCGATCGTGGTGAACTCGCACTCCTGTGGCACGTACTGGTAGAGGCCCGGGTAGATGCCGGGCAGGAGCGTGGAGCTGGTTGCGCCCTCCATGAGTGCGGTGATCGTCTCGTCGGGGACGGTGGCAACAGCGGTCAGCCAGAATTCGGGGTCCTGTGCGGGGAGAAAGGCAAGCGCTGGGGAATACTCGATGACGACGTGCACCTCGCTCGCATTCGTGTTCGGCCACCGAACGTTGACGGAGTCGATCCGATCTTTGACCGTCGGAGTCTCGTCGCTCTTGTAGACAAATTCGGCGAAGCGCGGGTCCTCTGGAAGTCGTTCGCGAGACGAGGCCCCGAAGGGGTTGCAGGCGGCTGTGAGGGCCACGACGGCGCCCAGTGTGACGATCAAGCGGAGGGGAGTCTTCACAGAAGCTGGCCTTCCTGGTCGGCGGGGAAACAGCGGGCGTCGCTGCGGGCTCATTGCTTCGAGACTACAAGGATGGGGGAGACGAAAGCAAATAGGACGGGACCCCGAGAACGCAAGTCTCTCGGGGCCCCGCCTGTGCGATGAAGCTGCTCAGTGCGGCATGTACGCGCCCAGCCAGCCCTGGGACGCCACGAACACGAAGATGCACAGCAGCAGGAGCAGGCCGATCGAGTAGGGGGCGGCCTTCTTGAGGATCTCCGCGTCCGATCCCTCCGAATCCACGGAGGTCGCGGCGATCGCCAGGTTCTGGGGCGAGACGATCTTGCCGATGCCGCCGCCGATGGTGTTGGCGGCCAGCAGGATGGAAGGCTCAAGTCCGGCACCCGCGGCCGCGGTCGACTGCAGGTTTGCGAACAGGGCGCCCGCCGAGGTCGCGGAGCCTGCGACGGCGGTGCCGATCCAGCCCAGGATGGGGGAGAGGAACGCGAAGGCTGCGCCCGTCGTCGCCAGGGCGGCGCCGATCGAGGTGGTCTGCCCGGAGAAGTTCATGACGAAGGCCAGGGCCATGACCGAGGCAATCGTCAGGATCGCCATGCGCAGCGAGTAGATCGTCTGGGGCAGCACCGCGAACATCTTGCCCACGGAGGTCTGGAAGCGGCCGCCCGAGGAGTTCGTTCCGTAGATGATGGCGACGACAATGCCGGTGACGAAGATCCAGGTACCGGGGTTGGACAGGACCGACAGCGAGTAGATCGCGGCGGTCGAGGGGGTGCCGTCGGCGGTCAACAGGTTGCCGTAGACGCCGGGCCAGTGGATCTTCACGTCCGTGGAGGAGAAGAAGGCGGCGACGGGCTTGGCAAGCTTCGTGATCGCGATGATGACGACGACGAGGACGTAGGGAAGCAGGGCCAGGCCGATACGCGAACCGGTGGGCTTATCCGACTCGTCGGCTTGGGTCGCGCACTCCGCGGGGGTCGTGGGCCCCCAGACCAGCAGGAACACGTAGCAGGCGGCGAAGCCCAGCAGGGAGGCGACGACGGCGGTCAGCTCGTAGGAGATGGAGGGGGTGAAGAAGTGGCCTGCACCGGCAGCGAGACCCGCAACGAGGGCGAGGGGCCACAGCTGACGCACGCCGCGGGAGCCGTCGAGAATAAACAGCATGAGGAGCGGGATGAACAGACAGAAGATCCAGGTCAGGTGGCCCATGTCGCCGGCGACGACGACGGGGTCGGCGCCACCGAGCTTGCCGGCGGTCGTCGTGGGGATGGCCATGGCGCCGAAGCCGACGTTGATGGCGTTGCCGACGACGGTGACGACGGCTGCCTTGATCTTCGGGACGCCCAGGGTCACGAGCATGGCGCAGGTGATGGCCACGGGCGCGCCGAAGCCGGCCAGGCCCTCGAGCAGGCCACAGAAACACCAGGCGACGATGAGGGCCTGGGCGCGCTGGTCGCCGCGGCCGATCGTATTAAAGACGGCCTTCAGGTCGGAGCTGCGTCCGGACTTCTCGGTGAGGTTGTAGAGCCACACGGCCGCGATGATGATGTAGATGATCGGCATGAAGCCCATCGCCGCGCCCTGCGTGCCGGCCAGGAGCGCCATGCCGACGGGCATCTTGAAGGCAAGGACCGCGATGACGAGCGAGGTGACAAGCGAGATGATCGCGCACCAGTGGGTGGCGACCTTGAAGACGCCCATGAGGACGAAGAAGAGGATGAGGGGGAGGAGGCCGACGATGGCCGTGAGGAAGACGTTGCCCGCGACGGACGTCGTCGACGGGGTAAAAGCTTGGGCTAACAACAGGGGGGTCATGACTGCTCCGCGCGTCGTTGTGTGGGACATTGGACCCAATTATCATGACATATGAACGGCGTGAGTGAGGGGACTTTGCGCGGAGAAAAACGTTCATCCCCCTCGCCGCGCGGCGAGGACCCGCGGAGGCGACCGCGCCGCATCTCACGTCCAGTATGCGCAGCCTTTGCTCAAAGCCGCAGGTGCGTCGATAGACTTGCGAATTGTGAAGACTACATCGACCGTCCCAGTCCCCTCCGGTTCGCCCATGCCGATCGGCAAGTACCGCGCGTTCCTGGATACGAACCCCGTCGATCTGCCGGATCGTCAGTGGCCCTCCAAGCGGATCACGAAGGCTCCGCGCTGGATGTCCACCGACCTGCGCGACGGCAACCAGGCCCTCATCGAGCCGATGGACCCGGCCCGCAAGCGTCGCATGTTCGACCTGCTCGTCAAGCTGGGGTATAAGGAGATCGAGATCGGTTTCCCCTCGGCCTCGCAGACCGACTTTGACTTCGTGCGCTCGCTGATCGATGATGACGCGGTGCCCGAGGATGTGACCATCTCGGTGCTCACTCAGTCGCGCCCCGAGCTGATCGAACGCACGGTCGAGGCCATGGTAGGCTTCCCGCGCGCGACCGTTCACCTCTACAACGCGACCGCCCCCGTGTTCCGGGAGGTTGTGTTCCACGCGGACAAGGCGCAGACGATCGAGCTGGCCCAGTTCGGTGCGCGCGAGGTCATCGCCCAGGCGGAGAAGCGGCTGGGGGATGAGACCATCTTCGGTTTCGAATACTCCCCGGAAATCTTTGTGGACACCGAGCTCGATTTCGCCCTCGAGGTGTGCGAGTCCGTCATGGACGTGTGGGAGCCGGGCGAGGGCCGCGAGATCGTCCTCAACCTGCCCTCCACCGTCGAGCGCTCGACCCCCAACGTGTTCGCGGACCAGATCGAGTGGATGAGCCGTAACCTCAGCCGCCGCGAGTTCATCGCCCTGTCCGTCCATCCCCACAACGACCGTGGCACCGGCGTGGCCACGGCCGAGCTGGCCCTCCTGGCCGGTGCAGACCGCGTTGAGGGTTGCCTGCTGGGACAGGGCGAGCGTACCGGCAACGTGGACCTGGTGACGCTTGGCCTGAATCTGTTCAGCCAGGGCATCGATCCGGGCATCGATTTCTCGGATGTGGATGCGATTCGTCGGACGGTCGAGTACTGCACGCAGATGGAGACCTCCCCGCGCGCCCCCTACGTCGGTGACCTCGTGTACACGAGCTTCTCAGGCTCGCACCAGGACGCGATCAAGAAGGGCTTTACGGCCCGCAAGGCCAAGGTGGACGCCGCTGGCGGCGACGAGAATGCCGTCGTGTGGGAGCTGCCCTATCTGCCGATCGATCCGCACGACGTGGGCCGCTCGTACGAGGCCGTGGTGCGCGTGAACTCGCAGTCCGGCAAGGGCGGCGTCGCCTACCTCATGTCGACCGCGCACGCCCTGGAGCTGCCGCGCCGCCTGCAGGTGGAGTTCTCCCGCATTGTCCAGCGCCACACGGACACCTACGGCGGCGAGATCAACGCGGCCACGCTGTGGCAAATCTTCGCCGACGAGTACTTGCCCACGAGCGCCGCTCCTGGCCTGGAGCCGTGGGGCCGCTTCGAGATGCGTTCCTCGCAGGTGTTGTCCATGGACGATGAGAGCGTCGAGCTCAAGGCGACGCTCATCGACGGCGGCGAGCCCGTGAAGGTTCAGGCAACCGGTACGGGCCCGATCGACGCCTTCGTCTCGGCGCTGCACGAGTTCGACCTGGACGTGCGCATCCTGGACTACTCCGAGCACGCGATGAGCCAGGGCCGCGACGCCCGCGCCGCCGCCTACGTGGAGGCCGCGGTCGACGGCCAGATCGTGTGGGGCGTCGGTATCGACTCCTCGATCACGCGTGCGTCCTACAAGGCCGTCATCTCGGCGGTCAACCGCGCCCTGCGCTAAGCGCGCACGGACGAACAACGGACCCAGGCCTCGTCACTGTACGAGGTCGGGGTCCGTCGTCGTATCAGCCGCGGCCCGAGGTCCTGGTGGGCTTGTCGGCGAACATCGTCAGCGAGCGCAGGACCTGGCCATCTAGGACGCGAGAGATGCGCTCGGTGAGGATGTAGGGGTCGGCGCTCATGCCGCTGGTGAGCCATTGGCAGACGTGTCCGAGCACGCACAGCGTGAAGTGGTCGGCGACGAACATGCGGTCGCCCTCGGTCACGGTCAGGTGTGCGCCGAGCTCGTCGACGATGGGCTCCATGACGGAGCGCAGCTGCTTGTGCAAGAAGAGCTGGAGCTCCTCCATGCCAAGCGAGGAGATGACCGAGCGCGTTTCCTCGGGGTGGGACTGCATCCACACGAGCATGGCCAGCAGGCCGTCCGACCATTCGTCGTAGCTGGAGTGGGTGCCAAGCTGGTTGCCGACCTCGCGTTTGAAGACCCACACGGTCAGGTCACGAATGTCGGAAAAATGATAATAAAACGCCTGACGGGTCACGCCGGCGGTGCGCGTGAGACCGGAGACCGTCACCTTAGACAGGGGTGTGGTTGAGAGTGCGTCGCGCAGTGCAAGCGCGAGCGCCGTTTTCGCATCGGGGTGGGGCATCGGAAGTCCTCGTCAACGGTAAGAGAGAGGTTACGTGCGAACTATACATGTCAGATTGCGGAACCGCTAAATCCCGCGCCTAGACACCGATGGTCATTTGTACAGCGCGGCGTCCCTCACACGTGGATACTCCGCACTAATTGCGACTTTACACCCCGATCTGACCGTAACCAAGAAGTTACAAAGTGTGCGGTTATACGGGAGTTTGGGTGTGCTGAAAGTTGTTTCTGAGGCGGGATTTGTGAGCCGTGTTTAGTTCCGTGGTCAGGTTGTGACTTATGGTTCGTCATCACAGGGGTGTGTTGGGATGGTTTGTGGGATGGAAAAACCCGGCCTCGTCGAGGTGGACGAGGCCGGGGGGAGCTGTGCGCCCTAGCGCGGTTGGTGGGGGGACCGCGTTACTGTACCAGGCGTGCCAGAGCCGGGGTGGTCTGGTCGGTCATGAGGATGCGCATGCGAGCGATCGCGAGCGAGGGGTTGACCTCCAGGCCCGAGAGCATCCACTGAGCCATGTGGGCGGTGGAGGCCAGGGCGAAGTGCTGGGCGACGACGTCGCGCGCGGTGGCGGTGGCCGATCCGTCCAGGCGGGACTCGATGAGTTCCTGGATGTGTGAGGTGAAGAATGCCCACAGGTCGTTGGCCTCGATGGTCTTCATGGCGGAAGCAGTCTCATCGCGGTGCTCGTGCATCCACATCATCGTCGCTTCAATCGCGTCGAGCCATTCTCCCGAACTGGTGGTCAGGCGCGCTGTGATCTCCTCGCGGAAAACCCAGGCGTTGAGGTCGCTGAGCGAGTTGAAGTGGTAGTAGAACGCTTGACGAGTGACCCCGGCCGCGCGTGTCAGTGCGCTGACAGAGATCTTTGACAGAGGCGTCTGCGTGAGGGCCTGGCGCAGTGCAGTGCCAAGCTTTTCGCGGGCATCAATCGGGGGAGCCATATCTTTCCTTCCTTCGACGGTTACGAGTAAACCATACCACTTACGAGAAAACTATCTACTCGAAAACTGTGTGCAAGGTGTTAGACCGACCACGCTGTCAGTTTCTCATACTTTGCTGACAACGCCCACAGGGGGACTTGTCGGTGACCGTGACACCACACTTCACAACGAATTTCGCCCAGCGCGACGCCTCGTACCCAACGCCACCACGGCCTCGTCCCCCGTGACACAATGACACCGTGATGAAGTCTTACCGAGACGAAGCGATCGTCCTGCGCACCCACAAGCTGGGCGAAGCCGATCGCATCATCACCCTGCTCACCGCCGAACACGGCCAGGTCCGGGCCGTGGCCAAGGGCGTGCGCAAGACGACCTCCAAGTTCGGCGCCCGCGTCGAACCCTTCTCCGTCATCGACGCACAGCTGCACCGCGGGCGCAGCCTCGACACCCTCTCCCAGGTCGCCTCCATCGCCCAATACGGCGAGTCGATCGCCGCCGACTACGACCTCTACCTCGCGGCAACCGTCGTCGTCGAAACCGCCGAGCGCCTGACCGCCGACGCGCACGACGGCAGCCACTCCCAGTACCTGCTGCTCTTGGGAGCCCTCAACGCCCTCGCGCGCCGCCGCCACGACCCTACGCTCATCCGTTCCTCCTACACCCTGCGCGCCCTCGCGCTGGCCGGCTGGGCCCCCTCCTGCTTCGACTGCGCCGTGTGCGGAGCCCAAGGACCCCACTCCTCCTTCTCCATCCCCGACGGCGGCACCGTATGCGACACCTGCCGCCCGCCCGGCGCCTCCTCGCCCGCGCCCGACAGCGTTGCCCTCCTCGGCCAGCTCCTCAGCGGAGACTGGGCGCGCGCCGACCGATGCGAGGCCTACGCGCGAACCGAGGCCTCGGGCCTTATCTCCTCCTATACTCAATGGCATCTCGAAAGGCGCCTGCGCTCACTCACCGTTATCGATAGGAGCCACCCATGACCCCCCATCGTCCGACCCCCATGGATCGCGCACCCGCCGACCCCGCTGCGCCCTTGCTCGGACCCGGCCAGTGGCACGTGCCCGCACCCACCTTCGCGCGCGGCGAGGTCCCCGAACACGTCGCCCTCATCATGGACGGAAACGGGCGCTGGGCCAACTCGCGCGGCCTGACGCGCACCGAGGGGCACCGGGCGGGGGAGTACGCCCTCATGGACACCATCGCGGGCGCCATTGACGCGGGCGTGCGCTACCTGAGCGTCTACACCTTCTCCACCGAAAACTGGAAACGTTCGCCCGCCGAGGTTTCCTTCATCATGAACTACGCCTCCGACGTGCTTGCGAGGCGCACCGACCAGCTCGCCCAGTGGGGCGTGCACGTGCGCTGGAGCGGACGCCGCCCGCGCCTGTGGACCAGCGTCATCAAGGCCCTGGAAAAAGCCGACCGCGCGACCGAGCACTGCAAGACACTCGACCTGGTCATGTGCGTCAACTACGGCGGGCGTGCCGAGCTGGCCGACGCCGCGCGCTCCATCGCCGAGGGCGTTGCCGCCGGGCGCCTGAGCCCGCGCGGGGTCAACGAAAAGACGTTTGCGCGCCACCTGTACCTGCCCGACGTCCCCGACGTCGACCTGATGATCCGCACATCGGGGGAGCAGCGCCTGTCCAACTACCTGCTGTGGCAGATGGCCTACGCCGAAATGATGTTCGTCGACACTCCCTGGCCCGCGTTCGACCGCGAGGAACTGTGGGGGTGCCTGGAGGAGTTCGCTGGGCGCGACCGGCGCTTCGGTGGGGCTGTCGACCGCGTCGCGCACTCTTAGGCGCGATCCTCGCTCAATGCGAGGTCGACGGCCGCGCGCTTGCGGCGGCCCCACACGACCTTCAGGGCGATCAGGACGACGATGAGGGCCAGGCCTGCCCACCCCCACGGGGATCCGGCGATAGCGCGCACGGCGGCGGCGAACACGGCGAGCATCCCCAGGCCGTAGAGCAGAGACCACAGGATACAGCCGGGGATCATCGCGATCGTGTAGGTGGTCCAGCGCATGCGCACCAGGCCCGCGCCTGCGTTGATAGCCGTCTGGATGCCGACCGTCAAAAAACACAGAGGGATTGCAATGATGCCCCACTTGTCGAGCATGGCAGCGCCCTTGCGGGGAACCGGGCCGTCGAACCAGCGGGCAATCGCCCCCAAGGCACCTGTGCGTCCCGAGGCTCGCATCGCGCCCGAGGCGACGGCGCGCGCGAGCCAGTAGGTCGACTGGGCGCGGAAAAAAGCGACCCCGAACAGAAAGACGAAGAGGAAGATCCCCTCGCGGGCAAATTCCGGGACCATGTTGTCGATTCCTGCGGTGTGCACGTGCCCTCCATCGGATACTAAATGAAACGTAGCCTATCCTAACTTAGTCGGGGCTCAAGCTGAAAACTCCGACCGAGGCAACTCGCTCACGTTCAGGCCGTCGTGTTCTTCTCCTGGCATGGAGTGCACGTTCCGAAAAGTTCCAGAGAATGTTCGACGTTCGCGAATCCGTGCCCCTGGGCGACAGACGTTACCCACGACTCGATCTGCGACTGCTCGATCTCCTCGGCGTGGCCGCACTCGCGGCACACCAGATGGTGGTGGTGGCTGTTGCTCGTGCAGATGCGATACAGCGACTCGCCCTCGGCCGAACGCAGCGCGTCGACGCGGCCGTCCTCCGCCAAGCCCTGCAGGCAGCGGTACACGGTTGCCAGGCCCACGTGCTGGCCGTTCGTGCGCAGATCCTCAAAGATCTGCTGGGCGCTGCGGAAGTCGTTCACCCGCGTCAGCTCGTCGAGGACAGCCTGGCGCTGCTTAGTCATGCGCTGCATGTGTGTTCCTTACATGTGGGCCGCTCAGCTGGCCGCTGCTTGCTCCGGGTGCTGGTTGTGGGTGCGGGCCACGCGAAGCCTGCGCACCCGGCGAATGCGGTCAATGATCGCCCTGATCATAAACCCGATCGCGTAGAGTCCGATGGCTCCCACGACGATGGTAGCGCCCGGCGACAGGTCAATGAAATAGGTCAGGGACAGCCCGCACGTGCAGATGAGGACGCCGAGCACCATGGCCAGACCCATCGTTGAGCGGAACGAGCGCGCCGCCAGCTGAGCGATCGCGACGGGAATGACCATGAGGGCGCTGACCAGGAGCGAGCCGACGACGCGCATGGCGACGGCGACCGTCAGCGCGGACAGGATGGCAATGAGGAGGGATAGCGCGCGCACGGGTAGTCCCGTCGAGCGCGCGAAGTCCTCGTCGTTCGTGACCGAGAAAAGCGCTGGCGCCAGGCCAACGCCGAGCACGACGATTCCGATGCCCAGGATCGTGATGAGCGTGATATCGCTCCAGCGCACGGTGGAGATCGAGCCGAAAAGGTAGGAGTTGAGTTGCGCGGAGGTGCCGCCGGCCAGGCCGATCAGCAGGACGCCGCCGGCGATGCCGCCGTAAAAGAGCATGGCCAGTGCCGTGTCGCCCGAGGTGCGCCCGCTTTGACGGACCAGCTCAATCGTGAGCGCGCCCAGCAGTGAGACGATGACGGCGCCGGGGACCGCCCACGAGTCGGCTGGGCTCACGTTCGCGAAGGTACCGACCAGCCAGCCGAGCGCAACACCGGTCAGCGAGATGTGCCCGATGCCGTCGCCGAGCATCGCGAGCCTGCGGTGGACCAGGTACGTCCCGATAATCGGTGCGGTCAGGCCCACGATCAGGGCCGCCAACAGCGAGCGCTGCATCATGGGCGAGGACAGGAGGTTGGTCACGGCATCAATCATTGGTCTCTCCCGTCCAGATTCCACTGACGAGGCCGTCGCCGCCCGAGGTGGGGGAGCTGGCCTTCGTGGGGTGGCAGTGATCGCCGCCGTGGTGCTGTTCGTGGTCGTCGTCGATGTGCGGTGGGCCGTCATAGGAAACGTGCCCGGCGCTAATGTGCAGCTCGCGGTCCAGGAGCGGGCCGAGCTCGCCGAGCTCGTGCAGCACGATGAGAATCGTCGTGCCCTGCTCCTTCGCGTCGGCGACGATACTGGCCAAGCGCGCGCGTGAGGCGGCGTCGATCCCGGCCATGGGCTCGTCCATGATGAGCAACTCGGGGCGGCGCACGAGAGCGCGCGCGATGAGAACGCGCTGGGCCTGGCCGCCCGACAGGATGTTCATGGGGGAGTGGGCGCGGTGGGCCATACCGACGCGCTCCAGTGCCTCCATCGCGCGGGAGGTGTCCCCGGGCATCGCCCACAGACGGCGAGGGCCGAGCAGGCCGGAGCGCACGACCTCGATCGCGCTGGCGCTGATCGCGCCGCCCGAAGAAATGCGCTGGGGCACGTAGCCGACCCTGTTCCAGGGCACTCGGCGACGCGCGGTGATCGAGCGCCCGAAAAGCTGGGCGTCGCCGCCCGTGATGGGGGCGGTGCCCAGAAGAGCCTTGAGGGTCGTGGACTTGCCCGAGCCGTTCGAGCCCGTGATCGCCACGGTCTGACCGGCGGGGATCGTCAGGGAGATGCCGTGCAGAATCAGGTCCGTGTCCCAGGCAACGTGAAGATTATCGAGACGCACGACGGCGGGAGCCTCCGCGTGGGAGGCTCCCGCCGTCGTGTGGGAGTCAGTTGTGCTCACTGGCAGTTGTTTGCTTTCGTCAGAGCAGCGATGTTGTCGTTCATGACCGCGGCGTAGTCCTTGGACGAATCAGTCTGGGACTCGATGGGATCTAGGACGGCCGTGGACAGGCCGAGGTCGTCAGCCAGGGTCTGGGCGACCTTGGGGTCAATGAGGGCCTCGGTGAAGATGGTCGTCACGCCCTGGTCCTTGGCGATCTGGCCGATTTCAGCCAGGCGTGCCGGCGAGGGGGAGGACTCCGGGTCGAGGCCGGAGATGCCCACCTGGGTCAGGCCGGTACGGTCAGCGAGGTAGCCGAAGGCGGTGTGGGCGGTCACGAAGGTTGTGACCTGGCAGTTGGAGGTCTTCATGACGAGGTCATCGCCCAGGGCGGTGAGCTCCTCGTTGAGGGCCTTGGCGTTGGCCTTGTAGGCCTCGGCGTTGGCCGGGTCGGCCTCGGCCAGCTTGTCGCCCACGAGGGTCGCGGCCGAGGCCATGCGAACCGGGTCGAGCCAGAAGTGGGGATCGGCGCTCATGTCGTGGTGGTGGCCCTCGTGATCGTGGCCCTCGTGGTCATGGCCTTCGTGGTCGTGGTCATGGCCTTCATGGTCGTGACCCGCATGATCATGGTCGGCGTCCTCACCGGACTGGGCCTCGTGGTCGTGGCCCTCTTCCTCGGCCGGGTGGTTGGCGCTGGAGTCAGCCTCAACCAGCTCTGCGGCGGGAGAGACGTCGATGACGGTCTTGGGGGCGTGCTGCTCGATGGCCTCATCGACCGCACTCTGGAAGCCGGCCAGGTAGACAACCGCGTCCGCGTTGGACAGCGAGTCGACCATCTTGGGGGAGAGCTCAAGGTCGTGGGGCTCGGCGCCTGCAGGCGTCAGCGAGGTGACGGTGACGTGCTCGCCGCCGACCTTTTCAGCCAGGTACTGCAGCGGATAGAAGGAGGCCATGACGGTCAGGGTGCCGTCCTTGGAGGCGCCTCCTCCCGACGAGGCCGTGGTGGAGCAAGCGGACAGAGCGAGCGCTGTGGCAGCCGCGCATGCGGCGGCGAGGATTCTCTTCGACATGAGAATCATTCTCTGGGTTGGTGGCAGTGATTGTCAAGTCAATCTCGGGTCGCGGACCCTTGTGATCAGGGCGTTTAGCGCACGCGAGCCGTGGTTTCACGCACGACCAGATCAGGCGAAAAGACGTAATCCGCGTGCGTCGGAGTCCGCTCGGGTGTGGCCAAGGCCTCGAACAGGTTGCGCACGGCAGCCGTCACGATCGCGAGCACCGGCTGGTGCACCGTCGTCAGCGCCGGACGCAGGTGTGACATGAGGAAGGAGTCGTCGAAGCCGACAATCGAGACGTCCTCGGGAACGGAGAGCCCCATCGACGTGATTGTGCGGATCGCGCCGAGTGCCTGCAAATCGGAGCCCGTCACGATCGCCGTCACGCCGCGCTCGATCAGGCCGTTCGTGCGAGCCGCCGCGGCCTCGTACGTATAGAAGGTCTCCTCGATGATGGGGGAGCGGTCGCCGACCAGTTCCTCCATGACTTGGGTGAAGGCCTCGGCCTTGCGCAGCGCGGGAATGAGGTGCGCGCGCCCCGTGAGTAGGGCGATGCGCGTATGGCCCAGCTCGTGCAGGTGCGTCACGGCCGCGCGGATTCCCAACGCGTCACCCGTCGAAAAATCGGGGGCAAGGATCTCCGGGCGGGCGCCGTTAATCGTGACCAGAGGAATCGAGCGCTCCACGACATCGTGGTAGGGGTCAAGGTTGGCGAGCAGGTCAGCATGCCTGCCCGAGACGAAGATCAGGCCGCTCACTCGATGCTCGATGAGCGAGGACAGGTGATCGAACTCCGAGGTCGCTCCGGGTGTCTGCGAGCGGATCATCGCGATACCGCCGGCTCGGGACACCTCCTCCTGGAGGTGATGGGCGAAAGACGCGAAAATCGGATTCGTGAGCTCGGGGATCATGATGCCGATCGTGGGCGTGTCGAGAGTGCGCTCGGGGGTCGGGCGGTCGTACCCGAGCTCGTCAATGGCGGTCAGGACCTTGCGTCGAGTGTCAGCGGAGACCTGCCCGACACCGTTGAAGACGCGCGAGACGGTAGCGGTCGAGACGCCAGCGTGGGCGGCGATATCTGCCATGCTCGTGCGGTTTTTCGTCATCGACTCAACTCTCCTTTGGGTGTGTGCGCACGACGTAATACATACAAATGTAACAGGAAGCTCACATTTCGGAAAATTATTGCAGAAACAAAAACGGAGGTACTACAGTTACGGTTAGCGGGTCGCTGCTGGAGGCGACCAGCCCGACCAACACAGGAGTAAACATGCGACGTGGCATCGCAGCACTCGGCGCTTTCGCGGCGGTTACCGCCCTGGCCGCCTGCAATGGCAACACCACCCCCTCGACGAATTCGTCTGCGGGTAGCAACGACACCCTTGCGACCCTGACGATCTGGGCGGACGATACCCGTTTCTCTCAGGTTGAGTCCCTCGCTGAGGGCTTCACGAGTTCGACCGGCGTCGCCGTCAACGTTGTGCAGAAGTCCGAAGGGGACATGGACACCGAGTTCACGACCCAGGTGCCCACCGGCAACGGCCCCGACATGATCGTCATGGCGCACGACAAGCTGGGTGCGCTCGTCTCTAACGGCGTCGTCGCCCCCGTTGACCTGGGTACCGCCAAGGACCAGTTCTCTGACGTTGCCGTCAAGGCCGTCACCTACAACGGTCAGACCTACGGCGTTCCCTACGCCGTCGAGTCCGTCGCCCTGGTGCGCAACAACGCCCTGACCAAGGACACCCCCACCACGTACGACGACATGCTCTCCTCCGGCAAGGCGACCGGCGCGGAGTACCCCTTCATCATTCAGATGAGCGATAAGGGCGACGCGTACCACCTCTACGCCTTCCAGACCTCCTTCGGCGCTCCCGTCTTCAAGACCGACGACGCGGGTGAGTACACCTCCGAGCTGGCCATGGGTGGCTCCGGCGGCACCGACTTCGCCAACTGGCTCAAGGCTCAGGGCGATGCGGGCGTCGTGTCCCCCTCGATCACCGGTGACATCGCCAAGCAGAAGTTCCTCGACGGCGCTGCCGCCTACACGGTGACCGGTCCCTGGAACGTTGCCGCCTTCCGTGAGGCCGGCATGGATGTCTCCGTCCTGCCCGTCCCCGCCGCCGGCTCCCAGGCCGCCCAGCCCTTCGTCGGCGTTCAGATGTTCTACCAGAGCGCCAAGTCCGCCAACCCGGTCGCCGCCAAGAAGTTCTTCGACTACCTGGCCACCCCCGCGGCCCAGGAACAGATGCAGAAGCTCGGTGGTCGCGCCTCCGCGATGCCGTCGGTCGCCGAAATGTCGGATGACCAGGACATCAAGGACTTCTCGAAGGTCGCCGAGTCCGGTGCGCTCGCTCCCGCCATCCCCGCGATGGGCGCCGTCTGGAACTTCTGGAGCCAGACCGAGGCCAACATCGTGAACGGCACCGAGACGCCCACCGAGGGTTGGGCTACGATGATCACCAACATCAACAACGCCATCGCCTCCAAGTGAGCGATCGTGGTGGCCGCTAGCGGCCACCACGAAGGCTTGCCATCAGGCGTGACAACGCCCCACCCCCGCCCGCACCCACGCGGCGGGCGGGGGTGGGGCGGCGTTGAACACCGCGGCCGCCCAGCGGCCAACAGGCACCCTCGGTGCCCACATCTTTACCCGCCGTCCGGCGGGATACGTCGCAAAGACGCGCGAACGCGCACGTGTGGAGGACACGATGTCTGAGCCAACGAAGGCTACAGAAAAGAAGAAGACGGGGCCCAAGGCCTCGCACGCGAGCGAAGTGACCAGGCCTGGTTTCTTCGTCAAGCTGATCCTGATGATGCTGATCGACGCCCTGGGGCTGTACGGCATGTTCACCGCGTACCTGGTGAAGTCGTGGACGGTGCTCGCCGTCCTGGCCGTCCTGCTCCTCGCCGTGAACTGGGTGTACTTCTCCAAGCGGATGATCCCCGCGAAGTACCTGGTCCCCGGCATGGTCTTCCTGCTCATCTACCAGGTGTTCGTCATGGGGTACACGGGCTACGTGTCCTTCACGAACTACGGCCAGGGCCACAACGCGACCAAGGAAGACGCGGTCGCCTCGATCTTGAAGGCCGCCGAACGGCGCGCCCCCGGTGCCGTCAACGTCCCGGCCGCCATCGTCGAAGACAGCTCGGGCCTGGGCCTAGCCATCGTCGACACCGAGACCGGCGGCATCAAGGTCGGCAACTCCGAGACACCCTTCCATGAGGTGGGCGGCACCCAGTCCGCCGGCATGATCACCGCCGTCGACGGCTACACCGTTCTTCAGGTCGGCGACATCCTGCAGCGTCAGACCGAAATCTTCGCCCTGAGCGTTCCGGCCTCCGAGGATCCCAACGCCGGCCACTACAAGAGTGAAGACGGCGCGACCGCCTACCTGGCCAAGTCGCGTTACAACTACGACGAGGCCGCCGATACGCTGACCGACACCGAGACCGGCACCGTCTACACGGCGGACGGCAAGGTCGGCGCGTTCGTCGACGCCGAGGGCAACCAGATCGATCCCGGCTGGCGCGTCTTCGTCGGCTTCGACAACTACGCCAACATGTTCACCCGCGGCGATCTGGCTGGCCCGTTCCTCAAGGCTCTCGCCTGGTCCTTCATCTTCGCGGCCGGCTCGGTGCTGTCCACCTTCGCCCTCGGCCTGATCCTCGGCCTGGTTTTCGCGGACAAGCGCATCAAGGGCCGCAAGATCTATCAGTCCCTCATGATCCTGCCCTACGCCTTCCCGGCCTTCCTGGCCACCCTGGTGTGGAAGGGCATGCTCAACACGGACTTCGGCTTGATCAACCAGGTGTTCCTCGGCGGCGTGAATATCCCGTGGCTGACGGACGGAACGCTGGCGAAGTTCTCGATCCTGGGCGTGAACCTGTGGCTGGGCTTCCCCTACATGTTCCTCGTCTGCCTGGGTGCCCTGCAGTCCCTGCCCGGCGACGTTGAAGAGGCCGCGAAGATTGACGGCGCCTCCGGTCTGCGCACCGTGTGGTCCATCAAGCTGCCGCTCGTCCTGCAGTCGACGGTGCCGCTGCTGATCGCCTCCTTCGCGTTCAACTTCAACAACTTCTCGCTCATCTACATGCTGACCGGCGGCGGCCCGAACTACCCGGGCTTGGATGTCGGCCAGACTGACATCCTGATCTCGATGGTCTACAAGATCGCGATCGAGTCGGGTTCCCCGAACTACGGCCTGGCCTCGGCCATGTCGATCATCATCTTCATCGTCGTGGGCGTGATCGCGTGGCTCGGTTTCCGCCAGACGAAGACCCTTGAGGAGCTGTGATGAGTGCTGCAACAGTGAAGAAGAATCGCCAATCCACCCTCAAGGGTGGCCGCTGGTGGAAAGAGGTCGGCTGGCGCCACATCGTCGCCATCGTGATGATCATCTACTGCCTCGCCCCGCTGCTGTACGTCCTGTCCGTCTCCCTGAACCCCGGGGCGACGCTGACGGGCTCGAACAAGCTGTTCTCCTCGGTTTCCTTCGACAACTTCGCGGCCCTGGGCTCCGGCAAGTACGCCGCCTACTGGTCGTGGGTCGTCAACTCGCTCATCGTGTCCAGCGTGACCGCGGTTGGTACCGTCCTCATGGGCGCGGCCGCCGCCTACGCGTTTAGCCGCTTCCGCTTCAAGGGACGCCGCGCGACGCTGACCGGTCTGCTGCTGGTGCAGATGTTCCCGCAGATGCTGGCCTTCGTGGCCCTGTACCTGCTGCTCCTGGGCATCCAGGACATCTTCCCGGTCATGGGCCTGAACTCCAAGCTCGGCCTGATCTGCGTCTACCTCGGTGGCGCGCTCGGCTCGAACACCTTCCTGCTCTACGGCTTCTTCAACTCGATTCCGCGTTCGCTGGACGAGGCGGCCATGATCGACGGCGCGACGCACGCCCAGACCTTCTGGACGATCATCATGCCGCTGGTTCGCCCGGTCCTGGCGGTCGTCGGCCTGCTGAGCTTCATCTCCTCGCTCGGTGACTTCGTGATCGCGAAGGTCGTCCTGCAGGATCAGGGTCAGTTCACCCTGGCCGTTGGCATGTACATGTGGGCAGCCGACGAGCGTACCGCCCCGTGGGGCATCTTCGCGGCGGGCGCCGTCCTGGCGGCCATCCCCGTCATCCTGCTGTTCCAGTACCTGCAGAAGTACATCGTTTCCGGCCTGACCGCCGGCGGCGTCAAGGAGTGAGCGCTCCCGCGCTTCACCTCTGACCTGGCCCCGGCCTCGTCCCTATCCCCGTGGGACGAGGCCGGGGTTCTTTGTACGCTCGGGCATTGCGGGCGCGGGCATTGAGGGCATTGCGGGCGTCGCGGGCGCGGGCGTTGCGGGCGTTGTGGGCGTTGCGGGCGCGGGCGTTGCGGGCGCGGGCGTCGCGGACGTTGCGGACATTGCAGACACTGCGGGCGTTACGGACATTGCGGGCCCGGGCATCGCGGGCGTTGCGGACGTTGCGGGCGGCGCGGGCGTCGCAGGCGGCGCGGGCGTTGCGGGCGTCGCGGACATTGCAGACATTGCGGGCGTCGCAGGCATTACGGGCATGGTTCCCCAACAATGTCGCACGTAATTCCATGTAAACCGGCTCTTCGCATTTAAGGGTGTAGGAGGTGTTGGAATCCGCCGGAGTGGAGGAGG
>ERZ773001.271-NODE-271-length-21715-cov-5.23675_pt1 | contig 21715 bp, 24 predicted proteins | sample MGYA00511673_ERZ773001 | MGnify/ENA primary metagenome ERZ773001 (study PRJEB29015, sample SAMEA2738091) | human oral metagenome | biome: human oral; feature: human-associated habitat; material: saliva | place: China | collected 2162 ... | reverse complement strand
TTACTGTCGCCCGGACCACCAAGGTACCATGTGCCATACGGGGTTCCCTTATCGTTATAAATACCGCCAATTAAAGACGACTCAGACCTAAAACCTTGAGGAACTCCGTGTAACCCTAAAATGTAGCAGTTTCTTTCCCTGTCGCTACCTTGCGGACTATATCCAGCTCCACCTCTACGAACGACACCGAACCAACCCCAAGAAAGCCCACCGAATTGATACATGACTGTATCGTTTTTGCGCCTTACTTTCAGGAAAGAGCCACCTAGTTTAGATTGGATATTCAAATTACGCCAACCAGTGTCACCAGTCAGCACCTCCCAACCTTGATTATCGTTTCCGCGTCTTTTTATCCATTTTAAAGCCCCGTTCGTTACAGCTGTATCGACGTAAGTAGTACCAACTGGTGCAGTACCCTTCCCGTTAGGCATGCCAGTCCCGTGAATTTCATACTCATTGACTTGTCCACCTGTATTAGTTGGAGCGCTTGGCAAGACAACACTGCCACCTCCACCAGATAAGTTAAGAGTATTGCCATTAAGGTTAAGCCTTTGAGGTTCTTTCTGCTCAATTAGCGAAAGTCTTTGCTTAACTCCACTGTCATTGTATGGCTGAGGGATTTCTGATTTTTTAGCATACTCATCTAAATTTTGATGTTGAGTAAGGTAGCCCTTGCCAGCTAGAGCCTCTTCAGTCACAAATTTTGAGGTATCTACCTCTTTTTTGTTTTCAAGAGTCTCAACTCGTTTCTTGAGCTCAGTATCATTGTAGGGGTCAGGTAGCTCTGAGTGTTTAACGTAGTCATCCAAGCTCTGATGTTGAGTCAAGTACCCTTTGCCATCTAATTCTGACTTAGTGACTAAATCGCTAGTGTCCACACTTGGCTTATTCTCTAAGGCTACTACACGCTCCACAAGAGGCTTGTCATTATAGATAGTGTCATTGTCAGGCTTAGTCTTTAAGGCCTTAATGTCGTCCAAAATACTGGCCACATCACTCTGATTAGCCTTACTTGCAAGCTCAGCCCTTAGCTCACTGTCATCATAAGATGTGGTAGGGGAATTGCTTTTAGGTAGTAGGCTCTCAAGCTCATCCTTTGTCACAATGTCCTTGACATCTATGACACGCTTTGTCTTTTGTTCCATGACAGGTGCCTGAGTAGCCTTGTCAATCTCACTAACTTTCACATGGAAAGAGAAAGCATATACATCAGCTGATTTTTCAACCTTTTCAAAATAGATGTACCCTACTACTGTCTCACTTGCAATTATCAAAGAATTGTCAAATTTGACTGTAAAACTATTGCCCTCTGTGGTAGCCTCTACCTCTTTATATCGTTTGGTGCCCTTAAAGTGAAATAGACAGATGACTTTCTCAGCCGTGAGCTCTTTTGTCGTAAAGTGAAATTCTGCTATCTCTTTATCTTTACTGTAGAGCTCATGCTGGAGCTTATCAATTCCTCTAATATTGCTTGTCAGCTCTATATTTTTGCTGATATTTTTTTCCAATTTTCGCCCTCCTTTCTAATAAAAAAGAGAGCCTAGTAGGCTCTCCATATTTAATCTTCGCTAGGCTCTGTATATGTCAGAGCTCTTGAGCTATCTGACAAACCTGCTGTAGTAGGATCAGGCACAATATTTAGGGCGCTCACGATTGATAAACCGATAAGATAAGGGTTACCTAAGAATTTTAAAAACAATTCATAAACCCCAGCCCAGCTAGTCAAGTCCTCAAATTTTAACCCAAAATATGTCAAAATTGGTAGGATGATAGCAAGTAATAAACGAATAACAAACGCTCTATTTCTAAAACGTACCAGCCAGTTAATTTTCATTTTTAATTCCTCACTTCTAAAATGTTGTATTTTTGGTAGAGGCTATCTATATAGCCGTTACCACCTAAATTTTTATAGCTCTTGTGCATTTTGTGGATGATGTCAGACTCATGTACTGTAGTATATCCACGTTCAAGAGCGGTTGTGATGTCCCGTTCTAAACGTAGATACATTGTAGTTAAATGTGCCTCATCGTGAACTGCCAATTTATTGTCAATCTCAATGATTTTCTTCTTGTTATCTTCTCCGATAACGTGAATAGTATTCAACTCAGTTTTTAATTCATTGAACTGTTCCTTGTTGAGATTTCCAGCTTTACTTGCTTGCAAACCTAACCAACCCGTAGCAACAACTCCGATTGTAGGGGCTAGTTGCGTAATGGCGTGAATTGTTCTGTCGATTATTTCAGACCATGCCATAACTCCCCCCTTTCTTATTGTGGCACTGCCTCAGTATTTAGCTCTGTGCTTGTTGTTGGAGTATTTTCTTTTGGTGGTTCCCATTTCCAAATGCCTAACTTGCCATTTCTCTCAAGGTCTGCTAGTTCTTTTACTGTCTGACCTTGATAAGTAAACGGCTCATTCACTTGCACCATGACACGCTTGCCCTCTTGGAATTGCTCACCGTGTTCAGGGTTTTCAATCGTGAAAATATCGTGAGGTTGATAGACTTTTCCAACTTCGCCAAGGTCTACCAATTCAAGACCACGCTTGAATACTGTAGGGTCTAGTGGGTTGTCCACATCTGTCACTCTTGCAAGTACAGCCCAGTTAGCAATGGCTTTGACAGCGTTAATAGCGTTGTCTTTTTCCTCAAGTTTCTTGTCATAAGTTTGCTCTTGGGTTTTTAATTCCTCTTGCAACTGTTTGACACCCTCAGCAGGGTTAAATTCTGTGGCCACTAAACCAAGCACAGCCTCAATCAACGCACTATCAGACTCATTTGTACGGTCTCCACTCAATACACGGTCAAAGGCTGTGTATGGTGCCTCTTTACGGATTGCCACAAAAGTTCTATTACTATCTTGCAAATACTTGCTAATTACTTTAAATTCCATATATATTATCCTTTCTCAATTTGTCTTGCTTTTACTTCCTCATAGAGGTTTTTGAGTTGTTCGTCAGATTGTAAAATCTCATTGATATTTTTCAAGTCAGCCAGCGCCTCATCACGCTCATTTTTAACTTGTTGTAACTCAGCCAGCGCCTCATCACGCTCAGCTTTGTCATACGCTCCATTTACAGTCTTGTTAGCTAACTCAATAGCTAACTGATTGATAACATTTTCTGTTTTACTCATGTCTTGCCTTTCTAATTATCTCCAATTTGGGTGATACCCACGACTATAAGTACCCCCTTTATCCCAAATGTTTCTGAAATTATCGAAAATATTGTCTAATATGCCGCTAAGAGAATTATTTTTGATTATGATATTTTCGAGTCCGATTAGTTCATTTTTAGTCATATCCAACGTTACTACAGGTGAGTCGTCGCCCCCGTGCTGCCTAAATTCAATTTTCTTGCCGTACAAATTAACAAATGAACGAACAATGCTATCTTTTCTTCCGTTGAAAATTTGCAAACCAGCAGCTGTATGGTCTCTACCTGACAAACCGTTACGGTTGCTCAATAGACCAATATAGGCGCCAGGTATTCTGTCTGAACCGTATCCATCAGCTATACCACCTTGACCAAAAACAAGGAATTGTAATGGACGGTTAGGAAATTGATTTTTAATACCTACACCGTGGTTATTCATTTCAAGCCAGCCAGTTTGCAAATTAAATGATGTTGCACCATTTAATGAGGATATTACCCCACCATTTATGAGATCAGCTGATAGTTTACCAGATGTGATATTACTAGCGTTTAGATTGACCACGTTGACTAAATTAGCGTCTAGCTTACCTGTTCGGATTTTACCAGCGTCTAACTCGTCTATCATGGCATTCTTGATAGTACCGTTTGCAATGAATGTAGTATCAGGCGTAACTACTAGCTTATTCTTGCCTACTTGCAAACTAGCCCCACCTGTGGCTAAATTCAAGGCACTCAATACATCACCATTGCTATTAAGAGTTTTCACTGCAAAACTATCCTTTAAGATAGACATTGTAGTCCTAGTGTATTCACTGTTGTAGTCTGTGTTGTCCACAAACTCCTCAGGAATTAAGCGCCTATCAATGATCATAGGTTTGTGAATGACGATATTACCTGGACTGGTAAGAGTAAATCTAAGGCAATACTCATTTAATTCACCAGTATAAGGAATGTCTAAATAGCCAGTAAATACCTGATTACCAGTTTTATTAAGCAAAATTTGAGAGTTATAATACATTCCTAAACCTGTAGTATTGTCTAGTAATTGTATTAAAACTCTGCCATCCTTTGGCACCTTGTCTACTGCAATTTCAATACGATAACCAAGACCCTCACCTTTATTCACAAATTTCTTTGTGAGAGGGAACCGAACCCCTAGCCATCCTGACATAGAGTCAGTGTAGTTAATTCTGATCCCGTCATGGTCGCCCCAACTGACACGCTCTAAATGCTTATCAGTATCAACTGATGAGATATACTTAGGGATTTTTGTAGGAGCGTAAAAAAGATTATTTAGATTACTAAATCTCTTGCCTACCTCAACATTAAATAAATCTGATGTCAAGGCCATCCTTGCTATATTTGTGCTGATATTTGAGTCATCTCTGCCTAAAATACGCTCATAGAGCTTAGATGTTTCTCTGACTTCCTGAAAGTCAGCAAGAGATACCTTACCATTCAAGTCAGTCCTCAAATTAGCAATTAAGCTAGAGGTTTCTGTGGCTGTTTGGTTAGCCTTATTTAGAGCCTGTACTGCCTTACCGTCAATTTGAGTGGCCTGAGTTCTCAAAATAGACAAATTACGCTCATTGTCTTGCTTGTATAGTGATAACTCTTGACCTGTTGAGTTAGAGGCGTTCTTAGCCTCTTGAGCAAGTCTCTTAGAGGTCTCAGCCAACTCTTGAGTAGCATTTGACTTTTTGAGCAAATCAGAGACTTTCTGGTCATGCTTAGCCTCAATTCCAGCCATCTTAGTATTGACGGCCTCAAATTGTTTATCTACCTCTCTCTTAACACGGTCAACATCCTCAGTATCAAGGCGTTTCTCCCACATGCTACCATTCCAAATATACATCCGTTGATACTGGCCATTTTTTTCAAACCATGTATCACCTATTTTGTGCTCAATATTTTTGGCTGGTGTTACATGCCAAATCTTATTTCCTGTGCCACTGATGAGATATTGAGGTAGAGTGCTCTCAATAGAGGCCTGTCTTTCCTCAACTACTGATAGACGATCAGCAATTCCTGCAGTCATGCTAGATGACAATGACTGTCCGATAGTGCCTAGTGTTATCTCCTCGTTGGAGTCAGTGTAGACATCATAGACCACCTTGACTACTTTCTCAGTGGTTGTAGTAATGTCAAATTGAGGATAGTAGAGAGGGATGATGTCACAGAGCTCAACTTCCTCCATCACTCCAAAATCTTGATAGTCCAAAGTATGTGATAAATCTACATAAGAGACCTCTGTAGAGATTTTAGGAGCTCCAATGTTATTGCTTTTGATGTAAGACTGACCTAGTGACCTCAATTTTTCAGCTGTTGGAGGGTGCTTGTCATCAAATTTGCCTGAGAAATCTACCAGGGATATTCTTCTCTGAGCGTATAATCTCAAATAAGGGCTATCTAGGATGTGCTCAGGTAATGTGACTAAGACCTCATGTGACTCCTCACCATTTGGCGTGTAACGTGCAAAGGGATAGATAGAGGTATAATTACCGTCTAGGAGCCTTTCCTCCTCTACGCTGAGCAGATTACGCCCGTACTCTAGCACGGTTGGAGCTTTACGCCCCATCTGCTGATGGAGAATGATGAGGTTATTATCAAACTCATATTCACCACCAAACACATCAAGGATAGAACCTGAAACACCACCTAAGGCTTTCCTAGCATTTCCAACCTTGTCTACCTCCCATGAGATATTCCCTAGAGTTTGGATGTCTGAGCTAACATCAAATACATCATCTCCTACTAAGCTCTCTTTCCATAGCCTAAGAGCTGCCTCAGCGGTAACCTTTGAGGCTTTTACAATCGGTTTCAAAGCAATATCTGAGGTTCTCATAGAGATATGACGGGCATAGATTTCAATATGTTCACTACTATTCTTGACTATACGGTTAATTTCAAAGGTTTGCCATTTGGTTCTCTTACCAGCGTCTGACTTGATTTTCATCTCCTCTTTAAATACAGAGGCAAAATGGCCATTTACTGGATATTTGATATATAGGTCATAATTACCATTTCTTTCTCTGGTAACAGTGACCTTATAAGCGTCTGAAATCTCACCCAGCCCAAATGTTCTAAATGAGCGTTCATCAGCTTTATATAGTACTGGGTTCATAGTTTAACCCCCCAATTAGGAACAGCTGACATGGTAAAATTACCAGTCCATGAAATCCTATTATTTCCGACATCAAAAAGAGGCATTCTGTGCTTACCATTCCTAGTGATTTTATCCCAGGCTGACAGATTGCCACTATATACTAGATGTTTCTGCATATCTATTATGAGTTCATTTTGGACGCTCTCAAGCGATAACTGGTAGCCATTGATGGTCAAAATACCATTACCATTGCCTCTAATCTTAATTAGTGGCTTAGATTGTACGTTACCTAGGTTTTTAAGCGTCATCCCATTTGTCAGAGGGATTTCATTGCGCCCAGTTTTTAAAAATTTGATGGGGTGAATTAAAAAGTTTAATTTCACCTCACCAAAATTCCTAAGTAATTCCTTAACGTTAAATGACTCAATAAAAGTAGCAAGATAGATATAATCAGGATCCCATGAGAGCTCCATCTCTTTCCAACCCTTGACATTGAGCCAGTCACTTATAGCTACCTCTGATGTGGACAATCTCTCAACCGTGCTGATTTTCATAGGAAACTCACGCTTGACAGGTTTAAGCCTCTGATTATCTTTCAAAAGCACCCCATCACGCCCTGGCACCTCAATAGTCTCAACATCATAGGAGGTAGAGCTAAACTCAATATCATTTATAATTTTTAACCCAAAATCACTAGATTTCTTGCCATCAAATTTAATAAATGTGCTCATTAAACACCTCCTAATCTCTCTTGTTCTCTATTTGTGTACCATGCCATCTCTTTCATAAGATGTTGTATGTCACGTTTCTCAGTCTCATCTACCTTGTTGCCATGATAGTTAAAATTATACTGGTTGTTAATTTCTGCATTAGTGCCTGAGTCAGATTTATCAGCTTTAGCCTGAGAGGCTCCTAGAGTCATTTTTAATGACTGACTTAATGTGTTATTGCCAAGCCCAAGTAAGTCCTCAGCACCAAATTTAAAAGCTGACATCTCTTTTTGAACGTAGGCCAAGCTATCAGTAACATCTGAGGTGTTTTTCTCAATACCTACAGCGATACCTTGAGCAATGTAGCGCCCTACATTATCTCTAAAGAGTCTTGATGGTGAGTGTATCCTTGCTTTAGCTCTTGCAGCTCTCTCAGCTTGATAAACAAGGGCATTAGCTGCAGCCGTCACAGCGCCTAGGGCTGAATACATTCCATTTGCTAAGCCTTGACCAATCATAGAGCCTACATATTGCATAGTAGATACGCCTCTCATCCCTGCTGATCGTATTGAGTTGACCATTGATGACATTGCTGATGTAGCTGAGCCAATGCCTGAGCGTATGCCGTTTGTTATACCTGTTGAAACTCCACGCCCTGCCTGTTGACCAGCTTGAGTCATTTGACTTGCTGATTGTCTTACCACATTGGTCATCTGTTGCATGCTTGAGCTCATTTGTGAGACAGCTTGTGTCATTGCTGATCTAATCACTGAATTAAGCTGAGACATAGCTGACACAGCAGAGCTAGAGATGTTAGCAAAACTAGAGGCCACTGTAGGAGCTGATGTCGCTAATTGCATGATAGATGTGTTAGCTGTCATAGCTGAGGCTGAAATTGCTGAGAATTGGCTAGGGATTGTACCTAGCACCCCACCTAGTGAGCTAATAACTCCAGTTGTTGCAGAAAATCCTGATGTCATTGCTGATGTAGCTGACATAGTAGCTGTTAAGGCACTTGATAAACCAATAAGGGCACTTTTTAAGACAGTAATGCCTGAAACAGCACCAGACAAGCTACTAAATGAGGCCACTGCTGATGTAGCAAATGTGCTCATGGCTGTCCCTGCTGTTGTTAAAGTGTTTGGTAATTGGTTAATGCTTGTGCTTAATGCACTCAATGATGATGGTAGGGTCTGCATGGCTACACTTGCTGCTCTTGCTGATGTAGCTATCAAACTCAATCCTACCCCTGACTGTTGTAGTCCTGATCCTGCTGTAGCGATACCTGAGTTAGCTATTGCTGCCAATCCTACGGCTGTTGCTGCTAGGGTTCCAACCAAATCACCCAGGTTAAGGTCTACTAGCATTTTTACGCCTTGAGCCATCAACTTCACGCCTACTCCAGCATTTTTAGCAGCATTACCCATGCTTTCAAAGATACCAGCGACACCATCAAGCACGCTCCTAATAACTGAGCCAAATGACTCTACTACGCCTTTTGCGCTATCCAGGATAGACTTAACTTGTTCACCAAATGTCTTAATCAAATTGGTCAAACTATCAATAATAGGGCTAATTTGATTTACAAGATTATTAAATGACTCAATAAGTGACTGGATAATAGGAGCTGTTGAGGTCACCATCTCAGTAATCGCTGGCACGAATGGAGCGACTGCTTGGACAATTTGGACAACTGCCTCAGTGACAATACTAACCACTTGGACAAAAGTATCTGAAATAATTCCAACTATAGGGGTTATGGCTGTAGCTACCTGAGCAATGCCTGAGCTGATAGATGTTACTACCTGGCTAATAGCTGAGCCTAGTGCTGTGATCACTGGCGCCAACCCACTAAATGAGCTGATGATGGAGCTGACTGCTGCTCCCACAGCTAAAATAACTGGTGACATCATTGCAAACGATGAGGCTATGGTAGGGAGCACAGGTGCTACAATTACAAGAGCTTGAGCTAAGCCTTGGATAGCCATGTTTAGGATAGTACCTATGGCTGTACCTACGCTGACCACCACATCACCGATAGCTTGCAAGATAGTTGCTAGGCCTTGGCCTTGAGTTCCCATCAAAGCAAATGCTGCTCCTAGAGCCAAAATAGGCACGGCTAATGCTGCAATAGTTACAGGGTTAATCATAGATAAACCTTGACCAATCCCACGAAAAGCAGTCCCTATGCCCTCGCCAATTCCTTTGGCCATTGTAGCGACACTTTCTCCCAAACTACGGATGACTGCCACGATTTGAGAACCTACTGAGGTGACTGTTGATGTGGTTCCACTTAGTGCTGATGTAGCGTTACTCTTAAACAAGCCAAAAGGATTGAATGATTTTAAAAAGTTAAACGCTTTAAAACCAGTTACTAAACCAAGCAAACCTACAGTAATTGCTTGAATAACTCCAGTAGGCAATGAGCTGATAAAGTTACCAGCTACTGTAGCAGCCTGTGAAAGCCATTTGACAATATTGCCTAATACACTACCTAGAGTTGACAAGACTTCTGATGTAGTTAAACTATCCCAGACATTTTTCAGAGCTCCAGCTATACTCTTAATGGCGCTAGTAAATGCACTGACTGCCCCAGTGTTTGAGAATGCTTGCCAGAAAGTTTTTATTTTACCAACAAAATTAGAGATTGATGTGCTGACATTTGAAATAATGCCATCAATATTGATACTCTCTAAAAATCCTCCCAATTTATCTGCTAAACTATCAAAATTGATTTTTTCTAAAGCGTCTGAAACTGCATTGACTGCCTTAATTCCAAATGAATTGAGTTTGTCAAAGGCTGGCATTAGCTTATTAGAGAGGCTCTCTTTTGCCCCATCTATAGCTTGGTCAACTGTTTTAAACTCTGTGGCCATCTTTTGGAAAGCGTCTGAGTTTCCTGCTTTATTCATAGCGTCAAAGAAATCCTCAGTCTTAACTTTCCCATCTTGCACAGCTTTTACAAGATCAGCCGTAGACATTCCCATCTCTTTTGCTACTGCAGCCATACCAGCAGGCGCTTGCTCCATCATAATTTTAAAGTCCATCCAAGCTACTTTGGGCTTACTTGCCATCTGTGTTGCTTGTGTAGACAATGATTTCATGGCTTGAGCTGGGTTCTCTGCTGAGGCTGCAAGACCACCAAAGGCCTTAACTAAGCTACCTACATTTTTAGTCCCTACAGCGTCAAGCTGTGAGTAAGTATTAGCCATGTCAGAGGCTGAGTAGATGGTCTTGGTTGCAAAATCTTGCATTTCAGTTTTTGCTGCCTTGATTTCCTCAGATGAGCGCCCGAATGCTTGGAGGTTACCCTCAAAAGTTTTCCATGCTTTCTGTGAGCTGTTCAATTCTGAGGCCATCTCACGGATACCCCCAGTAACTGCACTGACCCCACTTGATAAGGCTGAGCCAATCAAATTAGCTCCCAGTACAGACTTGAATACAGAGCCTACTTTTTGCCCTGTACTCTCAAGGCCTCCAAATAAAGACTTGAGTTTGCTTACTCCAGCCTGAGCACCTGAGCCATCCATGTCAACCTTGATAGTTACTGAACCATCTGCCATTTATTCCCTCCTTTCTAATTAGTAGTCAAAATCTTTAGGTAGAGCGTACTCTTTTTTAAGTTCTTTCATGCTCTCTCTGTACTTCTTACTATCTCCCTTTTGAGGCTTATAAGCTCTTATCTTGATAACCTCAGAGAATTTAGTATCACTAGGTAAGCCATTTAGTAGAGCATTAAACTTTTTCCAGTGTAGGCTGTTCTGAGCGTCAATAAGATCAATGCCGTATGCTTGCATGAATGATGAGTAAATATACTCAGCGTCATATTTCAAGCTGAAAAGTCTGGCACTGGTCTCTGATTGACTCCTAGAGCGTATCTTGCTCTTGATCGGGTTGCCTGCTAGGTCTAGCACTGGTGCTGTATCTCTAGCTGGAATAAGTCTGATGTGCTCCTCAAATACCATCTTAAAGATACCAGTGGCCTCCTCAGGTGTAAGAGCCTGAGTGAAATCTACATCTGTGAATATCTGTAAAGCAAGATAGGGCTTGTAAATCTCATCAATTTCATCATCATTGATAAGCTCAATTACTTTCAAAACCTTGTTAAAAGAGATGTTCATAGGGTACACATCATCACCAAGGACTAACTCATCAGTCAATTTCCTTGATAAATCTAGCATGTTAGTCTCCTAAATATTTCTTGAGAGCGTCTGTGTTGTTACGTTTTTCCCATTCTGAGATGACACCATTGATAGTCTCAAGTAAGTAGGCCATTGTGTCAATAGTAGACCCATTTGAGAAATCGTAGACTTTTTGATAAGCCTCAGCGTCAAATAGCTCTGTCCATGAGTTTTTAACCATGTCTTGTAGAGCCTCAAATGCTTGTTCATCATCTGAATTGGCTACTTTCTCACCCTCCTCTTTGAGGATTTTGCCAGTTTTTTCCATTTTGTGGATATTTTGGTCATTTCCGATAAATTCAAGAGTAAACTCTCCAAATTCTACAGGGATGACATTGTCACGCTTTTTAATTACTACCATTATTTTTCTCCTACTAATTTTTTAATCAAAAATAAAAAGGGGAGTATTGCCACTCCCCCTAAATCACATTATCCGACTACAGCGGACTCCTTAGGTGCTGAGTTCCAGCTAATAGTACACTCAAAGCCCTCAAACTCAGCCGCCTCACCGCCTCCAATTTTAATGCCAGAGGCTGTAGCTACGCCAACATATTGTTTTTTGCCATCAGCGTCAACAACTTTAAACCACAATTTACGCCCATCACCGATTTTAAAGCGCATGCCAGCAATGATAGCTTGAGCCTCATCCTCTTTGATGTAGTCCCCCTCAAATGAGAACCCGTATTTTACAGATTTTACTACTGTTTCAGGTGTTCCATCACCATTGTAGTAAGCTGTATCATCTGTCTCCTCGTCATTCTCAACCTCAGCGGTTGTCACTCCATCTGCAAGCCATTTCCAAGCGTCACCTGTTGGCTCTGTTGCTGCGTTTTCTGATGACCAAGGTGCCACATAGTGCTTGCGCTTTGCATTTTTTAATTTTGGCATTTAATTTCCTCCATTTACTTCAATTTCTGCCGTTACATCTAACATGTAAATATAAAAACCTTGATCATCACGGTCATTAAGAAATGGCTGTGAGACTTCAAGGCCTCTGAATTGATATGAGTTATTTTTGCTAGGTAGTTCTAAATCAAAATTAGCTAGAGCATGATTGATAGCCCACAAAATAGAGCTTGTTCTTTGATGATCAAGTGTCTTGATAGCCACCTCAAAAACAAGGCTAATGTCTTGCTTTCCGTCCATGTACTCTTTTAAAATTTTGCCACCTGGCAAAGGATATAGGACTAAATCCTCTTTCTCTGATAAATAGTCAAGTCTACAAGTCAGAGAGAGGTTTAGTGTGTTGATAAAGTCTCTGAGGACTTCGGAAAAATCATTGTTATTCATGCTTTTACTCCCATTGCTTTTATTCCTACTCTCTCCCAGTCTTTAAGGTGTAGCGCTGTAGCCTTTAAATCCCAGCGTTTGCCCGTTCCTGGTGTAGTGTATTTACTGAAATAAAAAACCCTAGCCTTGTTGTAGCTAGATCCGTAAAATTGGGCTCTGGCATAAGGCCCAGGGTACCTGACCCCATCTTTAGTAGCTTGGCCACTTCCACTGAGGTCTCCACCCTTTCTAGGAACAAAAGGGCTCATGTCTGTTAGCATTTGGTTAGCCATGGCCAGTTTTCCTTTTGCTAAAGCTGTTGGAGATACCTTATTTTCAATACCTTTGAGGTCAACCTTGACAGATACGCTAGTTCCCATTAAATACACTCCACTTCATAGCAAAATACTTTTTGTTTATGTGGGTAGCTAATAGGCAATATAGCAGTAACTCTATATTCACGCTCACCATCATTGATGATGGCGTTTTTAAAGGTATCATCTAAGGTAATAGGACAATGTTTAGGGTACACAAATAAGGTACTAGGTTTGGACTCTTTACGGCTGTTTTTGGTGCCTTGCACTTGATACTGTCTATCAAATCTGACATATTTAAGGGTCACTGGGCTCTCTAATATTACTTTTCCCCATCCGTCTTTTTCGCCAGTATCTTTTTTGATTGTTACAGTATCAATTAATAAACGCTTATCAATCTCTATCATATCCTACCCCTCTATACCCAAAACCTGCTGCTTTTAGCACGTTCAAGGCGTCAAGTGATAGATTATACCTAGAGCTTTCAAAGGCTTGTTTTGAGCCTCCCTGATAGCTTATATGAGTCCTACCTAATATCACTGTTGAGGCTGACTGTCTGTCATCAGCTGTAGCAATACCACTAGCGTCTAAATATGCCACTTGGTAAGCCGTAGCAAGTTTGACAGCTTTCTTTCTAAACTTGATTTCAGTTTCAAAATCAACAAAATCATAAAGATTATTAAGAAAGAGATTGATAGCCACCTCTGCCCTTGTCAATAATTTTTCAAAGTCATCTACTTCATCAAATCCTAACTCATTAAATTCATCTTGTGTCAAATAAGCTATAGTAATCACCTCCAATAAAAAAGAGGTGGTATTACTTACCTGCCTCTTTGTTTTCTTCTTTTTCGTCAATTTGCTCAAAGAACGGGCTCAACTCAGGATGTGACTGTTTGCCTTGAGCATTCAAGCTCTCAGCTGTTTTGACATCCATGTCATACACTACATCCTTGTCATAACTTTGCTCTTTATCATTGACGATAAAAACAACATTAGCCGTTGCTTTAAATTGAGCCATTTAGTTTATTCCTCCACTTTATAGCCATTGTTTTCAAAGGCTGATACCATGATAGGATCAGATAGGGTAAATGATACCCCATCCTTAGTCAAAGTGACATCAGTTTTAACCTCTACTACTTCCTCTACTGTGTTATCATTAGCCATTAGCTACCTCCTTAGGCTGTTTTGTGAACGTAAATAGCTTTCTTTTTAGCGTCCAAAACGAAAGCGTCATAACGGATACGACCCTCAACAAGTTTACCGTTGATACCTGGTGGGTTGTCATGGATCTTGTAATCTTCCAATTTTACAGGTGATGTAGTAGCTGCTGGGTGAGCGATAATAAACTCAACACCTGTAGGCATATATGTTGATGGTGTCAATACTACTGGCATACCATCAATCATACCCACTTGACCCTTGATAGTGATTTCTTGTCCAAGGTCTGAGTTTTTGATGAATGTGTCATCAAGTTTAATCAACTTGTAGAATTTAGGAGATACATGCAAGATACGACCAGCCACAGGGACTAGAGCGTCTGACAACTTAGACTGTCCCTCAAGCACTAGCTCATAAGCATTAGTTTTAGTGACTGCACCTGTTGCAACATGTCCAGTATCAGCGCCTGAAACCATTGCTGATAGACGGTACTTGTCAACCTCAGGGATGACTACCTCTGAAATTTGACGGGCTAGAGCCTTGCCCTCTGCCATGGCTCCATTCGTTCCTTGTAAAGATTTCTTGTCAATCGTGAATGTGAAAGAACGGTCTTTAGAAAGTGTCATAGTTTGGACTGAATTTCCAAGCTCGTCAGCTGTACCGTAACGATTTTGACCCGTAGTCTGGTAGTCATTCATTGCTGATGTAGCGACTGTGTAGACCTTGACCGTCTCAGCGTCAATAAAATCAAAATCTTGGTTGATAGTGTTAGTAGTAAGAGCCTCTCTTGTAAAGCGCTCATCTACTTTATGACTGAATTTTTCTGCGTAGTTTACTGCCATTTATATTTTTCCTCTTTTCTTTTTGGTATTATACGCTATCAAAGCCAGCAAATAGGGCTTTGTCCTCTGCGCTCAAGCCGTCATCTGCATTACTTGCTGATGGATTGCCAGGGACAGAGATGTTAGGGTTAGGTTGCTCTTGCACTGTTTGGAAAAGGTAAGGACTTGACTCTCTGAGTGAGTTGATCGTGTCCTCAAGCTGAGGCTTGCCATCTTCTCCTAGCTCAATACTGTCTAGGTCGATGAATTTCATCAAATCATCAGAGTTGTATGCACCTACATCTTTCAAAGCTAGGGCAATAGCATTGGTTTTGGTTACCTGAGCAAGGTTTGCCTCACTATCCAGCTTATACTGCTCAAATTGTGCCTTGAGTTGTTCAAGTTGTTGCTTGCTTTCCTCACTAGCACCCTCTTTGGCTTGTAAGTCTTGAATAGCTTGAGTCTGTTGCTCAAGTTGTTGCTTTAATGCCTCGTTTTCAGCTTGTAGCTCAGATTTGGCCTGTGATTTTGCATTCTCAATACCTGCACCGTACGCTTGCATGATATTGTCAATCACTGACTTATCCTCGATACCTGCCTCAACTAACATTTCACGTTTAAGACTCATGTCTTAATCCTCCTTTTTACGTCACATGGACAAATTAAGACAGTTTTACGCCATGCTCCAGGGCAAAAATAAAAAACCTGATGGACTTCCATAGGTTTATATTGGTTTATTGCATGAAAAAAGCGCCTAGATTGTTCTAAGCGCTAATTGTTTACAAAGCTAGACCACGTTTTTTGAGTTCTATCATAACAAGTTCTTCATCTTCTGGAGAAACCCATGTAAAACGCAAACGAGCTAGCTCATCATCAGTCATTTCAGACGGGACTAAGGGATCAGACTTCTTTAGTTTCCAGCTGCTTACTTGTTTTAACGCTTCTTCTAAATTCATAGATTTTACTCCTCTCTTAGGTTCATTTCGATAATAACATTATCCCCTTTTCGTTTCATGTTAATTATATCATATTTTGAACCTTTTGGAAGAATAATCTCGCTTTCTTTATCGTTATCAGTGAAATAAATTTCAGCATTTTTAGGAATGTTGATAATGGTTTTAATAGGTCTGCCCTGGAAGAAATTATATTTAGGAATATAACTAGTAGATGTATAGCCGTCATTATCGAAAGTAGCTTGTCCAGAATTAAGAGCAGACTCAATGCTGTCATGTTTTCCTAAAAGACTAGCGTTTTTTCTAAGGATAGAATTAAAATACCCCTCATCATCAAATCTATTGACTTTGATATTTTTTAGAGTTCTATTTTTCTTGATGACCCCATCCAAAGTATCAACTATATTCTGATACTCAGACGGCATTACTTTTTTGTCTCTCAAGTATTTATTGATAGTAAAACTATGAGGTGTACCAATATACCCCAAACCTTGAGGATTTTTATCTGCATAGATAACCTTACGCTCTGCTTTAGTGATTTTTCCACCCACTTTCTTAAATGCAGGTATCTCATCCTCTTTGATGTAGTGATGTTCTGCCATCTTCTTCCTGAGCTTTACTTCTTTTTGAGCTTGAGAAAATGGATCATCATAGTATTTCTCTCTGGCATAATCTCTATGTAGGTAAGGGTGTTGACTCAAAAAGCCTCTCATAGCTCCCTGTTTCATCCTGACCTTACTCTTATAATTAGAGATTAGCTCACTGTCTCCTAGTTTTTCTGCAACATGCAAAAGCTCCTTAGACTTCCTGATAGACCTCTCTAGAGCTCTCTGCTTAGCCTGTACGTTTGCATTGGCTATAGCCTCCTCAGGTGTTAGGTCTTTCAAATGATCAGGCAAATCAGGCTTGTAGTTGACCCCTGGGATGTATGGTGTCATCTCATGGGTGCAATTTATACCCTGACATCCAGCAGGATGACCGTAGCCATAATCAGCTAAAGCTAAGACACGCTCTCCATTTACTTCTCTAGCAACTCCAGTAGTTACTATCTGATGTTGTAGAGGGGCGCACATCTCTCTTGCTGTGGCTTTTTTGTGGTAGTAAAAGGTATCTATACCTAATTCCTCAGCTGGAGCCATCCTGACCTCACGGTAGACCCTCCAAGCCGTTGACTTGATGACCTGTCTAGCGTATGTGTCAGCTTTCCATCTTTTACCTTGGCTATCTGTAAATCCGTAAAAACCTTTCTCAGCCCATTTCATGACTGTATCAGAGATGGCTTTATCTGATGTAGTTAGGCCAGTTACAACTTTAGCTACACTCTCCTCAATGATAGACTGATAGACCTTTCTTACACTCAGTGGTAGGGTTGTATTGATAAGGTTGTCTATATCTCCCATGGTCTGATTGACATAAGCAGCTAAATTGGTCTGAATGAGTGAGTTATCAGTAAATTGTCCACCCATGGACTCCAGTAGTTGCTCTTTAGTGTCCTTATAGACCTTGTAGCCCTCGTTTTGTATGACATGCCTGAGTTGCTCCTCGGCAATTCCTGAGCGCTCTGAGATAAGTCTGACATTATCATCATTAAGTAAGCCCATCTCATTCATTTTCTCAAGTTGCCAGATGTAGGGGTTATCATCAAGACTAGCAGATCCACGCTCTTTGATACGGTCTATTACTTGGTCAAAAAGGTCAAGAGTTAGCTGATGGTAGATGTCAGCAACCCTACTAGCGTCAAGCATTAGCTGCTGATCATTTAGCTTGATTGGTTTCTTTTTGACATCAGCCATTTAATCACTCTCCATAGACTCCTACATCATCAAGGCTACGCTCTGCATTTACATCATCAATGACATTGCCATCAATCTCAGCCTTAATCTTTTTGGCTTTTTCAGGTGTCACGTTTAGGACTTTCTCAATAGCCATTGTGTCTGTACCAAAACCAGCATTTACTACTTTTATCCAGTAGTCCAGTTCTGCATTCCTGTCAGTAAAGACACCATCATCAAGGTTAATGCTAATTTTGTCCATCTCAGGGATTTCACCTGTGTATAGTTTATAAGCCTTGGCAAGCTCCAACATTGAGACAATGAGCTCTTTTAATGACTGCTCTACTAGACTGACAATACTATTTCTCATTTGGTATGTGTCAGAGTTCTCAGAGACAATTTCTGTGGCTGTTTTCATTGACTTACCGTCAAAGCTAAACATCCCAGCTGATACGCCAATCTGCATTTCAAAGAGAGCTAAGCCCTCATTGATAGCCTTGATGTAGTCATCTGATCTAATAGGTGTAGTAAGGTCTGTGATACCTACGCCCTTATCAATGTCACCAGAGTCAAATTGCTCATATACATTATGTCCAGCCTCAAATTCACGCTTGACCACGACATTCTCGCCATTTTGATTATATTCTGTTTTAATCATCTGGCTAGGTACTGCCACCCTACGCTGACCCATCTTGACCTCCCACATAAACTCATCATAAGTTGTATTAAGAAAGTCTATTGTAGTTTTAGCGTTATCAAAGATAGAAAGCCCTAAAGGACTATTGATGTCCTTATTATTCATGCCTGGAGGTTTTAGATAAGTGAATAGTGGACGGCTCAAGCCATTTAACTCTACCACTTCCTCTAAATCCTCATAAATCTCTGACAGTGGCACTCTTGAACCTATTGCATTCTGATCGCCAGACCTGTATAGCTCGTTTGATACTGTGTATTTGTCATTTGACCACTCATGAAATTCAATCAGCGTGTAATATCTCTGTTTATTTCCATCAGCTTTGATGGTCTTTGTCACGATTGCAGCACTAGACACATCCTGAGTGTTTGACTGCAATGGCAAAAAAACAGGCGCTTGAATAAATGACACTCTTACACGCTCACCATCCACATAAGGCCTCATAGCAAGACCACCAAGAGCTAGACAACTCTCAAGGTATCGCTCAAAGTTCTTGGTAAATCGGTCATCTTGTAGCTGTTGTTGGATAAACTTATTAGCTTGCTCATCATCTAGCTTGATTTCAGCCTGTTCATTAAATACTAGGCTTGCAATTTTCTTAGCAGCAGTACGGCCAATAGGTAAATGGTTGAAATCTCTTTTATTTTTGGTGCCATTGCTGTCCATGTATTCAACTTGTGGGTAATGGCCTGAGAAATACTTAATATTCTCTCTAATACGGTCATACTCTGCTGATGACACTGCTATCTTCGGATGATCAGTGATGTATGTTAGGTTTTGAGTAGTCATCACATATTTACTCCTTTTAAAAATATCTTTAATCGTTTGGACTATTCCCATTACTAGCTCCTTTAGGCTTTTAGATTTAACTCTCTAGCGTTATCTAGGACAAAATACTTGAAACCATCTACTGTATGGTCATCCTCTTTGATGACTTTAGGGTCATCAGTATTGATGGTCTTGTCATCATATCGGTACATCTTATGCTCCTCAATGAATACCCTGTTATTTTCAGTATCAAGGTAATAAAAACGCCCCTCAGCTAATAAGCTGATAACCATGTCAATCATAGTCTGATTTTTCTTCTTAGCCACAGGGTGCCAGCGTTCTCCATAATCTCTGAAATATTGATTTCTCAAAGCTCCCTCCGCACTATCTATAGTCATCTTGAGTTTAGGTACTCTGTACTGTTTCATGACTCTATCTATAAAATCATGTATCATCACAGAGAGCTCACTAGGTGCCTTTTTGATGGTCTTGCCATCTGGGCTATAGTAGAAAGTATCCAATAGGATAACCTTACCCTTAGCTGTGAGCCCATAAGCTCCACAGGTTGTAGCTGATTGTTGGTGTCCAGTATCCATGGCAAATGATATGCCTATTAGCTTATCATCAGTAGGGAGGCTCTTTAGTGGTTTAAAATAGCTCATGTTATAAACATGATTACCTAAACCGATAACCTCACCCAAATACATCCATCTGTAATAGTCAGGGTCAGTCTCTTTATAGCGCTCTATCTTCTCAATCATCTGCCTAGACAAAAAGCCTAGTCTATCATCAAGGTAGGTGCTATGATGGATCATATATGTAGGGTCACTAGCTTTCTCAGCCACCCACTCATTTATCCAGTCATAGGGGTTTCTAGGTGGATTGTAGGTAAAATAGACCTTGACCTCTTTACCGTTTGGGAGCTCTTGACGGATGAAAGTATCCTCAACTATGTCAATATCCTCACGGCCAGCAAACTCAGCTAATTCCTCAAACCATACAGCCATGACATAGCCTTTAGCTATTTTCTGTGACTTGAGTTTCATAGGGTCATCTACACCGTAGAAATAAAAAGCCGTTCCTGTCTTGATATGAGTTATCTGTAAGGGAGATTTCCCAAACTTAAACTGATTAGCTAAACCCATCTCATAGATAGCCCATCTAATCTGCTCATATACTGACATTCTCAGATATTTACCTACTTTGCGTAAGACTACCACATTCCCATTAGGGTCATTGATAAAGTCATTGACAAGATCAATAGAGACCACTGATGACTTAGTAGAGGCACGGCCACCCTTGAGCACTACATGGCTCTTAGTCGTATATAGAACATCATCAAATACTGGGTTAATCAATTTGGCTAGATTTAGTGTTACCATTGTACTCACTCCTATCAAATGTAAATCCAGTTATGACTGTATCATCTTCATCATTAGAACCTAGCTGAGCCTTGAGATTTTCGATTTCAAGCCTTAGTTTCTTATCAGCTAACTCTAAATCTCTGAAAGCCATATTGTTCATGCCATCTAGCGCTGACAAGAATGCTGTTGAGTTAGCTTGTCTCACTCCCTCAATCTCTATGCTTGCTCTAGCTTTATTTTTTAGCCATTCATACTCATTAAAAGCCTGCTCTCTAGCCCACAAAGACATATTTGAGAATTGTTTTAATAATTCTCTGTACCTCACCAAAACCTCACCATTTTTCAATAGCTCACTAGCTTTGTTGTCAACTACTTTATCTCGCCACTTGATAGCGGATGGATATGCTTGTCTATACGCTTGTCTTTGAGATAGTCCAGTAATTATCCCTTGGACAAACAGCTCTTGTTTTGGGGTTAATTTATCCACTCACCAGACTACCTCCTCTCTGGCAAAAATAAAAAGCCACTCAATGAGTGACTTAATGCAAAGCGACTACTACCCTGCAAACTGATAGATACTACATTTGTTTTTTATTTTGTGTAGTCATTAAAGATAGTGCCTGGAATTGAACCAGAGGTAAACCGTAGGAGCAACATTTTTAGAGGTTCACCGTAACCTTTACCACTACCATAAGAGGCCGTAGCCTCAAAAACATAAGGAGATAATATCAAACCTTTTCAGCATTTGACACTATCATTTTATCAGATTTTAAAAACTGTGCTAACAATTTTTAGCCTTATTAGTCCGATTTAGTCCGATTTAATAAATCATTTAACTCACTAATAGCTAAACCTCTCCATGTATAAAATGTAGTCCTACTGATCTCCATTTTGTCACAGATGTCATCAACATACATCTTATTGATGTATGTCATCCTTAATACTGTTCTATACTTTGGATTTGATAGCTTATTGATTAGCCTGCTCAGTTCTAGCTTTCTATCTATGATTTCTTTGATGTCACGCTCTATCTCTTGTTTCATAGTAATCAACTGAGCATACACATCATCAATTTTTCTAACTTGGCCATTTTGGACTTTTACATCTGTCCACTTAGGGCTTGAGAGTAGCCCAGCCTCAAGCTCATTGATTTCATCTATACGGCTTTGGATGTCCATGTCCAAGCTCTGTAACTCTGTCAAGAGTTCTTTAGCTTTGCTCACTCTCTACCTCTCCTTTAGTTTACACCATTTAAAATTTTTATAGTTTTCTCATAGCTAAGATTTACTCTAGCTTTTTCCTCCTCGTATCCAAATACTTTTGGGACTCTAAAATAAATAATTGTAGTGTTGTCATGTACTTTGACGACTGAAAAAACGTGCTTGAGCAAGTCTTTTCTAAAAGCCACATTAGGAAAAACTACAAGCTCTCTAGCTCCTATTCCTGTTGTAG
>ERZ773001.268-NODE-268-length-22054-cov-11.8664_pt1 | contig 22054 bp, 19 predicted proteins | sample MGYA00511673_ERZ773001 | MGnify/ENA primary metagenome ERZ773001 (study PRJEB29015, sample SAMEA2738091) | human oral metagenome | biome: human oral; feature: human-associated habitat; material: saliva | place: China | collected 2162 ... | reverse complement strand
GCAGGCTTTGACGAAGGCAACCGTCCAATCGGTAGCTTCCTCTTCGTAGGACCTACTGGTGTCGGTAAGACTGAGTTGGCTAAACAATTGGCCCTTGATATGTTTGGTACCAAAGATGCCATCATCCGTTTGGACATGTCAGAATACAGCGATCGTACAGCCGTTTCTAAGTTGATTGGTACCACTGCCGGTTATGTTGGTTACGATGATAACAATAATACTTTGACAGAACGTGTACGTCGCAATCCTTACTCTATCGTCCTTCTTGATGAGATTGAAAAGGCGGATCCTCAAGTGATCACTTTACTCCTTCAAGTCTTGGATGATGGTCGTTTGACAGATGGTCAAGGAAACACCGTTAACTTCAAGAATACGGTCATTATCGCTACTTCAAACGCTGGCTTTGGTTATGAAGCTAACTTGACAGAAGATGCGGACAAACCAGAACTCATGGATCGTTTGAAACCATTCTTCCGTCCAGAATTCCTCAACCGCTTCAATGCTGTCATCGAGTTCTCACACTTGAGCAAGGAAGACCTTTCTAAGATTGTTGACTTGATGTTGGTAGAGGTGAACAAAACGCTTGCTAAGAAAGACATTGATTTGGTGGTGAGTGATGCTGCTAAAGAATATATGACTGAAGAAGGTTACGATGAAGTCATGGGTGTTCGTCCACTCCGTCGGGTCGTTGAACAACAAATCCGTGACAAAGTGACAGACTTCCACTTGGATAACTTGGATGCCAAACATCTTGAAGCTGATATGGAAGATGGTGTACTTGTCATCAGAGAAAAAGACACAAAGAAGGAAGAAAATACGGATAAAGAAGGGGAATAAGAGACGACCACTTTGTGAAAAAAGGAGACTGCTATAATATAGCAGTCTTTGTTTTTTCTTCCCACCTAGGGGAAATTATTCGCCGGATAAGGCCAAAATCTCCCTATTTGGGCTAAAAAAACATCAATAATTAGTGAAATCAATCCAATTTGAGCAAAATTATTAATAAATAAAGAAAATAAGTATATAATCTATACAAGAAAAAAATATGAGGAATGGAAGTACGATGAACAATACAATTGATATCTACTCGACTCCAGAATACAGAAAGGTTGAAGCCGTTGTTCAGCTGATGGTCGATGGTCGCTTGACCAGCTACCGTGTTGCAACTGAAACCAACATTAGCAAAATGAGCTTGGCAACTTTGACCAAGGGGACGAGTAGAATTAAAAATATTACCTATCAAACGGCCCTGGCCTTGATTGATTGGTATGATGAGAATCATGAAAAGTATGGCATTACGATTGACTAGTCAGTGGCCCACTTTTCGTGGTTTTTTCTTTTTTCTGGGAACTGGCTAGCCCTTTAGAAAGGAAGTCAGAATTTACTTGAAAAGGATGAAGAAACTTGAAAAGATAGGTGAAATTTGATATAGTATAGCATATATGAAATTTAAAGGAGAAACATATGCAAGGTGCAAGTTTTCTAGTGATGCTAGTTCTTATGCTCGGTTTGATGTTCTTTATGAGCCGTAGCCAAAAGAAACAGTACCAAAAACGGATGGAAAGTTTGAATAAACTTCAAAAAGGAAATGAAGTCATCACAATTGGTGGCTTGTACGGAACCATCGATGAAGTCGATAAAGAACGCAAGACGGTTGTCTTGGACGTTGATGGTGTCTACCTTACCTTTGAATTGGGAGCGATCAAAACCGTTCTTCCTGTATCAGAAGGAATCACAGCAGCTGCAACAGAAGGTGTTAGCTCAGAAGTCGATTCAGCCATCGAAGAATAATGATCACGAAAGAGGCGAAGGCCTCTTTTTTCGTGGGAAAAAGGGATAGGAGGAACAAGGAAAGCCCTGCTGGTTCAAAAAAGAGGCCAGTGTCCCTATTTTATGGGGATTTATGGTATAATGAAGCGATAAATATTGAAATAGGTAGAAAAACATGTTTCGTTTTAAGAAAAAAGCAAAAATTGAGACTCCTTTAGAGGTCCCGAAACATATTGGCATCATTATGGATGGCAATGGCCGCTGGGCGAAGAAGCGGATGCAACCGCGTGTCTTTGGCCATAAGGCAGGGATGGAAGCTCTCCAAGAAGTGACGATTGCAGCAAAAAATATGGGAGTTCAGGTCTTGACGGTCTATGCCTTTTCGACGGAAAACTGGACACGCCCTGAAGATGAAGTCAAGTTTATCATGCACTTGCCAGTTGAGTTTTATGACCGCTTCGTTCCCGAATTGCATCGCAACAATGTCAAGATTCAAATGATTGGTGATACCAAGAAATTACCCAAAGAAACGCTAGAAGCCTTGGAAAGAGCTGAAGAAAAGACCAAGGACAACACAGGTTTGATTCTGAATTTTGCCCTCAACTATGGGGGACGTGCTGAAATTACCCAGGCTGTGAAGCAGATCGCGCAAGAAGTCTTGGATGCTGACTTCAGTCCTGAAGATATCACGGAAGAGATGATTGCAGATCATCTCTATACCGAAAGTTTACCACGCGATCTAAGGGATCCGGATTTGATTATTCGGACCAGCGGAGAGATCCGTTTGAGTAATTTCCTTCCTTGGCAGGCCGCCTACAGTGAGTTGTATTTCACAGATGTCATGTGGCCAGATTTTGGAGAAGAGGCACTAAGACGTGCAGTAGTAGAATATAGCCATCGCCACCGGAGATTTGGCGGTGTTTAGGAGAAGATGATGACGAAAGATTTACAAAAACGTGTAATTTTTGGAGGAATTGCCCTGCTCTTTTTCATTCCAACAGTAATGGTTGGAGGGGTATTCTTCCAGATTGTGATCGGTTTGATCGCCATGCTAGGAGTTCATGAATTGCTCAAGATGAAGGGGCTTGAAACAGCGACCTTTGAAGGAGCGCTGGCCATGTTAGCGGCCTTCGTCTTAACCTTGCCGATTGAGGACTATCTGCCCTACCTTCCAGCAGATGGCAACATGATTGCCTATGGGTTGGTTGTCTTGATCCTCATGGGAACAACGGTTCTCGCTCAGAATTACAATTATGAAGATGTGGTCTACCCCATTGCTTCTAGCTTCTATGTGGGACTTGGTTTCCACTCCCTAGTAGATGCACGAATCGCTGGTATCGATAAGGTTTTGTTAGCTCTCTTTATTGTTTGGGCTACGGATTCCGGTGCTTATCTGGTAGGAAGTCAGTTTGGAAAACGCAAGCTCATGCCTACGGTCTCTCCCAATAAAACAATCGAAGGTAGCCTTGGAGGAATCTTGTCTGCCGTTGCAGTAACCGTGATCTATATGATCGTGTATCCTTCTGTAGGCGGTGGACATGGGGTAATTGCCATGATCTTCTTTACCATCCTCTTTAGTATTGCAGGTCAGTTTGGAGACCTGGTAGAGAGCGCGATCAAACGCCACTTTGGAGTGAAGGATTCTGGGAAATTTATCCCAGGACATGGCGGTGTCTTAGACCGCTTTGATAGTTTGATTTTTGTTTTCCCCTTGATGCATTTCTTGGGCTTGTTCTAGAAATGAATCGTTAGAAAGGATATTGCGGATAGAACGATGCAATTTATTGCTTTTATTGTTATTTTTGGAGTGATCGTACTCGTCCACGAGTTTGGTCATTTCTATTTTGCGAAAAAATCGGGCATCTTGGTGCGAGAATTCTCGATCGGGATGGGACCGAAAATCTTTGCCCATATTGGTCAGGATGGGACAGCTTATACCATTCGGATCCTGCCTTTAGGTGGCTATGTCCGTATGGCTGGCTGGGGGGAGGATACCACGGAGATTAAGACCGGGACTCCTGTGAGCTTGACGCTCAATGAGGCTGGTAAGGTCATTCGGATCAATCTTTCTGGAAAGAATCTGGATCAGACAGCACTTCCCATGAATGTCACCCAGTTTGACTTTGAAGACAAACTGGAAATTACCGGTTTGGTTCTTGACGAGACAAAGACTTATGATGTCGATCATGATGCGACCATCGTTGAAGAAGATGGGACCGAGGTGCGGATTGCCCCTAAAGATGTTCAATACCAAAATGCTAGCATTTGGGGACGCTTGATCACCAACTTTGCAGGCCCTATGAACAATTTCATCCTCAGTATTGTGGTCTATTCCCTCTTAGCCTTTATGCGCGGTGGTGCCATTGACTACTACAGCAATAATGTTCAGGTGGCGCCTGATGGGGCCCTTGCCAAGGTCGGTGTGACAGGCAATGCCCAAATCCTTGAGGTCAATAAGGATATCGTGAGCAACTGGGATGAGTTGACAGACGCTGTTGAAAAAGCAACCAAGGACAGCAAGACCGCTCCGGAGTTGACCCTTAAAATTAAGACAGACGGCAAAGAAAAAGAAGTCAAAGTGAAGCCAACCAAATCAGGTGATCGTTACTATCTAGGTGTGACAAATGGGATCAAGACAGGCTTTATGGATAAGCTCTTGTCTGGTTTTACAGATACCTGGAATACAGCGACCCGAATCTTGGGAGCCCTGAAAGATATTCTTTTCCACTTTAGTCTCAATAAACTGGGTGGTCCGGTTGCCATCTACAATGCCAGCTCACAAGCTGCTCAATTAGGAATTCCAGCTGTGCTATCTCTTATGGCCATGCTTTCCATTAATATTGGGATTTTCAATTTGATCCCGATTCCGGCCCTAGATGGTGGGAAAATCTTGATCAATTTGATCGAAATGGTTCGGAGAAAACCGCTGAAACAAGAAGTAGAAACCTATATGACGCTTGCAGGTGTAGCCCTAATGGTGATTTTAATGATTGCTGTCACCTGGAATGATATTATGAAATTATTTTTGAAATAGAAAAGGATGTTGTCCATGAAACAAAGTAAAATGTTGATTCCAACCCTTCGTGAAATGCCAAGCGATGCTCAAGTGATTAGCCATGCTTTGATGTTACGTGCGGGTTATGTTCGCCAAGTATCAGCTGGTGTCTATTCTTATCTGCCCTTAGCAAATCGAGTGATTGAAAAAGCAAAGGGCATCATGCGCCAAGAATTCGAAAAAATTGGAGCAGTAGAAATGTTAGCTCCAGCCCTTTTGAGTGCAGATCTCTGGCGTGAATCTGGTCGTTACGAAACTTACGGGGAAGACCTCTATAAGTTGAAAAACCGTGAAGGCTCTGACTTTATCTTGGGTCCGACTCACGAAGAAACTTTCACAGCTATTGTCCGTGATTCAGTCAAATCTTACAAGCAATTGCCACTGAACTTGTACCAAATCCAACCGAAGTATCGTGATGAAAAACGCCCACGGAACGGTCTTCTTCGGACCCGTGAGTTCATCATGAAAGACGGCTATAGCTTCCATGCTAACTACGATAGCTTGGATGTGACCTATGATGACTACAAGGCAGCTTATGAGCGGATCTTCACCCGCAGTGGCATCGACTTCAAGGCCATCATCGGAGATGGTGGTGCTATGGGCGGAAAAGATAGCCAAGAGTTTATGGCTGTTACACCTGCTCGTACTGACTTGGATCGTTGGGTTGTTCTAGACAAATCAGTCACTTCCTTTGAGGAGATTCCAGCAGAGGTTCAAGAAGAAATCAAAGCAGAATTGCTCAAGTGGATGGTTTCTGGTGAAGACACCATTGCCTATTCAAGTGAATCAAGCTATGCAGCAAACTTGGAAATGGCGACTAATGAATACAAGCCAAGCAACCGAGTAGTCGCTGAAGAAGAAGTGAAACGCGTGGAAACACCAGGTGTCAAATCGATTGATGAAGTAGCAGCCTTCTTGAATGTCTCTGAAGAGCAAACAATCAAGACCTTGGTTTATATCGCAGACGAGGAGCCAGTTGTTGCCCTACTCGTTGGCAATGATCAACTCAATGAAGTCAAGTTGAAAAACTACCTTGGAGCAGACTTCTTGGAACCTGCAACTGAGGCAGAAGTGAAAGAATTGTTGGGAGCTGACTTTGGTTCTCTTGGTCCAGTCAATCTTCCAGAAACTGTCAAAATTATTGCAGATCGCAAAGTGCAAGATAGCCGCAATGCTGTTGTGGGTGCTAACCAAGATGGCTACCACTTGACGGGTGTGAATCCAGGCCGTGACTTTACTGCCGAATATGTGGATATCCGTGAAGTGCGTGAGGGTGAAATCTCTCCAGATGGACAAGGTGTTCTCAACTTTGCTCGCGGGATCGAGATTGGTCACATCTTCAAACTTGGAACTCGTTACTCTGCAAGTATGGGAGCAGATGTCTTGGACGAAAACGGACGTGCAGTTCCAATCATCATGGGTTGCTACGGGATCGGTGTCAGCCGTCTTCTTTCAGCTGTCATGGAGCAACATGCTCGCCTCTTTGTCAATAAGACACCAAAAGGGGAATACCGCTATGCTTGGGGGATCAACTTCCCTAAAGAATTGGCACCGTTTGATGTGCATTTGATTCCGGTCAATGTCAAGGATGAAGCCAGCCTTGCTTTGACGGACCAGATCGAAAAAGCCTTGGTTCATAAAGGTTACGAAGTTCTGGTCGATGATCGAAACGAACGCGCCGGTGTGAAATTCAGTGATAGCGATTTGATCGGTCTTCCAATCCGTGTCACAGTTGGTAAAAAAGCAGCTGAAGGCATCGTTGAAGTCAAAATCAAAGCGACAGGAGATACCATCGAAGTGCATGCAGATAATCTCCTTGAAACCCTTTCAATCTTGAACAAATAAGAAAAAAGCTTTCTGAGCCTTAATCATGTGTTAAGGAACTCAGAGAGCTCTTTTTATTTTTCTTCTTTGAGGCCTTGATTTTCTAAATAGGTGAAGAAATCTTGAGGCTTACCATTGAGGTATTTCTTAAATTCGGCAGTTTCTTCCTCTCCTTGATCTCCGTAGATAGTGGCAAACTCATCTTTTTTGATCTTTGAGAAGTCAGCCTGTAGGACCTTGGCATAGGATTGTTTATCGTTTGAAATTTGAATACGAAAACTGAGTCCAGGTTTGCCATTTAAGGCTTTATAGATATCGCTGTGCTCTAATTCTTCTTGGTAGAGTTCCTTCAATTCAGTAAGATCCATTTTTTGTGAATCTGGCGAAATGGGTTCAAAACTTAGGAAGGTAAAAGATACAATCTCATTTTTTTTGTAGCCAATTTGAATTTTATTTTGATGGTGACCACTTACTTCTGTAGCGAAGGTTTTGATTCGAACCTTCTCTTCTTTTTCTTTTTTCACTTGGGAAGTGCTTTTGCTGGACGTTGACGCTGTTTTTCCTTTTTCTGCTTGGCCTTGGCTACACGCGGTAAGGGCTAGTAGGCAGAGAGAGGTCAATACTATTTTTTTCATAGAGACTCCTTTTAGGGGTTAGTAGTGTTGGATCTTGCATGAAACAAGTTCTATACAGTTTTCATTATATCATAAAACTCAGAAATATGAAAAAATATACAGAAAATACATAAAAACATCTAAAGAAAAGCATAAAATGAACAATTTCGATCCATGTGTTCAGTTTATGTATAAGGACATACCATCGCCATTTGTTTTTAGAAATAATACTAGATAAAGACTACTGGGGCAAGAGTTTTCGGAAAAATGTTACATTTTTGTGACAAATTGTTTCAAAGATGTAACAAAGTTACAATGTTTTATCAGTTAGGCCCCAAAACTTGACATTCTCGCAATATTTCATTAAGATATCATTAAGTAAATAATACAAATAGGGAGTGAAAAGGTAAATATACAGTTTTTTGGATTTTTACTAATTCGTACTAAATGTATTGTTTATGAAAAAAATATAAGGGTATCAGCCCAAAAGGAGAAACATATGGCTCAAATTAAATTAACTCCAGAAGAACTACGTCAATCAGCACAACGCTATTCACAAGGTTCTCAAGAAATCGATCAAATCCTTAACACTTTGACTCACGAACAACAAGTCATCGATGCAAACTGGGATGGATCTGCATTTGATAGCTTTGAAGCACAATTCAACGAATTGTCTCCAAAAATCAAACAGTTCGCTCAATTGTTGGAAGACATCAATGCTCAATTGATCAAAGTTGCTGATATCGTTGAACAAACTGACCAAGATATCGCTGCACAAATCCACTAAGATGGTCTTGAAGGTGATCTTACTTCTTGTAGGTAGATCACCCTTTTGTCTTTTGATATATAGAAAATAGGGGTTAGGTAGATAATTCCTAACCCCTATTTTGTATCTATGAATTAGAAATAGGAAAAGGTATGGAAGTGAAAAATAAAAAATGGTTAAAATATATCGGTCAGAGTGCAGTTGTGCTCCTTTTGATGGGATCTGTAGTGGGTCTCTATACAAGTGTTCAAAAGGATCAAAAACAAAATGAAGCCAAGACCGTGCAAACGACGGAAAACACCAAGCTGAATATTGCGGTTGTCAATGAAGATCAGGCGGTTAAGCTAAATGACAAAGAATACAACCTCGGTGCTAGCTATGTCAAGAACATCGAGCGCGATAATTCGCAAAACTGGTCTGTCCTCCCACGTGGAGCTGCTGAATCAGGGCTTGCCGATGGCAAGTACCAGTTGATGATTGTGATTCCGAGTGACTTCTCAGAAAAAGTTCTGGAAGTGAATGCGGTTAATGCAGAGAAGACAACTGTTACCTATAAGGTCAATGCTGCCGGGAATTCTCAGGTGGAAAATGAGGCCAATAAGGTAGCGAAAGATATCGTTTCAGATTTGAATAGTCAACTGGTTGATATGTATATGGTCAGCATTTTGAGCAACCTCTATACAGCCCAGAAAAATGTGGAGACCAGTAACAAAATCCAATCGACCAACATTGGCTCTTATCGAAGCAATCTATTGGAGTCAGCCTTGGATTCGAAGAATATCTTCCCTGGACTCTATAGCTTGTCTACGTCATCTGTAGAGTCCAACAATGCCCTGAAGACACTTCTTGAGTCTTATACACAGGCCTTTGACCAATTGTCTCAATCTCAGGATCAGTATGGTCAAAACTTTGACTTGCTGATCAAGCAACGCTCAGCAGATAAGATCAGTCATGAAGAATTCATGAGCCAATTGATGGCGATGAACCAATCTGTAGTCAGCGAGAAAACTCAGGACTTGTACAAGAAATTGCAACAAAACCAAGAAGCGATCACCAAACAATTGAGCCAGCCAGCTGAAGGAGAAGCTGATCCGTCAGCTACCAAGACTTATGCGGGCTTGACCAAGGATGTGAATGATCGTATTGCGGAGCTCGAAAAAGGGATCAAAGCAGAACGTGACAAATTAGATGAACATGAAAAGAACATCGATACTTCTGTAAAAGCGAAGATCCTTGACTACTATGGTCTAAAAGAAGGAGAAAAAGTAACCCTTCGTACCTTGATTGGAAAGACAAAAATCGAAACTATCAGCAAAGCTCGTAATAAAGCGGATGATGACATTCGTCAAGCAATTGAAAAACTTCCGTCTTTAGATCCAGCTAGTCTCAACCTGAATAAGTATGGAAATCTCAATACAGCGATTGATTTTGATAGTGCTTTTGCTGGAACGAAGGCACAAGCAAAAGGGAATGCCGATGACTTGAAACGATTGGCTACAGAAGTAGATGCCAAATCAACTGCAGTTACCGATGTCCTCAATGCTATATCTGGAAAACAGAAGGTCAGCATCCAAGCACCTACAGGAGTTAAGATTGATTCTTGGACCTATAATGGGCAGACTTATGCAGGTGGCGGTGAGCAGGAAATCGAACTGAAAGATGGCAAACAAATCCAAATTCACCTGGTTGAAGATGGAGGAGCTATGCCAAGCACGATTGATATTGAAGTCCTTGTGAACGGAGTTCCTTCGACCAGTGTGACGGTATCAGCTGAGGACTTGAAAACAGCTCTCGCGAACTATGCGACCAAAGCCAGTGAAATTGCCTTGGATTATCAACGCGCTGGAGCATTGATTGATGCCTACTATCCAAAAGATGATAAGGGAGATCGTCATTCACTCTATGATCCAATCGAGGATATGGATTTGACGGAAGCCTTGGTCGATGTCGTGAAATCCGCGGTTGCAAGCAATCTCAAGGATTATCGAACAAGTATTGAAACAGATGAAAAAGGCGATGCAACAAATAGTGTAAAAGCTAAGCTAGATGACACGCTCAAACAGTTGCAAGTCTTGGGGCCAGAATTGCAGGCCAACCTTACAGCCATCGAAAACACCAACAAAGACCTAACTCAAAATATCAATGATCAGTTGACACAGTATGCAGAGCTTCAAAAACGCTTGGAAGAGATCTCAACTGCACAAACAGCCGTTACCGAAGCTCAAACTAAGACGGATGCAGACTTGTCAGCTCTTGGTTCTGAATACACATCCTTGTTGACTTCGACAGAAGGCGTTAAGAGCTCCTCTCGTAGCAATGTGGACGCCGCCAACTCTACCAATGAAATCTTTAACCAATTGAACAAAGAATTGGAAAGAGCCCAAGGGAATACAGAGAAATTGTCTAGCAGTGCAGAGAGCTTGATGGGTGAATTCGATAAGGAATTGTCTGAAAACGGGAACTTCGTTGAATCCTTCCGTAAAGTCTTCAACAATGCCTATGAAAACGGTGTGCCAAATGAAGTCTTGCTCGACTTCTTGTCAAATCCAGTAGCAGAGAAATCTTCTTCTGTGAAAGCGACCATCAACGTTTACCGTCCATTTATCTGGATCTTTATGTTGGAAGTCTTGAGCCTCTTTACCGCTTATCTCTTTGCGACCCAACCAATCATCCGCAAGGTCAAAAACCGCTTTAAACTGAATCGTTTGCAAGAATCCGATGTCTTATCGGTGGGTGTCCTTGTCGGACTTTCCCTCATTCTTGGTTTGGTCATCGGAATGATTTCAAGTATCCAACTTTCTGTTGGTCGTGAATATGTCCCTTCATGGGTCTTCCTAGCGGTTCTAGCAAGCTTTGTCTTGGTACAATTGCAATACCTCCTCTTGAAATACTTCCGTGTCCTTGGAATGGGACTGGCCTTCTTCATGTTGATCAGCTATGTCTACCTTTCAAGCGCGATCGGAACAACCGCAACTTTGTCAGGTCTTCCAGCATATGTGAAAAATGTTAACCTCCTTTCTATTTTAGAAGGACAGTTTGCGGGTTACTTTGATGGACAAACAGCCAGCATCGGCCTTATCTTCGGATTGTTGGTCTTCTTCGGACTCTTGGCGCTTGCCAATACCTTCCTTCCAAAGAAGTTTACTCAAACAAAGGAAATTGAATCAAGCTTATGAAAAAAATGATGTATCTTCTCTTTGTCTTTAGTCTCTTGCCAGTCGTTGTTGTTTCTGCAGATGATTTTATCGATAATCGTCTGCAGGTCAATAACTCACGTCTGGAGACAGAAGAGGAAAAGACGCTCGGTGGGCAATTGGATGCTACTGAGTCTCTTTTCAATGAGAAGGATCAGAAAAAACTAGCAGATGAAAAGCGCAAGCAAGAGAAACAATTGACCGATTCAGACGGCCAGTTGTTTTCTGCTATAAAGGGAAAGAAAAAAACAGGGCCTGAAGCGGACCTGTTCCAGCAAGAAAATCAAAAATTATCCAAATTCGAGTCCAATGTAGAGGACAATTCGGCCAGTTTGTCGGATTTTATTCCAGCCTTGCAAATGCTGGTTTGGAGTGCTCTTCTCTTTGGAATAGCTGGCTATATTTCCTATCGAATCTATAGAAAAGAGGCCTAAATGGACCAACATATCAATGTTACCTTCCGTATGAATGGGGCAAGCCATGACCTCCGGATTCCGACGCGGATGGAGGTGCGACGCTTGATTCGGGAATTGGATCAGATCTTTGGGTCTGCCATGGCGCCTAGAAGCAAGTATCAGTTACGCGTGGTAAATAAAGGCATCTTGCTGGATGAAGGCAAGGTGGTACAAGAGTATCCGATCACGAGTGGTGATTTGATCGAGATTGAGGAGTGGTAAGGTGAAAGAAGAACAATTTACACTGGAAGAACAAGTCTTCCGTTTTGAAAAAGAAGAAACGAGCTGGCGACTGGACCTCAAGCGTTCAGAAGTGGATAGCCAGGATTTACGCAATTTATGGATTTTGGATCTCCATCATCCCCTGTTTTTAGAGCAAAGTATGACGGCCGATCAAGACCAGATTCATCTGACCTATCAGACAGATGCGCTAGGCTTGAGTGCAGAAGAAATCAAAGAATTACCCGTATCAGACCGTCTGCGTTTGGCGATGAATGTCTTGGATTTGGCGCCTGCCTTGGAGCTTCCAGTGACCTTTACGATGCATCCCATCAATTTATTTGTTACTAAGGATGCGCAGGTCAAGATTGCCTACCGCGGGGTTCCAGGGATGATGGTGCCACGCAAGTGGGATCAGGTCGAGTTCTTGCGCCAGGCTAAGTGCTATGCGGTCACTCTATTTGGTGACTGGGACTTCATGGAGCTCTATCAAGGAACGCTTGAATTAGAAGATCTTCCAGATTTCTTGGTGGAAATCCGGGATGCTGTTAGCCTAGAAGAAATGAAGATGCTCTTAAAAAAAGCCTATCAAGAGCGTAAGGAAGAGGAAGAAAAGACCTTGACCTTAGTATCAAGCCGTCAACATCGTATCTTTAAGCTGGCAACTGTTTGGCTTTCAGCTGTGGTTGCTCTCTTACTCTTGCCTTTGATCTATTTGGTCTTTTTCCAAGCACCCTTTAAAGAAAAGTTGCTCCAAGCTGATACAGCCTTTCTCAAGGTGGACTACACTGGTGTCATCGATGAGTTGGAAGGAGTGGCACCGAGCAGTCTTCCGATGACGCAGAAGTATGAGTTGGCGACTTCTTATTTGCAAGGCTTGAATTTCTCAGAGGACCAAAAGAAGGTCATCCTTAACAATGTTACGCTCAAGTCAGACAGTCTCTATCTCCACTACTGGATCTATATCGGCCGTCATGACTTTACCCAAGCCTTGGATACAGCCAAGCGGATCGACGATTCCGACTTGATCATTTATGCTCTTCGCAAAGAAATCAAGGCGACACGTGATAGCGAGAAACTCTCTGGTGAACAGCGTGAGAAGAAACTCTCTGAGTTAGAAGGGGAATACAAGAAATACTGGGATGCTCGCTCAGAACTCTTGGAAGCAGAAAAGGATGAAACCAAAGCTTCTACTAGCAATTCAGGAACTCCTGCATCTACAGCAAGCTCCTCTACAGAAGCCTCGTCTTCTACAACTGCAAGCTCAAGTGAGTCTGGCGAACACAAGGAGTAGTCTATGAAAAAACGTATCATACTCTATAAAAAAGGTTTTCGCTATGAGCTCGCACTGGAAGAAGGAAAGACAGCAACCGTATCTAACCAAGAAACGGCTCAGTTGACCATTTCTTCTCAAGAAAATCCCCTTCATTTCCAATGGAGTCAAGGAGAAGTCTTCTATCAGTATGGTGAAGACAAAGGAGTGCTTAAAAACAGCAAAATCCTTGGGGATGTGGTCTGCTACTTGGCGACAGGGGAAGTCCATACCTATGAACTGCTCGACAAGGAAGAAATCCTTGTAGCAGATGAACAGGGTGCGGATGTGCGTCTGCATTATCCAGTGCGCTTTCTCCTTGTAAAAAAAGAGCAGGCCTGGACTTGTCAACTCCTATCAGGAAAACTCTACCATAACCACAAACTCGTCAGTGAAGCGACTGTTCCATTGGCCTTTGGGGATGTGCTGGCCATTGGAGATGTGACCTTTAAGCTCTATCCGGAAGAATTAGGCGTGGAAGGATCGGTTGAAGTGAGTCCCTATCTGGTACCTCGCTTGCATTCGCGCTATGACTTTTACAAGGACTATCCAGAGTACCACCGGTCTCCTCGGATCATCTACCGGGGTTCGGAAGACAAGATCTTGATCAATCCTCCGGGAGCTGAGCCCCAAAAACCCTCTGATGAACTCTTGAAGTTGATCATGCCACCCCTCATCATGGTTGGGGTGACCCTCTTAATCACGATTTTCCAACCGCGAGGTCTCTATATCATCGCGACGGTATCCATGTCTGTGGTTAGTGTGATCTTTTCGGTCCAAGGCTTTTTCAAGAATCGTAGGAAATACAAAGAAGACAAGAAAGAGCGCGTGGAGCTCTACCATCTCTATCTCAAGGACAAGGCCAAGGATTTGGAACAGCTATCTCGTAAGCAACGAGAAGGCATGTTTTACCATTTTCCAGCCATCGAAGACTTGACCAAGATGGTCAAACGCTATGACTCGCGGATCTACGAAAAAACACCGCTTCATTTTGACTTTTTGGCCTATCGCTTGGGCTTGGGCAAGGTTCCAACCAGCTATGAGCTCAAATATGGTCAGGAAGAACGCAGTGGGAAGAAAGATGCTCTGGAAGAAGAAGGGTATGCCCTTTTCAAGGCCCATCAAAAGATCGACAATCTTCCCATTATCGCCAGCCTCAATCGGGGACCTGTAGGCTATGTCGGCCCTCGTCCTATCGTGCTGGAACAATTGCAGCTTCTGGTTGCACAATTAGCTGTCTTTCACTCTTACCATGATCTGACCATTATTCCGATCATTCCAGAGGAAGAAAAAGAAAGCTGGGATTGGATGCGCTGGTTGCCTCATGCGACCTTACAAGACATGAATGTCCGTAGCTTTGTCTACAATCAGCGGACACGCGATCAGGTCTTAAACAGTCTCAACCAAATTCTCAAGCTTCGCAAGGCGCAAAAAGAGGAAGAAAAAGCCAATGACACCAAGATCTTCCACCCTCACTATGTGGTCGTCATCACCGATGAGACCTTGATTTTGGATCATGTTATCATGGAGTTCTTCCGTGAGGATCCGACAGAGCTGGGCTGCTCCATCATCTATGTAGCAGACGTGCTCTCATCTCTTTCTGAAAATATCCAAACGGTTATCTCTATCAAGGACCGCAACCAAGGGCAATTGCTCTTGCAAGAAGGGGTCCTTCGGGAGCTCGACTTCCAATTGGATCACTTCCCAGAAGGATATGACAAGGAAGCCATCTCGCGTGGGCTTGCGCCTCTCAAGCATATCCAGCAGCTTAAGAGCTCGATTCCAGACTCAGTGACCTTCCTTGAAATGTATCAAGCAGAAACTTTCAATGACCTCAAGGTCTTGAGTCGTTGGGAGAGCCATGCTCCTTACCAAAGTTTGGCCGTGCCGATCGGTCTGCGCGGGAAGGACGATTTGGTCTACCTCAATCTCCATGAAAAAGCCCATGGACCACACGGCTTGATCGCAGGGACAACTGGTTCTGGTAAGTCTGAAACCATTCAGTCTTATATCCTGAGCCTAGCCGTCAACTTCCACCCACACGATGTGGCTTTCCTCCTCATCGACTACAAGGGTGGGGGAATGGCCAACCTCTTCAAGGATCTGCCTCACTTGCTGGGGACCATCACCAACTTGGATGGGGCCCAGTCCATGCGGGCCTTGGCCTCTATCAATGCGGAAATCCACCGTCGGGAGCGGCTCTTTGGTCAATATGGGGTCAACCATATCAACCAATACCAAAAGAAATTTAAACTGGGTGAAGCGACTGAACCGCTTCCTCACCTCTTCTTGATCAGTGATGAGTTCGCCGAACTCAAGGTCAACCAGCCAGACTTCATTAAGGAATTGGTCTCTATCGCGCGTGTCGGGCGTTCCCTCGGGGTGCACTTGATCCTTGCGACGCAGAAACCTTCTGGGGTCGTGGATGATCAGATCTGGTCCAACTCCCGCTTCAAGCTAGCCCTCAAGGTGGCAGACCGTGGCGACTCTATGGAGATGCTGCGGACAGCAGATGCGGCTGAGATCACCCAGACCGGTCGGGCTTATCTCCAAGTCGGGAACAACGAAGTCTATGAACTCTTCCAAACAGCTTGGTCAGGAGCAGACTACCAACCTGAGAAGGACCAGCTAGGAATCGAAGACCATACCATCTACTTGATCAATGAACTGGGCCAATACGAAGTCCTCAACCAAGACCTCTCTGGTCTGGATATGGCAGAAGAAATCAAGGAAGTGCCAACAGAGCTGGACGTCATCGTGCAAGAAATCAACCATTTGCACCAACAAGAAGGCATCGCAGCTGTGGCCCAACCATGGTTGCCACCCCTCAAAGAGCGGATCACGCTGGATGAGTTGGACAAGGTCGTACCGATCGAGACTTGGCAAAAACGGACAGCTCCAAGCGTCCTGATTGGGGTCGCCGATATCCCGCAAGCGCAAAAGCAAGAAGCAGTCGCCATCGATCTATCAAAAGATGGGAATATCCTCCTTTACGGAAGTCCAGGTACAGGAAAGACCACTTTCCTTCAGACAGCCGCAATGGATCTGGCTCGCAAGCAGAGCCCAGAAAATCTGACTATGTATCTGCTGGATTTCGGAACCAATGGTCTAGCACCCTTGACTCAACTGCCACATGTGGCTGATAGCCTGCTGCTCGATCAGACGGAGAAAATCCAGAAATTCATCCGGATCATCAACCGCGAGCTGGATCGTCGCAAGAAACTCCTCTCTGAGCATGGTGTCGGCACCATCGCCCTCTACCGTGAAGTAACCGGTAAGCAAGAGCCAACCATGGTCATCCTCATGGATAGCTATGAGTCTATGAAGGACGAGCCTTATGAGACAGATCTCTTCAAGCTCTTCATGCGGATCTCTCGTGAAGGTCTCAGCATCGGTGTGCACTTGATCATCACAGCTAGCCGACAAAACAACCTACGGGCTCAGCTCTATTCAAACTTCAAGCACCAGCTGACCTTGCCACAAAATGATATCTCTGAAGTCCGCGGTATCGTGGGAGCAACGCCACTGGCGTCTACGATGGAAGACATCAAGGGACGGGCACTCATGAAGCGTGACGAAGTCGATGTCGTCCAGTTCGCCTTACCCGTCGCAGGAGACAATGATATCCAAATTATCAACAACCTTCGCGATCAAGTCCAAAGCCTCAAAGAAATGTGGACAGGCCGCACCCCAGCAGGCATCCCAATGGTGCCAGATGAGTTGACAGAAGATATCTTTATAAATCTCCCTACAACTCAAAAGGTTATACAAAATATGGATTTACCAATAGGCTTGGAATTTGAAGAAGTAGAGGCATTCGGAATACCTCTTAAACGTCTAAAACATTTATTGGTATTATCTGATAAGGAAAGCACTATGATTTCTGTTACAAAACATTTAATCAAGATGTTGTTTCATGTTTCTGAAACTGATGCTATCACAATTTTTGACCCGACTGGAGAATATAGTGGATACTCGAACAATGTAGGTAATTATATTGGCTATGATATGGACTATCGTTCGACTGTTGAATCTTTGAAAGAGAAAGTACTTTTAGCTAGGAAGCAACGAACAATATCTGAATGTTTTGTAGTTATAACTGATGTTGCTCAGTTTGTGTCACAAAGCGCTATTGAACCAAATGAATTAGCCCTTTTGATGGAAGAAGGACAGAGAGTGGGACTTCATTTCATCTTTGTTACTCATAAAACATACTTGACCAGTTATACAGACATACCGAAATATTTGAAAGCTCATTTAGATACTGCTGTTATTGCCATGAAAATGGGAGAACAGACGATATTTACTAGATCATCTATGGGACGAGAAGAGCCACTTTTAGACGATCAAATTTATCTTCATTATCAAAATGTGCAAACAAAATTAAAAATTACAAAACAATAGGAATCAGGGGGGAAAAGACAACTATTATGTACCAATAGAAATAACTACAGTTAGAAAATCCTATTTTAGGTAACAATACCTATGATTACCTAGTTTTAGGTATTAGCTACGAGAGGATTAACTAGATAGGTAGTTACAAGATTTGATAAAAGAAAATCCTAAAGAACAGAGGGTAGAAAAAAGGAGGTAGAAAAATGAGTGATGCTACTTTGAAGGCGCAGATTGATAGTGATAAGGCTAAAAGAGAGAAATATAAGAGAGTTAAAAACTCCATTAGATCTCACGGTTTACATGTAGATATTAAGCTTAGTCACCATGAGAAATATGTTGATCTTTGTGATAAAACTATTACTAAGATAGACACACATGAAGGTTACCACTATCTATCTAATTTAAAAGAAAAATTGGAATCTGATAAAAAGACATTAACAGAATATCTTGATTTTGTTAAAGATGCTAATTCGTCATTTAAAGACTTGTACGTAACACTTGAGCAAAAGATATCTGAGTTAGATTCTGCAATTAGTAGTAATAAGGCTGCCTATAATAAAGGAAAATATTTTTGGGAGAAAATTTGGTAGTAAGAGGAGTTCGGTATGGATACAGATATTAATGCTATTGATAGTAGTTATACAACTGATGAGATAATATATACAGATATTGACCTTGATGTAATTATTAATGAATTAAACGAGATAAATAATCTCCTTTCTGATATAGATACTGAAATATCTGGAATTGAAACAAACGAGACAGAATGGAAGGGGGAGAGCAAGAATCAATATTTAGACTTAAAACGGTTTCTTAAATTGTATCGTTCAGATTATGGGAATAGCCTAAACGAACTTCAAGCAGCAGTATCAGGTTTAAAATCGCTTCTAGGTTCTATTTCAAGTTCTCATGTAATAAAGGAGATTGATAACGCATGATTTTTACATTAGAAGCTTTATATGCCCTCCATATGTTTAACGATTTTTCAGAAGATTTAGTGTTTCTACCCCTTCCCACTACAGATGAAGCAGTTGGTAGTCGCAAAGAGGAACTTTTAAGAGTCCTAGAAAAAGGATTTGAGGACTTAAAGGAGATGGGGTTAATTGTAGATAATGTACCTTCAGAAGAATGTGTTCGGTATGGTGCTTTTCTAAAGGAATATCACGAATCCTCCTATCATTGTCAAATTGATCAACTTTTATCATATGCTCCAGGTGTTGATGAGTTTAAGAGAATGGCTATCATTATTATGAAAGTTGGAGAAAATCAATTTCAAATTGACCGAGCAGGTTGTGGGGTTTTCCTTGCATTTTTGATGGAAATGCATCCTGTTTTGCAGAATGTTGACAATACAATTAAAGACTATATTCATTCGCAATGGGAAGACGAAGCTTTTATGCGCATGATAGTTCATCATGGTAATGATGAAGCGATTCGTATTCGAATAAATGAGCTATCAAAAGATACTCAAGATATTATTTATTTAACAAATAATAATCACTTGTATGAATACGACTTAAAACGGCAAAGTCGTCGTTCAATCGATAGCGAGGAGTTAAAGAAGCAGATCATAAAAAAATTGAAAGTGAGAATATGATATGGCAATAGATATTAAACTAGTACTATCAGATCAGGAACAATTAATTTTTCATAGTATGAATCTTGCGACCTTAACTGCTCAGGTTACTGCTAAAGTTCAAGATGTTGTGTCAAAACTTCCAAATCTATCTTCGCAAGGTGCTTTTCATGATTTAATTGTGGCCAGCGATAGTAATGGAGGCTTGGGTTTATTTTACTTAAAGGCTCAGGAGTTTCAAACTATAAGTGAAGTTTTATACAGGCATGCACAGAACACCTATGATAAAATGGTAGACACGGATAAAATATTAGCTACTGCTATTGCTAATTTAATTTTAGAAGATTCAAATACATCTGAAGATATTAAGGAAGCAATTAAGAAAGATCCAAAGGGTTCTGTGGATATATTAAAACAAAACCTTCAAGAAGAAGCAAAAAAATCTAAAGAGGAGGGGGGACAATGACAGAATATTATACAAATAAACCAGACTTTACCACAGAACCAGTTGTCCAATCAAATATTAACGGTAGTGGCTATTCTAAATCTATGAGTACTATCATGGGAGATATTGAAGCTGTTGGAAATACAGTGAAAAATGAGGGTGTTGAAGACTTATACATTCAACAAGGTGAGGCTGCTCTGGGGCTGACGAAAGATAGTTCTGTTTTTGATAAATCTCTAAAGCGTATCTACACAATGCTGACCAGCGCTAGAAAAGTTCATTCTGATATTATTCAAAATATTGACAGTAAGTTTACGAAAGGCATGGATAATGCTTTTGCTTCTTTAAATAATGTAAACGGTGCAGGGAAACCTTATAAGAGTGAATATACTAAGAAAGCAGTAACCAAAGAGGTATCTAGAGGTTATTCGAGTAGTTATGGTCCATTACATGAATCTGTTACCGAATATGAATCATATAGTTTAGCTGAATTATTAGATGGGAAGGCTAGCCCTATTCAGGCGGCTAAAGATGTTTATGATGAACGTTTAAGAGCAGCCACGGAAATGTTGGCTCAGAAAGACCAATTATCTGATGAGCAGATTAAAGCTCTAGAGGGGAAAAGTGCAGAGGATATTGTGGCTGCTCGTTATCCAAGTCAACTCCCTGATTATCAAAAACTCAAGGCAAGCCGTTACTATGAAGAAAACAAGGAAAAGCTACAGTATGTGGATACGGGTCTGAAAGTTTTGGCTGGTTTAGCAATGGTAGGAGGAGTGGCTCTAGCTCCATTTACTGGAGGAACGTCACTTTATGCAACTTATGCTGGAGGAGCATATCTAGCTACTGATAGTGCTTACTCAGCAGCTACAGGTCATACTATGATAACAGGAACTCAACTCTCAACTGAAGAGAGAGTTTGGGCAGGTATTGATGCAGCTGTGACTGTTGCATCAATGGGTTCAGCAGCGTATTTAACTCAACTTGCAAAGGCTGGTGTGAGCGGATCAACTTTACTAAAGGGATTGGCAAGTGCTGGGAAATATGCGGATGATGTGAACGATGTAAGCAAGGTTATCTATGCGGTAGCTAGTGGGGGAAATCCTAATTCAGCGATCCAAAATATGGTCCTAGGACAAGTAATGGGACACGGTTTAGGTAAGGCTGGAAAATATACGGATGTGAAGTTCGGACGTGGTGGAGCACCAGAAGTAGATGTTGATTTACCGGGTGTTAGAAGACCTGCAACTGATGTGGATGTGCCAAAAGTAGAGACTATTACTCCTGATTCAGATGAAACTGTAAAATATTATCGTGTTCAAGGAGGAGGTTCTGGAGAGGCAAGAAGTAGGGAAAGAATTATTGTAAATGATGATGGAACATTGAATATACCAGACAAGGATACCACACTGTATGTGAGTGCATATGATTTGGAGCATGCTCAATACTTTAGGGATACTAGAAGGCCGGGAGGAGAAATTGTAGAGTTTGAGGTTCCTAAATACCTTGATGATTTGATTAGAGAAAATGCAATTCCACAGGCAAATGCAAAATTGAACCCTGGATATCAGGATGGAATGGCACCTCAAATTGTTGATCCGACTACAAAAGGAACTAGTTATGGTTTACCAGATCCATTTGTAAGGTGGATAGAAGAATATGGAACAAATGGGAGAATAGTAGATTAATGAATAATCGTCAATTAATAAATAAGCCAGAAATGAATATTGTTGCTATTATTGCAAATAATCAATTTAACTGGTATATTTGTTCAAGTGATATGTGGACAATGGATATTAATAAATATATTCAGGAATATAAGGAAGCGGGTTTGAATTTTGATTTTTCCTATTTACCTGAGATTCAGTATAATCTTCGTGTGATTACAAAAAATAATCTAAATAGGTACTTAGAAATTTATGAAGATGATTGTTTGAAAGTGACGGTTGAAGAGTTGATTTTAATTATTAAAAGATCAATGGAAAGTGATGAAACAACTTCAGAAATCATCTTGGAAGGAGAAGGATTACTCCCAGATCTTTTGATAGATTTTGATAAACAGGAGTTTTATTCAAATCATCTGGGGCTGAAAAACTACGAAAGATATGTGCCAAAAGAATGGAAAGTCTTTTTAGGACGATTTGATCGTTTAATACCTAAAGAAAAACAATATTGGATTGAAAAGGATGGAAAAATTAATGTCAGATAATAAATTAGTTATTTTAAATGAAACCTTTGGAAAAGAAGGATCAGATGAAAAAGTCGAGGGTCTAACTCTAATAATTGATGGACAGATAAAAGTTGCTTTTGAAGCGATAAAGGCAGGCCGCAATTATGAAAGCTATAACGAAGTATTGAGAGATATTGTATTTTCTGGTCTGGAATCTATATTAAAATCAAAATAATTACAGATTTTTAATAATGTGAAA
>ERZ773001.267-NODE-267-length-22068-cov-57.6969_pt1 | contig 22068 bp, 16 predicted proteins | sample MGYA00511673_ERZ773001 | MGnify/ENA primary metagenome ERZ773001 (study PRJEB29015, sample SAMEA2738091) | human oral metagenome | biome: human oral; feature: human-associated habitat; material: saliva | place: China | collected 2162 ... | reverse complement strand
CGAGCCGTAAGGAGCGCCGCGAGGTGTACCACCAGGTCATGGACGCCAAGAGCGCGGCCCGTGAGCAGCTGTGGACTGAGCGTGAGGCCGGTCATTGGACGGATGCATCGGATCAGTCATGAGCGGAATGACTGCGGCTTCTCGCATTGTCGTCAAGATCGGATCCTCCTCGCTCACGCGCGAGGACGGCGGTCTGGACCTGAACCGTATTGACGCCGTCGCTCGTCTCGTGTCCCGCTGGCGCGGGCGCAACCGTGAGGTCGTGATTGTCTCCTCGGGCGCTGTTGCCGCGGGGCTGGATCCGCTCGGTTTTTCGGCCAAGCCGAAGGATCTGCCGAGCGTGCAGGCCGCCGCCGCGATGGGCCAGGGACTCCTGATGGCGAGGTGGACCGCGGCCTTCCAGGCGCATCACCTCGATGCCGCCCAGGTGCTGCTGACTACGGACGACGTGATGCGCCGCGACCACTACACGAACGTGCGCGCGGCCCTCTCGCGGCTCCTCGGCCTCGGCGTCGTGCCGATCCTCAACGAGAATGACGCGGTGACCACCCGCGAGCTGCGTTTCGGCGACAATGATCGACTTGCTGCGCTCATCGCCCAGATGATCAAGGCCGATGCCCTCGTGCTGCTGACGGACGTTGACGGCCTGTATACGGCTCCTCCGGATCATCCGGGTTCGGAGCTGATCGAACGCGTCGCCAGTGCGGATGACCTCATGAGTGTGCTCGTGACCGGTGCGGGTTCTCGCGTTGGCACGGGCGGCATGGCGACGAAGGTGCAGGCCGCGATGCTGGCGACGGCCAGCGGCATCGGCGTGCAGCTGGCCAGCGCAAACGACCTGGGGTCCGTCCTGGAAGGTCGCCGCGTCGGCACCTGGTTCGAACCGTCGGCCCAGCGTCCAGCCTCTCGTCGCCTGTGGATCGCACACGTGGCACCCTCTCGCGGCGAGATCATTGTCGACGAGGGAGCTGCGAAGGCGATCACGGTCGGCAAGAAGTCTCTGCTGGTTGCTGGCGTGCACTCGGTGCTCGGTCATTTCGAGGCCGGGGACGTTGTGGACGTTGCCAGCCCGACCGGACTCATCGCGCGCGGCGTGTCCGGCTACGACTCGGACACACTGGGCCAGATCGCCGGCGCGGGTATGGAACAGCTGGTGGCGGCAGGATACGAGCATCCCAGGCCGGCAATTCACCGCGACGACCTGGCGGTGTTAGGTGACGCATTTTCTGCGCTGAGCGCTGACTGACAGGGACCGCCCCGCACTCGTGTGACATGATGTGCGAGTGGATACTGTTGCTGATATTTCCCAGGTGACCGATGCTGCCCGCGACGCGGCGCGCGTGCTCGCAAACGCGACGACTCAGGTGAAGAACCGCGGGCTTGAAGCGATCGCGGCGGCGCTCATTGAGCGCTCCGACCAGATCCTGGCCGCCAACGCCGAGGACGTGGCGCGCGGCCGCGCGGAGCAGATGAGCGAGGGCCTCCTCGACCGCCTTGCCCTGACAAAGGACCGCATCCGATCCATCGCTGACGCCGTTCACGAGATCGTTGCCCTGCCCGACCCGGTCGGCCAGGTCGTGCGAGGAACCCGTACTGACATCGGCCTGCGCGTCACTCAGGAGCGCGTGCCCCTCGGTGTCGTCGGCATCATCTACGAGGCCCGCCCGAATGTCACCATTGACGCCGCGACCCTGGCGCTCAAGGCTGGTAACGCGGTCATTCTGCGTGGCGGAAGCGCAGCCCAGGCCTCGAACCAGGTTCTCATCGAGGTGTGCCGCGACGCACTGGCCTCTGTCGGCCTGCCCGCTGACGCGATCCAGACCGTCGACCAGTGGGGTCGCGCGGGTGCACGCGCCATGATGCGTGCACGCGGTGCGATTGACGCACTCATCCCGCGTGGGGGAGCGGGTCTCATCAACGCCGTCGTCGAGGAGTCACGCGTGCCCGTTATCGAGACGGGCACCGGCAACTGCCACCTGTACGTCGACGCCTCCGCCGACCTCGAGGCAGCGGAAGCCATCATCATGAACGCCAAGACGCAGCGCGTGGGCGTGTGCAACGCGGCGGAAACCCTCCTGGTTCACGCCGACGTCGCTGCCCGCTTCCTGGTCGCCGCCATCACTCGCCTGACGACCGCGGGCGTGACCATCCACGCCGACGGCGCCACTCGCGCCATCGTGGACGACCAGCCCGCCATCGACGCCGACATGATCGTGGATGCCACCGAGGCCGATTGGTCGACCGAATACTTGTCGATGGACCTCGCCGTGCGCGTCGTCGGCAGCGTGGAGGAAGCGACCGAGCACATCCGCCGCTACTCGACCGGCCACACCGAGGGTATTGTCGCATCCGATGTCGCCGCCATTCGGGCTTTCCGCGCCGGGGTGGACGCCGCCGCGATCGCGATCAACGCCTCGACGCGTTTCACCGACGGCGGCCAGCTGGGGCTGGGAGCCGAGGTCGGCATCTCCACTCAGAAGCTCCACGCGCGCGGCCCCATGGGGCTGACGGAGCTGACGACGACCACCTGGATCTACGAGGGAGAAGGAACCATCCGCCCGTGAGCACGCAAGACAAGGAAGCAGGCCCGGCCTCGGACGGGGAGGCGATCGAAAAAACCACGGAGGCCACCGCGGGCGCGACAGCTGCCCCCGCGCTGCCCCAGCATCCTCCGCGCGCCCTGCGCAGGAGGCGGGCGATCGGCATCATGGGCGGCACCTTCGATCCGATCCACCACGGACACCTCGTCGCCGCCTCAGAGGTCATGGACGTATTCGGACTCGACCAGGTTGTGTTCGTACCCGCCGCTATGCAGCCCTTCAAAGCGGGGCGGCGCGTCACCTCAGCCGAGCACCGCTACCTCATGACGGTCATCGCGACCGCGTCGAACCCACGTTTCGCAGTCTCGCGCGTCGATATCGACCGCGGGGGCACGACGTACACGATCGATACGCTGGCGGATCTGTCGCGCGAGTACCCGGATTCGGATTTCTACTTCATTACGGGTGCCGACGCGCTGGCACAGATCGCGCAGTGGAAGGACGCCGACAAGCTCTTTGAGCAGGCGCACTTCATCGGCGTGACGCGTCCCGGGCACAACCTGTCGGACCCCGGCCTGCCGCATGAATCTGTGTCACTGCTGGAGGTTCCCGCCATGGCGATCTCGTCGACGGACTGCCGCACGCGCGTCGAAGAGGGTAAACCGGTCTGGTACCTGGTGCCCGACGGCGTCGTCCAATACATCAACAAATACGGCCTGTACCGGTCCTAACTCAAGGAGAAACGTGAGCCTTCCCGACGCTACCGCAGAACTGGCGAGCCTGGTTGCTCGCGCCGCACACGACCGCGGCGGCATCAACCCGGTGCTCGTTGACGTGACCAGCAAACTCGCCCTGGCGGATGCCTTCGTGGTTGTCTCGGCCCCGACGGACCGTCAGGTGCGCGCCATCGCCGAGGACATCATGGACCGCATCTGGGCCGAGCAGCATCGCCGTCCCGCCCACATCGAGGGGCGCGCGGAGGGCGCCTGGGTGCTCCTCGACTACTCGGATATGCTCGTGCACGTTCTCTCCGAGGAGGAGCGCGAGTACTACGCGCTCGAGCGCCTGTGGGGTGACTGCCCGGCGGTGCCCATCGACGTGGATACGGAGGAGGCCCTCGCAGCCGCAGCTGAGCGTGCCGCGACCCATGGCGCGGAGTCCGCGCAGTGAGCGCGTCGCGTATCGTCCTGCTGCGCCACGGCCAGACGGACTTCAACCTGGCACGCCGCTTTCAGGGGCGTATCGACGAACCCCTGAATGACTCGGGACGCTCCCAGGCAGCCGGTGCCGCAGGTGTGCTCGTGTCGCGCCTGTGCGAACCCAGCGCCGAGGTCGGTATGGTCGCCGCCGAGACCTCGCGCAGCTATGACGACGGGGGAGTACGCATCGTGTGCTCTCCGCTGGTGCGCGCGCTCGACACGGCCCGTATCCTCGCGCGCGTGTTCGACATCGCCGGCTATCCCTGTGAGGGGCCGGTCAGCGATGAGAGGCTCACGGAGCGCTTCTACGGCACCTTCGAGGGGAAGACCTACGAGGAGATCGCCCGCGAGCAACCCGAGGCCTACTCCGAGTATCGAGACACTGGTGAATGTGTGGGTGCCGAGGTCGAGCGCTCCGAGATCGTGGGGGAGCGCTTCCGCGACGCCGTCCTCGAGGCAGCGGCCGCGTGCCGGCCGGATCAATCTCTCATCATCGTCTCGCACGGCTCCGCTATCGCGCGGGGCATCACCTCCCTGCTGGGACTCGATCCCGCGGACTTCAACGGCCTGCGCGGCGTCGATAACTGCCACTGGTCGGAACTGGTGCCCGTTGGTGTCTCAACTGCGAAGAGCGCAGCGCGCACCGGATGGCGCCTGGCATCGCACAACATCGGGGCTCGCGAGGATATACTGGGGGCGTAACACGCCTCTGGGGGCCTCATTTGCCTAGCATGTCAACAATTTCATGCTGATGTGATCAGTGACACTTGGTTTCAATTTGCGCACCTCTCGAAAAGTTGGCTATTATTTATCAGGTCGCCGGGGGTGATGAACTAAATAAAGGGGCTATGGCGCAGTTGGTAGCGCGCTTCCATGGCATGGAAGAGGTCGGGGGTTCGAATCCCCCTAGCTCCACCGAAAAAACCGACACTCGGCTCGTGAGTGTCGGTTTTTTGTTACTCCGTGAGCCTTGTGGTCACTTTCTTTTCTTTGGCCTGTTCGCTGCTGCGCTTCTGAATTTCTTCGGGGTCTGTGGGGTGTTAGCCGCTGTAGTCTGCCTCTTGTTGTTGTTATGTGCTGCGGTTAGTGTGTGGCTGTTCCATGATTCGTGACAGGTTGGCCGCGTGTGACAACAATTCCGGCGTGTCCCGTCTGTGGGTGGTGTTGCTCAGCTTCCACTAGGTGGGAGTGTGTGTGCGCTGCTGGGGGTGTCTGTCTGTGGGTGGGGAGGTGGGGGCGACCTGTCCTGCGGGTGTGAGGAGGTTGCTGCATGTAATCCAAGCGCTAGGTCAGTATCAAACTTGCAGAATGGTAAATTGCCAATCGGTTAATATAACGTTTTGGTATCGACATGTGGAATGTTCAAAATCTGTGAAACCGAGAAAACGTTGCAATTTCAGAGAATTGCATGTAATCAATTACTCAAAAAAGTTTGAAATCTCGTAAACCGCATGGAAAGATTTATCTGTCTCTGTTCCATAGTGTTAGGCCGATAGTTAATGTCGTTCCAACTCACCCGCACTCACACCACGGTGGTGCTCGCCGCCACCACGATCGCGGCATCCCTCGTTGTGATCCCCTCGCTGGCCGAGGGAAACCATGCCACCGAGGATCCCTTCTGCGCATCGCTCACCGGCGCAGACGCTCGCATCACTGCTGAGTACAACCCGCTGCTCGCCCAGTATGCCGACGCGGCTGCGGGCAATTCGGCCGGTAACAAGGCCGACCCTGAGCGTGAGGCTCAGCTTCGTAAGGACCTCGCCGACGCTCAGGCCGCCCTGGAGGCCGCCAAGCAGGATGCCGAGAAGCCTAACCCTTCTGTCGGCGATGCTCCCGCCGTCGGAGATGCGCCCGCTGCGGACACTACTGTTGATCGCGGTCTCGACTGGGTTGACTGGTCCAAGGTCGATTACGAAACCCAGGCCAAGATCATTGAGGCCCTCATCGCTCAGAAGATGAATGCCTACCGCGCCAACGCTGGCCTACCCGAGTTGGTCGTGTCGGACACCGTTACTGGCGATGCTCGCTCGTGGAGCAAGCACATGTCCGATACCGATTCTTTCGAGCATGATCAGTCCTACAAGAACATGGGACAGGGGGCTCTCGACGGAGCAGATACCATGTCTGCTGCTGAAAATATCGCCTACAACCACCTTGAGAACTTCTCTGCCGGCGGCGGCATGAAGACTCCTGCGCAGGCTGCAGCTGATCTCTTCGATCAATGGAAGAACTCTCAGGGGCATGACCGTAACATGCTCGGTGCGAGCAATACCGTTGGCGTCGGTGTGTACATTGCCAAGGGCAGTGAGGGCACACGCGTCTACGGCACGCAGAAGTTCTATGGCGTCACCGGTGGTTCGCCGAACTCGTCGCGCTTCCACACGACCGGTGACACGGCCTCGGCCTACGGCTTCGACGGCAAGGCCTTCAATACAGACAATACGAACTACGTCTCCGGCCTTGCTGGATCCGGCGATGAGCAGCGCGCAAACTCCTGGGAAAAGATGGTTGGCGCGCTCCCGGGTTCTGCCCTCCCCGTAGATGTCTCGACTCTGCCCGCCAAGAATGGTGCCGCGGCTCCGGCGACCCCCGCTCCCGCTCCGGCGACCCCCGCTCCCGTCGACGATAAGCCCTCGGTTGATGCCGATAAGGCCGTCGCCGACGCTCAGGCCGCCGTCGATGCTGCTCAGAAGGCCCTCGATGACTATCTGGCGTCGATCTCTGAGGATAAGCCTGCTGTGGACCTCGCGGAACTCGACGCTCAGCTCGATAAGGTTGCTGACTTGATCGCTGCTGACACCTCCGTGCGTCCCGAGAAGGATGGCGGCGTGACCGTCCTTGAGGGTGACAACAAGGCTGAGCGTTACCTGACAGCCGAGGAGTACCGCGCCGCGCTGACGAACTGCACGGCCGCGGAGATCCCGAACCCGTCGATCGGTGAGCCTTCCGCTCCCGCGCCGGGTCCTGAGACTCCGACCACGCCTGAGCCTTCCGCTCCCGCGCCTGGCCCGTCGACCCCCACCACCACGGCTCCGGTCGTTCCGGCACCTGCCCCGTCGCAGCCTTCGACCCCGTCGAAGACTCGTCCGCAGACCATCGCCTCCACGGGCACCACGGCCACGTGGGTTGCGGTTGGTGCTGTCGCGGTCCTGGTCGCTGGCATTGGTGCGCTCATCGCATCGCGTCGCGCCAAGAACTGACGCTGTGATTGAAGCCCCCGTCGATGAGTTCGCTCATCGGTGGGGGCTTCCCCTATGTGGTGGCCGCCAGTTTGCCAAGGGGCATGATTGTGTGATGGTGCTTGCATTCAGCGAGCGCGAGTATATACTCGGTAAATGAGTGTTGCGAAACTGAAGCCGTATCGACACGGTGATACCCGTTCCGTTGAGGGAGCGGGTTCGTTCGCTCCTTCTATCGAGAGGAACATGTATGCGTCCCATTCATGCGTATCGAAGCGTGGTTGCAGCGCTTGGTGCCGCCGCCTTCGTCGTCGGTGGTGTCATGCCTGCTTTTGCGGCAGATGCTGATCCTAGCCCGGAGCCGGTACCAACCGTTCAGCCGACCGCTGATCCGCAGCCGGACCCTGCACCCAACCCGGACCCTGCACCTGATCCCGCTCCGCAGTCGGACCTTGCACCCGCACCTGACCCCAAGCCCTCCTGGAAGCAGGATGCTGTTGGATGGTGGTATGACCTGGGCAACGGCAGCTTTGTGCATAGCGAGGTGTGCGAGATTGGCGGCGGTACCTACCGCTTTGATGCCAATGGCTACATGGTCACCGGTTGGTATGGTGTTGACGGTGCGTGGGAGTATTACGGCACCTCGGGTGCGCAGGCGCGCAGCTGGGTGCAGGTGGGGAGTTCCTGGTACTACCTGGACCCGGAAACTGGCATCATGCGTACGGGTTGGCAGAAGGTCGGTGATACCTGGTACTTCCTGGATGCCTCGGGGGTCATGGTGACCGGCTGGGTGAGTCAGGGTGGTGCGTGGTACTACATGGACGCCAATGGTGCGATGCTGACGGGCTGGAATGCTGTTCGTGGCTCCTGGTACTACTTCAATGATGCTGGCGTCATGGCTGATGGTTGGGCCAAGGTTGGTAGTTCCTGGTATTACCTGAGCGGTGGTGCGATGGTGACCGGCTGGGTGAGTCAGGGTGGTGCGTGGTACTACATGGACGCCAATGGTGCGATGCTGACGGGCTGGAACGCTGTTCGGGGTTCCTGGTACTACTTCCGCAGTTCTGGCGAGATGGTGACCGGCTGGCTCAATCTCGGAGGTACGTGGTACTACCTGAACGGATCCGGTGCGATGGTAACGGGTACGCAGTGGATTGGTTCTGAGCGTCACTGGTTCTACGACTCGGGTGCCTGGTGGGGGCTATACCCGGTGCCCTCGCGCAGTACGGGTTCTGGCAATGCGCGTACGTTCAATAACTGCACTGAGGCCTGGAACGCGGGCGCTGCTCCACTGCGCCGTGGAGATCCGGGCTATAGCGCGGATCTTGATCGTGATGGTGACGGTGTCGCCTGCGAGGTGCGTCCTCGCTAAGTGTGCTCCACTTCCCCTGGCCCCGGCCTCGTTTGATTTGTTTCGACGAGGCCAGGGTCCTTCTGTACATACGGTGCGTGTGGGGTGGTGGAGTGTCTGACGAGTGTGTCGTTGTGATGATGTGTCGAACTGTTGACGTGTGTGCAATGTATGGTCAGATCTGGCAGATGTAAAAGTAACGACTTCGCATATTTACAACATTTCCAACCATAAGTAGTTTGTCGTATGAATGTTATGGAATGTTCTTAGGCGATATTCACCACTCATTTAGTGTGATTTGAAACATAATAGATGTTCCATGGTTGATTATCGACAAACTGTTATATATACTCAGTAATGCGTTAGCGCGAAACCATCGCCGACTTCAGTGCTGGACGACCAATGGGGCCCTTCAGTAGCTGCGAGTAAGACGCCACCACATCTTGAGAGGAACACGCAGATGCATCCCATCAATGCCCGTCGTACCATGATCGCCGCCCTCGGTGCTGCTGCCGTCGTCGCTGGAACCGTCGTCCCCGCCTATGCGGCCCCCGTCACCCTCGAGGAGGGTACGCCGGGTGCTGCTGCTGCTGCGGTTGAGCAGCCCGCTGCTGAAGACCCCGCCCCCGCCACGGACGAGAAGCCCGCTGCTGAGGACACCGCCCCCGCCACGGACGAGAAGCCCGGTGCCGAGGACCCTGCCACGGACGAGAAGCCCGCCACGGAAGACCCGGCAGCTGACGATGAGGACGGCGAGGAGGGCCCCGTTGCTTCCTGGAAGCACAACGATAAGGGCTGGTGGTTCGACTTGGGCGACGGCGACTACGCCAAGGATGAGCAGGTCGAGATTGATGACCAGATCTACCGATTCGACTCCGACGGCTACATGGTGACCGGCTGGCACAAGGAGGAGGCCGGCTGGGAGTACTTCACCCTCAATGGCCAGCAGATCTTCGGTTGGGCCAGCTGGAACGGCTCCTGGTACTTCCTTTCGCCCGAGAATGGCATCATGCAGACCAACTGGATCAATGTTGATGGCACCTGGTACTACCTGCACCACTCGGGTGCCATGGCCACCGGCTGGGTCAAGCTTGGAGCTGACTGGTACTACTTGAACGAGTCCGGTGCGATGGTCACCGGCTGGGCAGAGATCAACGGCACCTGGTACTACATGGATGACAACGGTGCGATGGTCACGGGCATCCAGACCATCGACGGCAAGCGTCACTTCTTCCACGATTCCGGTGCCTGGGCTGGCCAGCTCTGAATCTCTGGCTCAGTGGCGGTGCTTGTGCCAGCGGCGCACTGAGTCCATCACACACGCTAACGGACCCCGACCTCGACGAGGCCGGGGTCCGTTTCCCTCTTGGAGGCGGTATGCGGGTGCCGAGCGGGCACATGCGTGACAGGAAGGGTAAGCAAAGAAACGGTGGGGGCGTGGCCAGTTGACCACGCCCCCACCATCTCTCAATAAGCAGATCAGCCCGCGTCGACCGCCTGGTTGGCGATCTGGCGCTCACACACGTCGATGAGTTCGCGGATGATGCGCAGCGTACCGGCAGAGGCGTCGGCGTGCGCGTCGATCCACGCCTTGCCCGACGCGACCACGTCGACCTCGGTTGTGTAACCGGCCAGAGCGGTCGGGAACAGCAGCGTGGTCAGGTCCTCGGCGGTGTGGAAGGTGAAACGCTCCCAGATGCCCGCCAGTGCGTCGAAGTATTCCGCGACGTAGGTAGCGTAGGCCGAGGGGTTGGTGCGTGCCTGTGCCCAGAAGCCCGAGATCATCGCCCAGCGGGTGTCGTTGGGGATTGAGGTGTCGGTGAGGACCTTGTCCCACACGTCGGCCTTGATCCATTCCCCTGCGCGCGCGGCGCGGCAGGCCGCAGCGTTCTGGTGGCCGGTCATCGTGTCGTCCTCGGCCTCGAGGGCGTCGATGTCGGACTCGGTGGCGACGCTGCCGCGCACGAGCGAGACCAGGAGATCCCACTTGAGGTCGACGTCCAGGTCCAGGCCGTCGAGGGTCTGGGTGGCGTCGAACAGGCCGCGGATGGCCTCGAATTGCTCCTCAGAGGACGCGTTGCGTGCGGCTGCGGCCACGAGCATGCGCTGCGCATCCGAGCCGGAGGCGGCGGTGCGAGCCAGAAGCAGCAGGCGACGACCCGTGTCCTCGGCTGCCTCGGGGCGAGCCTGCGGCGCGACGAAGGTACGCACGGCCTCGTCGATGTGGCGCAGGGTCAGCATGAGCAGGCTCATGTTGTCCTCGACGGGAATCGCGGTCAGCGCCAGGTTCAGGTAGTCGCGAGCCGGCATCTCGCCGTCGCGGGTCATGTCCCACGCCGAGGCCATGACGACGCCGCGCGTGAGCGAATCCGTGAACTTGGTGATGTTGGCGATCGCGAAGGACAGGGACTGCTCGTCGAGGCGCACCTTGGCGTAGCCCAGGTCGCCGTCGTTGACGAAGATGAAGTCGGGGCGAGCGATACCCGCCGCGGCCTCGATCACGGTGGAGGCGCCGTCAACGTCGAGCTCCTCGCGGAAGACCTGGGTGAGCGTGCCTTCCTCGGACAGGGAGTAGCCTGCCACACCCATGCGGTGCGGACGCAGCGACGCGCCCTCCGAGAAGGCCTCCTGGGTCACCTCAAGGCGCTCGATGGTGCCGTCCTCGGAGGCAGTGACAACCGGGCGCAGCAGGGTCACGCCGGCTTCCTCCAGCCACACCTTCGACCACGAGGCCAGGTCGCGGCCCGACGCGGCGGCCAGCTCGGAGAGCAGGTCGTCCAGCGTGGCGTTGGCGTAGGAATGCTTCGTCAGGTACTCGTGCAGGCCCGCGAAGAACGCGTCACGCCCCACGTAGGAGACCAGCTGGCGCAGCACGGAGGCACCCTTGGCGTAGGTGATGCCGTCGAAGTTGACCTCGACGTCGGCCAGGTCGCGGATCTCGGCGGTGATCGGGTGCGTCGTGGGCAGCTGATCCTGCTTGAGGCCCCAGTCCTTACGGACCATGAAGCCCGTCCAGCCCTCGGTGTACTTGGTGGCCTCGGCCAGAGCCAGGTGGCTCATGAACTCGGCGAAGGACTCGTTGAGCCACAGGTCGTTCCACCACTTCATGGTGACCAGGTCGCCGAACCACATGTGGGCCAGCTCGTGCAGGATCGTGTTGGCGCGAGCCTCCATCTGTGCCTCGGTGGGGCGCGTGCGGAACACGTAGGCGTCGCGGAAGGTCACGCAGCCCGCGTTCTCCATGGCGCCGGCGTTGTACTCGGGCACGAAGATCTGGTCGTACTTGGTGAAGGGGTAGGCGATGCCGTAGGCGCCCTCGAAGAACTCGAAGCCCTGGCGGGTGATCTCGATGATCTCGTCGGCGTCCAGGTGCTCGATGATCGAGGCGCGCGCGTACACGCCCAGGTCAATCGTTCGCCCGTCGGAGGACGTGAGCGAGGCCGTGGTGCCCTCGTAGGGGCCCGCGACGATCGCGGTGATGTACGTTGACATCTTCTCCGTAGTCGCGAAGCGGTAGATCCACGCGTCACCCTCTTCCTCGGGGGAGGGGGTGGGGGCGTTGGAGAACACCTTCCAGCCCTTGGGGGCCTTGACAGTAAGCGTGAAAACCGACTTCAGGTCGGGCTGCTCGAAGGTCGTGTACACGCGTCGGGCGTCCGGGACCTCGAACTGGGAGTAGGTGTAGGCCTGGCCATCCGCGGGATCGACGAAGCGGTGCAGGCCCTCACCCGTATGCATGTACTGGCAGGACGCGTCGACTTCGAGGACGTTGTGCTCGGCCAGATTCTCCAGCGCAATGCGGTTGTCCTGGTGAGCCGAGAACGGGTCGAGAGCGGCGCCGTTGAGCGTGATCGAGTGGACGTTGTTGGACACGAGGTCGGCGAACGTGGAGGCGCCTTCGCGCGCGTCGAACTCGATGCGGGTGAAGGAACCGAAATCGGTGTCTCCACGCGTGAGGTCCAGCGAGATCTCGTAGCGCGTCACGGAGGAGATGACCGAGGCGCGCTCGGTCGCTTCCTCGCGAGTGAGGTTCAGGCCTGGCATGGGGTGCCTTTCCGTCGATGGAATGGGGGCGCTGTCGCGCCAAACATTTCTATGGTGTCATGTGTTGCAGGTGAATGCGCGGGGCGCGCCGAAATGTGTCCGCTGGGACACGCTTTTACCAAATGGTGACGCGCTCGGCCGGATCGAGCCACATGCCGTCACCGGGCTTGACATCAAACGTCTGGGCGAAGGCATCCAGATTGCGCAGCACCTGGTTGCATCGGAACTCCGCGGGGGAGTGGGGATCGACTGCCAACATCTGTCGGGCGAACTGGGGGCGGGTCGCGGTCCGCCAGGCGCGCGCCCACGAGAAGAAGAAGCGCTGGGCTCCGGTGATCTCGTCGATGACCGGGGCTGTCTGCGGGGTGAGTCCCTGCTCGGCCAGCGCGGCCACCCACGCCTTCCATGCGATTGTCATGCCGCCCAGGTCGCCGATGTTCTCACCGATGGTCAGGGCACCGTTGACGTGGGGGAGCGAGCGCTCGGTGCCGTCTTCGCTGTCGTCGGCCACGGCCTCGTCACCCTTGGTGGGCAGGAGGACAGAGGGCGTGAGGACGTCGTACTGTCCGATGAGGGCGTGGGTGCGCTCCTCGAAGGCGGCCCGGTCCTCCTCGGTCCACCAATTCGACAGGTTGCCTTCGCCGTCGTATCGGGATCCCTGGTCGTCGAAGCCGTGACCGATTTCGTGGCCGATGACCGCGCCGATCGCGCCGAAGTTCACCGCGTCGTCCGCCTGCGCGTCAAAGAACGGGGGCTGGAGGATCGCGGCGGGGAACACGATCTCGTTCTGGGTGGGGTTGTAGTAGGCATTGACCGTCTGGGGAGTCATGTACCACTCGTCGCGGTCGACGGGGCCGCCCAGCTTGGACCATTCGCGGTCGGTGGCGTGCGCGTTGGCGGCCCGCACGTTGTCCACGAGCGTGGCGGAGGAGTCCAGGTGCAGCGTCGAGTAGTCGCGCCACTTCACGGGGTAGCCGATCTTCGGGTTGAAGGTCGCCAGCTTAGCCAGCGCCTTGACCTTGGTGTCCTCGCTCATCCAGTCGAGGCCTCGGATCGACTCGCCGTAGGCGTCGAGGAGGCGCTGGACGAGTGCATCCATCGCTTCCTTTGCGTTGGGCGGGAAATGACGGGCGACCCACGCGCGGCCCATGGCGTCGCCCAGGTAGGACTCGATGAGGGACAGCGCGCGCTTCCACCGGGGACGCAGCTCCTGCGTACCGGAGAGAGTGCGGCCGTGGAAGTCGAAGTTCTCCTCCACGAAATCGGCCGAGAGCAGGGAGGCGCGCACGTCGATGGTCGATGCGCTCAGCCACTCCTTGAGGGTGGCCAGGTCGGTGCTTTCCCACAGGGAGGCCGCGCCGCGCAGGAAGTCGGGTTGGTCCACGTTGACGACGAGGCCGCAGACGGGCATGCGGGCTCCGCGCGCCCAGGCGTCCCAGTCGAAGCCGGGGGCAAGCGATGTCAAGCGGGTCCACGGCGTCGGGTTATCCGACAGGAGCGGGTCGCGGTTAGACACAGAGTCGCGGTGATGCGAGGCCAGGGCGGTCTCCAAGGCCATGATGCGCTTCGCCGCGCCGTCAGGGTCGGCCACGCCCGCCAGCGCCAGGAGACGTCCGGTGTGGGCGACGTAGGCCTGGCGAATTGACTCGTAGTCCTCCTCGCGGTAGTAGGCCTCATCGGGCAGGCCGATGCCGGACTGGACGAGGGAAACCATGTAGGAGGAGGAATCATGGGGGTCAGTACCCACGTAGGCGCCCACGAGACCGCCGATGCCGGCGCGCATAAGCGCGCCCATGGCCTCGGCTAACTCCTCTCGCGTCGCGCAGGCGTTGATCGCGTCGAGTTCGGCGCGCAGGGGAGCGGCACCAGCGGCCTCGATGGTGTCCTCGTCGAGGAACTGCGTCCACAGGGTTGCGATGCGGTCCGCGTCCGGATCGTCGAGTCTGCCGGCGGCCGCGTCCTGCGCAATTGCGCGGGCATATTTTTCGGATGCGTCGCGCAGTGCGTGGAAGGCTCCGTCCATCGGGCGGTCGGCCGGAATTTTGTGGGTCGCCAGCCAGGTGCCGTTCACGTGGCGGTAAAAATCGTCTTGGGGGCGCACGGAGGGGTCCATGTTCGAAGATTCGAGGACGCGTGCGAGCAGTGTGTTTGTCATGCCTTCACTCTAGGGGGTCTGGTGCCTGTGGCGTGGATCGTAGCGATGTCGGCGAGGCGAAAACGGAATTACGTGACATGTATGGGTTGTTATTCCCGGTTTTCCGGAGTAATCAAGGCAAAGACGTGCGAATGGAACTTTGGCGTACGCTGCGTGTGCACATATGTGCATAGGGGTCTGCGAATTCGTTCAAATGGGGGCGTTTGGGGCAGAATTGTGAGCGCAATGAGGCACATCCTCATGAAGACGTGAAGGGAAAAACACGGTGAAGACACTTCGCACTGACGTGTGCGTCATCGGTGGCGGATCCACCGGTGCCGGCGTCGTCCGCGACGTCGCCATGCGCGGCTTCTCAGCCGTCCTCGTCGACCGGGCGGACATCGCTCAGGGAACCTCCGGTCGTTTCCACGGTCTGCTCCACTCGGGCGGCCGATACATTGCGTCCGATCCTGAGTCGGCCACCGAGTGCGCCGAAGAAAACGAGATCGTCAAGCGCATCAACGCCAACGCCATCGAGGCCACCGGCGGCCTCTTCGTGGTGACCGCTCACGACGATGAGGAATACGCGGACCAGTTCCTGGCCCGTGCGGCCGCCGCAAAAGTGCCGGCGGAAGAAATCTCCATCGCCGAGGCCCTGCGCCGCGAACCGCGCCTGGACCCGCGCATCAAACGCGCATTTGCCGTCGAGGACGGAACCGTCGACGGGTGGCAGATGACGTGGGGTGCAATCCGCTCCGCTCAGGCCTACGGTGCGCAGATCCTGACCTACCACCGCGTCACCAGCATCGAGCGCGACGGCGACCGCATTTGTGCAGTCATCGTCCACGATGAGCGTGGCGGTGAGGACATTCGCATCGAATGCGGCTTCGTCCTGAATTGTGGCGGCCCATGGGCTGGAAAGATCGCTGGCCTGGCTGACTGCCACGGCGTCGACGTCGTTGCCGGCGCGGGCATCATGATCGCCATGAACCACCGCCTCACCCACTCGGTCATCAACCGCTGTGTGTGGCCCGCCGACGGCGACATTTTGGTGCCCGACCACACGGTGTGCATCATCGGCACGACGGACCTCAAGTCCGACGACGCCGACAACCTGCCCATCCCAGCCGACCAGGTCCAGCAGATGCTCGACTCCGGCGAGGCCATGATCCCCGGCTTCCGCAAGTCCCGTGCCGTGCACGCCTGGGCCGGCGCGCGCCCCCTCGTCAAGGACTCGCGCGTGTCCGCGACCGACACCCGCCACATGGCGCGCGGCATGAGCATCATCGACCACAACACGCGCGACGGCGTCTACGGCATGCTCACCATCGCGGGCGGCAAGCTCACCACCTACCGCCTCATGGCCGAGCGCATCGTCGACATCATGTGCGAGGAGATGGGCGAAACCCGCCCGTGTAAGACAGCCGATGAGGCCGTTCCTCCGGCAAAGGAAGCGCGCCTCTACACGATCGGCCACCGCCTCGACAACGTCGAATCGCGCAACGAATCACCCTCCCACGAGCAGATCATCTGCGAGTGCGAGATGGCCACGCGCGCGATGCTCGAAAACGTCATGGACACCCTGCCCAAGGGGCAGCTCGACGACGTGCGTCGCCAGATGCGCCTGGGCATGGGACCGTGCCAGGGTGGCTTCTGCTCCCAGCGCGCCGCGGGCATCGCCCACGAGCGCGGCGACATCGACTCGGTCCGCGCCAACTCCCTCCTGCGTCTCTTCCTGAAGAACCGCTGGATCGGATTGTGGCCCATCATGTTCGGCAAGCAAGCCAGGCAGGCCGCGCTGGACGCCTGGATTCACGAGGGCACGCTCGACGTTGAGCACCTGCCCGCACCCAGCGAGGAGGTTGTTCGATGAGAGACGTCGTCGTTATCGGCGCTGGCCTGGCAGGCCTGGCCGCAGCAATCAAGGCAGCTGACGCGGGACTGAGCGTCACCCTCGTCACGAAGGGCGTGGGCGGCATCCAGCTCGGAACGGGCACGGTCGACATCCTCGGCTACCGCCCCGAGCCGGTCGAGGCGCCCCTCGAGGCATTGGAAGGCCACGTGGCTTCGCGCCCCACCCACCCCTACAGCCACGTCACCCCCGACCACGTCGGTGCCTCCGTCGCATGGCTGCGGGACCTCGTCGGTTCCGATGCGCTCATCGGTGACGAAACCCGCAACGTGCGCATCCCCACCGGCGTTGGTGCGCTGCGCCCCACCTGCCTGATCCCGCCCTCGATGGAGGCAGGCATCCCCCAGGCGGGCGCCCGCTACGCCATCGTGGGACTGGCCCGTTTCAAGGACTTCTACCCCGGCCTCGTCGCTGAAAACCTGACGCGCCAAAACGGCCCCGACGGCGCCCCGATCAAGGCGCGCGCCCTGTCCGTCGACTACGTCGTGCGCGACGGTGAGGTCGACTCGACCGGCACCAACCATGCGCGCAGCCTTGACCGCGAGGAGAATCGCGCGCGCCTGGCAGATCAGATTCGCCCCCTCCTCGAGGAAGGCGAAATCGTCGGCCTGCCGGCAGTCCTCGGTCTCGAGGATCCGAACGCGTGGCGCGACCTGGCGGACAAGCTCGGCCACCCCGTCTTCGAGATTCCGATCCAGCCCCCGTCGGTGCCCGGCATGCGCCTGAACGCCCTGCTGACCCGCATCGCCTCGTCCAAGTGTCGCGTCGTCCTCGGATCCCCGATCAAGGCCGTACACACGAGCGGTGGACGCGTGAGCGCCGTTGAGTACGCCAGCGCGGGACGCTCCACGATCGTGGAAACCCGATCCCTCATCCTCGCAGCCGGCGGATTCGAATCCGGCGCCCTGGACATGGACTCCTACGGCACCGTGCGCGACACCATCTGCGGCCTGCCCGTCATGGGCGCCTCCGGACAGCTCCTGCATGCCGACTTCTGGGGCGAGGATCAGCCCCTCTTCCTCTCCGGACTCGCCGTCGACGACAACATGCGTGTCCTGAACGAGGAAGGCGCGCCCGTGTGCCCCAACCTGTACGCGGCCGGAGGCAACCTGGCCGGCGCCACCCGCTGGCGCGAAAAGAGCGGCGAAGGAATCGCGCTGGCCAGCGCGCTCGCGGCCGTCGACTCGATCGTGGAGGAACTGAAATGACCCTGGAAATGTCAACGCTGATGGGACCGGGCGTGGAGGAAGAGGACGTCTTCGCCCTGAGTGGTGATGCCGCGCTGCGCGCCAGCCTCGACTCGTGCGTGAAGTGCACGATCTGCGAGACCCAGTGCCCGGTCATGCGTGTCACCGACCTGTTCGCCGGCCCCAAGTACTCCGGCCCGCAGGCCGAGCGCTTCCGCAAGGACGGGCAGATGGTGGACAAGTCCATCGACTACTGCTCCTCGTGCGGCACCTGCTCGCTCGTGTGCCCCCAGGGCGTGAAGGTCACCGAGATCATCCACCACCGCCGCACTGCGATGAAGGAAGCGCACGGCATCCCCATGCGTGACCGCCTCATCGGTCGTACCTCCCTGATCGGCACGATGATGACCCCGGTCGCCCCCATTGCAAACTGGGCGCTCGACGTGAAGCCGATCCGCATGGCGATGGAGGCCATCATCGGCGTCCACCGCTCGGCCCCCATGCCGCGCGCCTACGGGCGCACGTTCGAGGGCTGGTTCAAGAAGCACAAGCCGCTACCGAACTCCGGCACGCGCGGCCAGGTGATCTTCTTCCACGGATGCGCCGGCCAGTACTTCGAGGTCGAGACCTCCATCCACTCCGTCTTGGTCCTCGAGCACCTCGGCTACGAGGTCCTGGTTCCCAAGCACGGCTGCTGCGGCCTGGCGCTGCAGTCCAACGGCCTGTACAAGGATGCGCGCAAGTACGTCTCGAAGCTGACGAACGACCTGCGTACGGTGAACCGCGATGCCCCGATCATCTCCGCGTCCGGTTCGTGCGCGGGGATGCTGCGTCATGAGGCGCACGAGATCCTGGAGATGGACACGCCCGAGCTCACCGACGTGGGCTCGCGCATGTGGGACATCAGCGAATTCCTGCTGCACCTGTACGACAAGGGTGAACTGGACATGAACTTCCAGCGCATCGATGTCACCATCCCGTATCACGCGCCCTGCCAGGTCAAGTCCCAGGGCCTGGGCAAGCCGGCGATCGAGCTCATGAGCCTGATCCCTGGCGTGACCGTCAAGGATTCCGAGCAGCCCTGCTGCGGCATCGCGGGCACGTACGGCATGAAGAAGGAGAAGTACGCGATCGCCCAGGCCGTGGGCGCTCCTGTCTTCGACTTCATCAAGCAGGTTAACGCCGAGCTGGCGGCATGCGACACGGAGACGTGTCGTTGGCAGCTGCGTACGGCCACGGGTGCGAACGTCGTTCATCCGATCTGGCTGATTCACAAGGCTTACGGTTTGCCCAACGGCTGAGACGCGAGCAAATATCCCCGGGCGCGCACGACGATGCGTGCCCGGGGATATTACTGTGTGCTCATGAGCATCTCTCGCCGCGTCGTCGTCACTGGAGCCTCTAGCGGAATTGGGCAGGCTACCGTCCGCCTGTTGGCGAAGCGGGGGTGGAGGGTCGTTGCGGTGGCCCGTCGCCGCGAGCGCCTGGAGGCTCTTGCCGCCGAGATCGGTTGCGAGTACTGGGCCGCTGACCTGAGCGATGAGGCGCAGGTGGAGGAGATGGCCGCCCGCGTCCTGGAGGGTGGCCCCGTGGATGCGCTGGTGAATAACGCCGGTGGAGCTATCGGTGTGGACAGCGTCGCCGACAGTGACCCTGCCAGGTGGAGTGCGATGTTCGACCGTAACGTGCTGACCGCTCTGCACTGCTCGCGTGCTTTCCTGCCGGGTATGCGCGAGCGCGGGGGAGACCTCGTGTTCGTGACTTCGACTGCTGCCCACGACACGTATCCGGGTGGCGGTGGCTATGTGGCCGCCAAGCACGCTGAGCGCATTATTGCCAATACTCTGCGCCAGGAGTTGGTGGGCGAGCCCGTGCGCATCATCGAGATCGCGCCCGGCATGGTGCACACCGAGGAGTTTTCTCTCAACCGCCTGGGCTCCCGGGAGGCGGCCGACCGCGTCTATGAGGGGGTTGCTGCCCCGCTCGTCGCCGAGGACATCGCCGAGGCGATTGTGTGGACCCTGGAGCGCCCATCCCACGTCAATATTGACTCGATGATCGTGCGCCCGGTGGCTCAGGCGACGAACACTCTCGTGGCCAGGAACGCCCCCGAGGCGTAGACGGTGGGGCTGATCGCGGCAGTGGGACGAGGCCGGGGTGGGTTGGTCTGCGGCGAGCGGTGCGCGTGCCCGGCCTCGCGCCACTCATGCGAGCGTGGCCGCCAGCGTTGATGCGGCCACGATGATGAGAGACAAGCCCGTGGCCTGGTGCGGGTCTTGGCCGAGGATGTAGACGAGAATGGGGACGGAGACAATGCCACCTCCCGCGCTGAGTGAGCCGACGACGACGCCGACGAGCGCGCCGATGAGGAGGGCGTGAAGGATCATCGGACCCCCTGCCCGGGTGCAGGCGTGGGAGGACGGACCCCCAGGGAGGCCGCGAGCGCGGGGTCCATGATGTCGCTGGCCTGCCTGCCCGCCGCGATGAGCATGCCGATGGCGCGCAGGGCGGGGTGGCGTGCTCGTAGAAGGCGCGGTAGCCCTCGCACAGGTAGTTGTGCGTGCGCTCGCCCCGGCGCACGAAACGGTCTTTCGGACACCCGCCCCAACACAGGCGCAGGTACGCACACGCGCGGCACTCCTCGTCCAGGTCGGGCTTGAGGCGCGCAAAGTCGCGCATCTTATCGGAGGCGGCCAGCTGCGACAGCGACGAGGAGGTGATCGAGCCGACCAACCAGTCCGGCTCCACCCAGTGATCGCAGGCGTACACGTCGCCGTTAAACTCCATCGCCATGTTCGCCCCGCACACCGGCGCGTGCACACACACCGACGCTGACCCGAACATAGCCGACAGCGTCGAATCCACGTCCTGAATGAAGACCTCACCCACGTCGGAGGCCAGCCACTGGTCGAACACCTCGCACAGGAAACGCCCGTAGGAGGCGGGGGACGTGGAGCGGCTCGTCACGCAGTCCCCGTCCTGTCGATACAGAAGCGCCGAGGTCCCGGAGCGCCAGCCGCGCTCAGCCTGAGCCAGGTCGGCGGCGCGCACACGCTCAACAATGGGAATGAACTGCAGGTAGCGAGCCCCAAGCTCATCACGGAAGTAGCGATACACCTGCGTCCCGTGCTCCTCGTTCGCGGCGTTGACCGTGCACAGGATGTTCGTCTCCACGCCCGCGCGAGCCAGAGCCTCCCAGCCGCGCACAACCATCGCGTGGGTGCCGCGCCCACCACGGTTCAGCCGGTAAGCGTCGTGCATGTGGGCGGGTCCGTCGATGGAAACTCCCACGAGAAACTCGTGGTCAGCGAAAAACGCGCCCACTCATCGCTCACCAGCGTCCCGTTCGTCTGCAGGGCATGACGCACACGCTGGGTGGGGCGACGGTAGCGCTCACACAGCTCCACGAGGCGCCCGAAAAAGCCGAGGCCGCGCAGGGTCGGCTCCCCGCCCTGCCACAGCATCGTCACCTCGCCGTTGGGACTCGACCCGAGGAACGACTGCACGTAGCGCTCCAGCGTCTCCTCCGACATGGTCTGCGCCGCCGCATCGTAGAGCAACTCCTTGGACAAGAAAAAGCAATACTGGCAGTCCAGGTTACATGCCGCACCCGTCGGCTTCGTCACCACAGAAAAGGGGATCTGGGCACTCACGATGGCTCACCCCCACCACAGGCGAGGCTGTGGCCCCTCCCCGGTGAGGCGCGCGCTCGCGGTCGGCGTCCTCGCAGGTCTGTTCGAGGCACCCCAGGAGCGTCGGGGATGCGGGGGAGACAATGTGGGCGGCGGCCAGGACGGTGCTGGAGCGGCTGAGCATGACGGCGGCGCAGGATGTGCGTGTGACTAGGAGGCCGACCGCGTGGGCGGCGGATGCGTTGAGGGTCAGGAGCTGAGTGGGGCGACCGCGCCCGGGCGCGTTGGAGCGGACGGGCACGACCGATCCTTCGTCGAGGAGGGTGGTGAGGGCGCGGCCGAGGTTTGTGCGGGAGGTGTCCAGTGCCTCGCAGAGCTGCGATCGCGTCGCCGGGGAGAGGGAGAGGTGGGCGACGATACGGTCCTCGAGGGTGGGGAGGGGGTGGTGCGTGGGGTAGTGCTGCATGTCCGTCCTTCCCGGGTGTGTGCCGTGAGCGGTGCCCCGCCACGGCCTCGTAATTTTTATGATACGCGTCACTGAGTGTGTCTCGTGGGTGGCGTGTGTCTGCGTGGGTGTCGCGGCGGCGGAAGTCTGGAGTCCCTTCCGCCGCCGCGCGTCTAGTCGCTCGTGACCTCGTCGAGGTCGGAGCGAGCCGTGTTGACCAGTGGGATGTCGAAGTCCGTCATTGCCGCCATCCACTTGGCGAAGGAGTGGTCTCCGCGCTCGCGCAGCTGCAGGTAGAGGTTTGTGGCCAGCTCCCTGCGGATTTCGTCGTAGACGGGCACGGTGTAGACGTTGTTCATCTCCGCCGGATCCAGGCGCAGGTCGTAGAGTTCGTTGATCGACTCGGGGTTGATGACGAGCTTGAAGTCCCGCGTGCGCAGCATGC
>ERZ773001.266-NODE-266-length-22147-cov-35.01_pt1 | contig 22147 bp, 10 predicted proteins | sample MGYA00511673_ERZ773001 | MGnify/ENA primary metagenome ERZ773001 (study PRJEB29015, sample SAMEA2738091) | human oral metagenome | biome: human oral; feature: human-associated habitat; material: saliva | place: China | collected 2162 ... | reverse complement strand
GCCCTCGCTGATCCCCGTATCCGACTGGCAGGACGTGCCAAATGACCACCGCAACAGCACCCATCGCCGCGCCGGCCAAGGCGCGCACCGGCCGCAAGTCGACGAAGCTGCAGGGCCTGCAGGTCTTCATGGAGAACAAACTCGCCGTCTTCGGCGTGTGCCTGATCCTCATCCTGATGGCTTTCTCGTTCATCGGCCCCCTGTTCTACGTGACCGACCAGATCCACACGGACCTGTCGAACTCGGCCTTGCCTCCCTCGGCCGAGCACCCGCTCGGCACCGACATGGTCGGCTACGACCAGCTCGGACGCCTCATGAAGGGTGGCCAGACCTCGATCATCGTCGGCCTCTTCGCCGGCATTTTCGCCACCACGATCGGTACGCTCTACGGCGCGATCGCCGGCTTCGTGGGCGGCTGGATCGACGCGATCATGATGCGCATCGTTGACGCGCTCATGTCCGTGCCCGTCCTGTTCCTCTTCATGCTCATCGCCACGATGGTCCCCCCGACGGTCCCCGTCCTGATTATCATCATGTCGGCGCTGTCCTGGCTGGGCACATCCCGACTGATTCGAGGCGAGGCCCTGTCTCTGCGCACCCGCGAGTACGTCGTCGCGATGCGCGGTATGGGCGGGTCGATGCCCCGGGCGATCCGCACACACATCGTGCGTAACACAATTGGTACCGTCATCGTCAACGCGACCTTCCAGGTCGCCGACGCAGTCCTCTACGTCGCCTACCTGTCCTTCCTTGGCCTGGGCGCGCAGCCTCCCGCCACCGACTGGGGAGCCATGCTCTCCAACAGCCAGTCGCACGTCTACTCGGGCAACTGGTGGCTGCTCTACCCGCCGGGCGTCCTCATTATTCTGCTGGTTCTGTCGTTCAACTTCATTGGCGACGGCCTGCGTGACGCCTTCGAAGTTCGACTGCGCAAGAGGTGAGCACTGAACTATGAACACTCCACTCCTTCAGATCAACGATCTGCACACCGACATTGAGATCCGCTCCGGCGTGGTTCGCGCCCTCTCGGGCGTTGACCTGCACGTGAACCCGGGCGAGACCCTGGGCATCGTGGGCGAGTCCGGCTCGGGCAAGACCATGACGGCCCTGTCCCTCATGGGTCTGCTCCCCCAGGGCGGCAAGGTCTCCTCCGGCTCGATCATCCTCGACGGCCAGGACCTGACGAAGATGCCGCTGCACCTGAAGCGCAAGATGCGTGGCACCAAGGTCGGCATGATCTTCCAGGATCCGCTCACCTCCCTGAACCCGACTATGAAGATCGGCCTTCAGGTGTGCGAGCCGCTGCGCGTGCACGAGAAGCTCTCGAAGAGGGAAGCTCTCGCGCGCGCCGTCGAGATCCTCAAGCGCGTCGGCATGCCTCGCCCCGAGGTGGTCATCAACAACTACCCGCACCAGCTCTCGGGCGGCATGCGCCAGCGCGTCATGATCGCCATGGCCCTCGTGTGCAAGCCGCGCATCCTCATCGCGGACGAGCCGACGACGGCCCTGGACGTGACGACACAGATGCAGATCCTCGACCTCATCGATGAGCTGCGCGACGAGTACCAGATGGGCGTCATCCTCATCACCCACGACCTGGGTGTCGTCGCCGGCCACACCGACCGCGTCGCCGTCATGTACGCCGGCCGCATCGTCGAGACCGCGCCAACGAAGACGCTCTTCACCGAGCCGAAGCACCGCTACACGAGCTCGCTCATGGCGGCCCTGCCCGAGCGTGCCCTCGCGGCCGGTACCAAGCTCTTCTCAATCCCCGGCGCTCCCCCGTCGCTGACCAACCTGCCTGTGGGCTGCCGCTTCGCGGCGCGCTGCCTGTGGGCCACCGACGAGTGCCGGGCCGGCTACCCGGACCTGAGCGGAGACGATAACCACACCTTCTCCTGCTTCCACCCGGTGCAGGAGAGCGACGAGTCCCCCGCGGTCCTCCAGGCCAAGCTGGATTCTGGCAAGGCAGAGGACGCGGTCGATGCCGCCCCGCAGATCTCCCAAGAGGTACTGCTGGACGTCAAGGAGGCCTCGCGTGAGTACGAGTCGGCAGGATCCGGCTTCTTCAAGCGTGATAAGGGCGTTGTCTCCGCCGTCGATCGCGTGTCCATCACGGTCAAGAAGGGCGAGACCTACGGCCTCGTCGGCGAGTCCGGCTGCGGTAAGTCCACCGTTGGCCGTCTCATCGCTGGCCTCGAGCCCCCGTCGGGCGGCGCCATCGAACTCGATGGACGCGACCTGGCCACGCTTAAGGGACGCGACGCTGTGCGCATCCACCGCGACGTGCAGATGATGTTCCAGGACTCCTACGCGGCAATGGACCCGCGCATGCGAATCGACCAGATCCTGGCCGAGCCCATGAGCATCCAGAAGACCGGCAACGCTCGCCAGATCGCCGAGCGCATCATGGAGATCCTCGAGCAGGTGGGTCTGACCGAGGAGATCCTGGACCGCTACCCGCACGAGTTCTCGGGCGGACAGCTCCAGCGCATCGGCTTCGCTCGATCGCTGACCCTGGCCCCCGACCTGATCGTGGCTGACGAGCCCGTCTCCGCGCTCGACGTCTCCGTCCAGGCGCAGGTCCTCAACCTCATGAAGGATCTACAGCACGAGCTGGGCCTGTCCTACCTGTTCATCAGCCACGACCTGGCGGTCGTTCAGTACATGGCGGACCGCATCGGCGTCATGTACCTGGGCCGCATCGTCGAGGAGGGCCCGGCTTCCGAGGTCGTCAAGAACCCGAAGCACCCCTACACGAAGGCACTCATCGACTCGATCCCCGTTCCGGACCCCGAGTTCGTGCACGATGAGAGCGCCATCAAGCTCACCGGCGAGCCGCCGAGCGCCGTCAACCCGCCCGAGGGTTGCCGCTTCCGCCCGCGCTGCCCGTTTGCTGGCGAGGAGTGCAAGGTGCAGCCCATGCTCACGGACGAGACGCACCGCGTGGCGTGCCACCACCCGCTCCTGACGCTGAGCGTCAAGGAAAAGGTGAACGCCTAACACAGTCGTTCATGCGAACTCCATGCGTTGCCCCCGGCCTGCATCAGCAGGCCGGGGGCAACGTTATGCGCGACAGCTAGATCAACGGGCCGCTATGCGCGTCTGAAGGGCGCAGGGCCGCGTCGCCCTCCTGATGCCCACCGCTGCGCCTCAGACAGGATGCGCCCCAGGGCGAAGATTCCACCTGATCGGGAGCATTCAACCCGTTAGGGAAGATTCAACCCGATCAGAAGAGGTTGAATCTTCCCGATCGGGTGTAACACCTCATCAGGCACAAGCCTCGTCGCGGAGCTGGCCGCTCATGACCTTCCCCGTTATTGCTGGCGACACCCTACCGGCGTTTCTCGGCGCCCAGCCGGGCAGTCATGCACTAGTGAGGGAATATGACACCAGGGGTAATGGCGGGGGTTTTGCAGCATTAGGAGCCTCTCTTCGGCGTGTCGCCGGCGTGTCGCGCCCCTAATGGTGCAAATCCCCCCGTCTGGTGGCGGTGAGGTCACAGTTCGGGGCGGTAAGGCGCCCAAATCGCAGACCACCTCGGTGAAAAACACTGAAAATAGGGGGTTGCGGCTGAGGTGGTCTGCGTTTTGGGCACAACGGTGCCTGGCCTGGTGTGTTGGTCGCACGCGAACCGCTGAATATGCGCGTCAACCCCTTGATACGCACGTAAACCCGCTAATTGGCGCGTTACCCCTCTTCTGAGCGTTGGCGGGTCTGCCCAGGCCCGCATAGACGCGTATGGGGCGCGACCACACGGTCGCGCCCCATAGGCAATTCGCTGTCGTCAGCGCGTCACTTGGAGACGGCCTTCTTCAGGGTGGAGCCAGCGGAGAGCTTCACACCGTAGCCAGCGGGGATCTTGATCTCTTCGCCGGTGCGGGGGTTACGGCCGGTGCGGGCGGCGCGCTCAACACGCTCGACGGAGAGCAGACCGGTCACCTTGACGGCCTCGCCCTTAGCCAGGGACTCAACGAGGACGGCCTGGAAGGCGGCCAGGGCCTCGTCGGCCTTCGCCTTGGTCAGGTCGGCGCGTTCGGCAATCTGAGCGACAAGCTCGGTACGGTTCACGGACATTGAGAAACCTCATTCCTGTTCGTTCTTGGTTACCACTGTCGTGGCCACGAATGACACACTACGAAATCTTTGGCGATTTTGCCGACTTTAGGGCCAGATTTCGCGGATTTCACGAAAAAATCTCGTTTTTTTGCTGAAAAACCGTCAATTCTGTGCGGCAGCTCACTCAAACTTGCCGGGTGGTTGCAATTCCGCGGAACTCAAATGCGTCGCCACCGGCACGTTTTTCGGTAACAGGAACTTTGCCCCACGCCGAGGACGCACCCCTCTCATTAGACCTGACAAACACGGCGGGCCACGCACGCAGCTCCATGGGCATACACGAGGGCGGGAAGCGACCCCGCGGCCGCTCCCCGCCCTCGTGAGAAGCTTCGCGATACCTCAGGCCGAGGCGCGCTGCTTGTTCCAGACGTCGAAGGCGACGGCCAGGAGCAGGACGGCTCCCTTGACGATCTGCTGGGTGGAGGTGGAGGCACCCATGAGCTGCATGCCGTTGGACATGACGGCCATGATGAGACCACCGATGAGAGCACCGGACAGACGTCCGATACCACCGGTCGTCGACGCGCCACCGATGAAGCAGGCGGCGATCGCGTCAAGCTCGAACATGTTGCCCGCCGAAGGCTGCGCGCCGTTCATACGCGCCGAGTAGACGACGCCTGCAACACCCGCGAGGAAGCCCATGTTGACGTAGCACCAGAAGGTAACCTTCTTGACGTTGATGCCGGACAGTGCGGCGGCGGACTTGTTGCCACCGATCGCGTACACGTCGCGACCGAACATCGTCGAGGACGCAAGGGTTCCGAAGACGAGCACGAGGATCGCCAGGAGGATCAGCACGATGGGCAGGCCGCGCTCGGTGGAGAGCTTGTAGGCGAACCACATGACGACGATGCCCGTGACGACGATCTTCGCAATGAAGAGCCACATCGCTTCGACCGCCTGGTTGTAGGAGATGCGGGCGCGGCGGGTGCGCAGCTGCTGGTAGGCGAAGCCGGCCACGCCGATTCCGAAGATCACCAGGGTGAAGACGTCAAATCCGTTACCGCCCAGGAGGCCGTTGAGGAAGCCGTTGGCAATGTTGTAGTAGCCCTTGGGGAAGGGCGACAGCGAGACATTGTCGAGAACCTGGTAGGTGAGGCCGCGGAAGAGGAGCATGCCGGCCAGCGTGACGATGAAGCCGGGGATGCCCACGTAGGCGACCCAGAAGCCCTGGAACGCGCCGATCAGGATGCCCATGACAAGGGCAGCAACGACGCCCACCCACCAGGGGTAGCCCTGCTTAATGACGAGGACACCACTGAGCGCGCCGGTCACGGCCACGACCGAGCCGACGGAGAGGTCGATCTGGGCCAGGACGATGACGAAGAGCATGCCGATCGCGAGGATCAGGATGTAGGAGTACTGCAGGACGATGTTCGTCAGGTTGCCCGACGAGAGGAAGGTGTCGGGGTTGAACGCCCAGAAGAGGACGACGATGGCGATGAACGCGATGAAGATGCCGCCCTGACGCAGGTTGGCCTTCAGCGTGTCAACCAGGCTGATTTCGGCGGTCATTTCTGGTCCTCCCTTGCGGGTTCGATAGTCATGAGTTCCATGAGTTTTTCCTGGGTGGCGTCTTCGGCCTTGACCTCGCCGGTGATGCGGCCGTACGCCAGGGTGTAGATGCGGTCCGAGACGCCGAGGACTTCCTCGAGCTCGGAGGAGATGACGATGACGGCCTTGCCCTCTTCGACCATCTTGTTGATGAGCGTGTAGATCTCGAACTTCGCGCCAACGTCGATGCCGCGCGTGGGTTCATCGAGGATCAGGACGTCTGCGTCCGTGTAGAGCCACTTGGACAGAACGACCTTCTGCTGGTTGCCACCCGAGAGGGATCCGGTCTTTTGGAGGACCGAGTGGGAGCGGATATTCATTCGGTCCTTGTAGTCGGCGGCGACCGCCAGTTCCTTGTGTCCATCGACGAGGCCTCGGCGTGAGAGCTTGAACAGGCCGGCGGCGGCAACGTTGTGCCGGATGTCGTCGATGAGGTTCAGGCCGTATTGCTTGCGATCCTCGGTCGCGTAGGCGATGCCATTCTTGATCGCGTCCGAGACGGACTTGACCGTGATCTCTTTGCCATCCTTGAAGAGCTTGCCTGAAATGCGCGTACCGAAGGAGCGCCCGAAGATACTCATCGCAAGCTCGGTACGTCCGGCACCCATGAGACCAGCGATACCGACGACCTCGCCATGACGCACGTTGAAGGAAGCACCTTCGATCACGACGCGCCCGGCCTGGGTCGGGTGATAGACGGTCCAGTCTTCCACGCGGAAGACCTCCTCGCCGATCTCCACGTTGCGTTCGGGGTAGCGCTGCGTGAGGTCACGGCCCACCATGAGCGAGATGATCTTTCCCTGCGTGGAGGCAGGGTCTTTCATGTCGATCGTCTCGATGGTCTGGCCGTCGCGCAGGATCGTCGTACGATCGGCGATCTCGGCGATTTCCCCAAGCTTGTGGGAGATGATGACGATGGCCACGCCCTGGTCGCGCAGACTGCGCACAAGGTCGAGGAGCTGGGCCGAGTCGTTGTCGTTGAGGGCGGCGGTGGGCTCATCCAGGATCAGCAAGCGCACGTCCTTGGACAGAGCCTTTCCGATCTCGATGAGCTGCTGCTTACCCACGCCGAGTGTGCCCACCTGGGTCATCACGTTTTCTTTCAGGCCAACCTTTTCCAAGACTTTTTCAGCGCGGTGGTTGACCTCATGCCAGTCAATGAGGCCGAGCTTGCGGGGCTTGTCAGCGCCCAGGAAGATGTTTTCCGCGATCGATAGGTAGGGAACGAGGGCCAGCTCCTGGTGAATGATGCCAATGCCGAGCGCCTCGGAGTCCTTGATGGAGCGGAATTGGACTTCCTTGCCATCGAAGATGATGGTGCCGTCGTACTGCCCGTGGGGGTAGACGCCGGAGAGAACCTTCATGAGGGTGGACTTGCCGGCGCCGTTTTCGCCGCACAGGGCGTGGACTTCGCCGGGGCGGACATCAAGGTTGACGTGCTTGAGGACGGGCACGCCATTGAAGCCCTTGTCGATGTCACGCATTTCCAAAATGTTCTGCGTCATGTTTGCATTCCTCGAATCGGAAGGGGTGGGGTGCGGAGCCAATGCCCCGCACCCCGTCGTCGTTTACTTCTTCACGACGCCCGCATCAACGTCGGCCTGGGTGTAGTAACCGGAGTCGATGAGCTTTTCCTTGAGGTTGTCGGTGTAGATGGTTTCGACCTCGAGCAGGTAGGAGGGCACGACCTTCACACCGTTGTTGTAGGTGGTGGTGTCGTTAGCCTCGGGTGTCTTGCCCTCACCCATCGCCTTGACGACCGTCACGGCCTGGGCTGCCAGGGTACGGGTGTCCTTGAAGATCGTGGACTGCTGAATGCCGTCGTTGATCATCTTGGTGGAGGCAATCTCGGCGTCCTGGCCGGTCACGATGGGCAGGCCGTCCTTGATGGTGGGGCCGTAGCCGGCGCCCTGGAGGGCAGTGATGATGCCGCGGGAGATGCCGTCGAAGGGCGAGAGCACGCCGGCGAGGGGCTCAGAGCCGCCGCCGTAGGTCGAGGTCAGCAGGTCCTCCATGCGCTTCTGGGCGACTTCCTGCTGCCAGCGCAGGATGGCGACCTGGTCGAAGCTGGTCTGGCCGGACTTCACGACGAGGGTGCCGTCGTCGAGGTAGGGCTTGAGGACGCTCATGGCGCCATCGAAGAAGAACTTGGCGTTGTTGTCGTCGGGCGAACCGGCGAAGAGCTCAATGTTGAGCGGGCCCTTGGGGGCGCTATCGAGCTTCTTGCCGTCCTTGTCGGTCAGGCCCAGGCCGTACAGCAGGGCGTTGCCCTGTGCGACGCCGACCTTGAAGTTGTCGAAGGAGACGTAGAAGTCGACGTTCTCGTTGTCGCGGATGAGGCGGTCATAGGCGATGACCGGGATGTTCTTCGAGCCGGCGGTGTCGAGCTGGCTCGACAGGGCCGTGCCGTCGATGGAGGCGATGACCAGGACGGTGGCACCGTTGGTGATCATCTGGTCGATCTGCTGGGTCTGGGTGGGGATGTCATCGTTGGCGAACTGGAGGTCGACCTCGTATCCGGCTGCCTCCAGGCCTTCCTTCACCGCGTTGCCGTCGGCGATCCAGCGCTCCGAGGTCTGGGTGGGCATCGCGACGCCGACCTTGACCTTGCCGCCGTTCGAGGCCGCAGCGCCGCTATCGGAACCGGAAGCGCCACCGGCACCGCCGCCCGCACATCCGCTCAGCGCAAGGGCACCGGCCGCAAAAGTGGCCGCAACCGTTGCCATCTTTCCAAAGAAACCACGTGTCTTCATGGAATATCTCCTGTTAATTTCCTCGACATCACTGTCGATGGGTGTCACGTCTCCACACGTCCGTCGTGTGGTCTGACAACTTGTACCATATGAGAGAGGGGTCACCCTCGCATTGCCCAATTGATAACGTTCCGATAACAATTGTTAACGTTCACAACTTTAAGAACAGACATATACACAAAAGAAAACCTCGGGAGCGTGAGGCGAAAACGCTTCACACTCCCGAGGTCGCAGGATTTTACAGCCCCTCGGCGAGGCGGTGGTACGCCTGGTTCCAGCGCACACCCGAGGCGAAGTCGCGCCGCGTCGTCGACTCGTCGATGACGACGAGCTCCATGTGCGCCAGCGCCGCGAAGTTCTCCCACACCTCAGGCTCAATCTGCGTCGACATGCACGTGTGGTGCGCCCCGCCAGCCGTCAGCCACGCCTCGACGGAGGTGTAGAAGTCGGGTTCGGGGATCCACATCGCGCGGGCGACCGGGAGCTTCGGCATCGGCTGGGGAGGCTCGATGACATTGACAATGTTCGCGGTGAGGCGGAAGCGGTCACGCATGTCGGACATGGCGACGACGACGCCGCGCCCCGGGGCCGCGTCGAAGACCATGCGCACGGGATCCTCGCGATCCCCGATGCCCAGGGGATGGATCTCGATGCGCGGGCGGGCGTTCGTCAGCGAGGGGCACACCTCGAGCATGTGGGCGCCCAGAATCATCTCCTGACCTTCGACAAGGTTGTAGGTGTAGTCCTCCATGAGCGAGGCGCCGCCGGGCAGCCCCTCCCCCATCACCTTCGCGGCGCGCACGAGGACCGCGGTCTTCCAGTCCCCCTCGGCACTAAAGCCGTAGCCGGCCTCGGTCAGGCGCTGCACAGCCAGGCCGGGGAGCTGGCGGAGCCCTCCGAGGTCTTCGAAGTTGGTCGTGAAAGCCTTCGCCCCGCGCTCCTCGAGGAAGGTACGCAGCGCGATCTCCTCGCGCGCCGCGTAGCGCAGCGATTCCGCGCGATCCCCACCCGGGGCGAGCTCGGGGGCAACGTCGTAACGCTCGCAGTATTCGGCCACGAGGCCGTCGATGGCCTCCTCGTCCACGGCGTCAACGACGGCGACGAGGTCGTTAACCGACCAGGTGTTGACCGAGACGCCGAGGCGACGCTCGGCCTCGGTCTTATCCCCCTCCGTGACGGCCACATTGCGCATGTTGTCGCCGAAGCGCACGACGCGCAGCTCGTTGGTCGCCGCGAAACCACCGGCAGCACGCACCCAGTTGGCGACGCGGCGGCGCGTGTTCTCCTGCGAGGCGTGACCGACCACGGTGGCGCGGGCCAGGCCCAGGCGCGTCAGGATGTAGGCGTATTCGCGGTCCCCGTGCGCCGCCTGGTTCAGGTTCATGAAGTCCATGTCGATGCTGTCCCAGGGGATCTCGACATTGGCCTGGGTCGCCAGGTGCAGCAGGGGCTTGCGCAGGACTTCGAGGCCTCGGATCCACATCTTCGCGGGGCTGAAGGTGTGCATCCAAGAGATGACACCGAGGACGCGGTCGTCCGCACTGGCCTCGAGCATCGCCCGCTTGATGGAGTCGGAATCCTTCAGGACGGGCTTCCACACGATCGGCGCGGGCAGCAGGTCAGATTCGTTGAGCAGGCGCACAACCTCGCGGGACTGCTCGGCGACTTGCGCCAGCGTTTCCTCGCCGTACAGGTCCTGGCTGCCGGTGACGAACCAGACCTCGCGGCCCTCGTAGAAACTGGTCACGGTGAAATCTCCTTTGATGTCAGTGCTGTCCATAGACGTTTTGGTAGCGGTCGTAGAGAGAGTCGATGTGATGCTGTTCGATGGGAACGACGGGACCGCCCGCGCGCGCGACGTGCACGGTCTTGGCGACCTCCTCGACCATGACGGCGGCCTTGACGGCGGCGCGCGCGTCGCGCCCGATCGTGAAGGGGCCATGGTTGCGCATGAGGACCGCCGGCGAGCGCGATTCGCGCAGGGTGTCGACAATGCCTCGCCCGATGGAATCATCACCGATGAGGGCGAAAGGACCGACGGGGACGGGGCCTCCGAACTCGTCGCCCATCATGGTCAGAACGCAGGGGATCTCTTCGCCGCGCGCGGCCCATGCGGTGGCGTAGGTGGAGTGCGTGTGCACGACGCCGCCCACCTCGCTCATATGACGGTAGACGTAGGCGTGCGCGGCGGTGTCCGAAGAGGGAGTCCCCTCCCCCAGCACGAGGTTTCCGTCGAGGTCACACACGACCATCGCCTCGGGGGTCAGGTCGTCATAGGACACGCCCGAGGGCTTGATGACGAGGAGGTCCTGGCTGCCGTCCTCAGCCGCGCCGCGCACGCGCTGGGAGACGTTACCTGCCGTCCAGACGACGAGGCCCCAGCGGGGCAGCTCGGCGTGCAGGGTGGCCACATATTCACGCACGCGCTCGATCTCGCGCGCGAACTCGGGGGTCCATGTGTCGGGATTGCGGTGTTCCATTCATACTCCTCACTGAGTACCGATGAGCGATTGGGTTAACGTTAACATTCACCCGCGCGCGATGGCAAGCACGAGGACCAAAAGAGCCTTTAGCGAGCGCACACTCCCGTCGAACCGCGCACGACGAGGCGGGTTGGACGCACGTACGTATCCACCGATTCCCCATCGAGCGCGCGGCTGACCGCCTCAAGCGCACAGCGCCCAAGGTCCGCGAAATCCTGGCGCACCGTCGTCAGCCCCGGCCCCGCGTAGGCGGCTATCGGCACATCGTCGAACCCCGCGACCGACACGTCGCCCGGAACGCTCACCCCGGCCTCGGCGAAGGCGCGCAGGAGACCCACCGCGACCTCGTCGTTCGCGCACATGACGGCGTCCGGAAGGCCGTCCTCGACGAGGCTCTGCCCGGCGACGTACCCCCAGCGTGCCTCCCACGAGCCGACGAGCGGCTCACGCTTCGGCAGGCCCGCCTCATCCATCGCCTCGCGCCATCCGGCCACGCGTTCGCGCGCCTCGAACCACTCCTGAGGGCCCGCCACGCAGGCAATGTCCCTGTGCCCCAGCGACATAAGGTGCTCCGCGAGCGCTCGCGCACCCCCGCGCTGATCCGCGTGAACGACGGACACCCCGCGACCGAACGCGCGCCCACCGGAGACCGCGACCACCGGCACGGACGCGCCCTGGGAGGCCACGGCCTCGGCGAGAGAATCCACCGGTGCAATGACGACGATCGCCTCGGCCGCCAGGGAGGAGAAGTGGTCGAAGGCGCTGGCCACGTCGTCCGCGCCGAAACGATCGAGGGCCACGACCGACGTGAAGAGCCCAGCCTCGCGGGCGGCGACCTCCAGGGCAACCAGCATCGAGGAGGGACCGAAGTGGGCCGAGGTCGTGGTCACGACGCCGATAATGCCCGAGCGGGCGGTCACCAGCGCACGGGCCACGGAGTTCGGGCGGTATCCCAGCTGATCAATCGCGGCCTGCACGCGCTCACGCGTCCGAGGCGACACGCGCCCCTTGCCGTTCACCACGCGAGACACCGTCTGATGCGAGACACCGACCAATTCGGCCACGTCCGCCATCGACGGAGGACGACCATTGCGCGTCATACCGGCCTCCCTCCCCCATGCGTCCGGCTTTGTTCACATCGTAAACGACAAGCGCCCGTGGCATATAACTCGCCACACTTTTTAAATAACTCGTAAAACGCTTACCCCGATCACAGAGAATGGAGGGGTCCCTTACAACACTTGGATAAAGGTCCAGGAGACACAGATGGCATCAAGCCCCTCGTCCGCTCCCCATCCCGTCGATCAAGTCCCTCCCTTTGGGAAACTCACCATTCTGGGTATTCAGCACGTCCTCGCGTTTTACGCGGGCGCCGTGGTCGTCCCGCTCGTCATTGCTTCCGGCCTCGGGCTCGACAACCACACGCTGGTCCACCTCATTAACGCAGACCTGCTCACCTGTGGCATCGCCACCATCATCCAGTCGGCCGGCATCGGCCGCTTCATCGGCGTGAAGCTCCCCCTCATCCAGGGCGTCACCTTCACCGCCGTCTCCCCCCTCATCGCTATCGGTGCGGCGGCTACGCCGCCCGGCGCCGACCCGAAGACCGGCCTGGCCACCATGTACGGCTCCATCATCGCCGTCGGCCTTCTCGTCTTCCTGGCTGCCCCCTTCTTCGCGAAGCTCCTGCGATTCTTCCCACCGATCGTCACGGGCACGCTCCTGACCGTGATGGGCACGACGCTCCTGTCCGTCTCGGCCGGAGACATCGTCGCCTGGGCCGATCGGGCCACCGGTGACGCAGCGAAGGCAACCGCAACATTCGAGGCACTCGGCTTCGCTTTTGGAACGATCGCGATCATCGTCATCATCCAGCGCCTCTTCAAGGGCTTCATGGGCACTCTGTCCGTCCTGCTCGCCTTGGTCATCATGACAGCCGTTGCCTTTGCGCTGGGTAAGACAGATTTCTCGGGCGTGGGAGAGGCCAGCTGGTTGGGCATCACCACGCCCTTCTACTTCGGCATCCCAAAGTTCTCGCTCACCGCGCTCCTTGCCATGATCATCGTCATGGCGGTCACCGCCGTGGAGACCACGGGCGACGTCTTCGCCACCGGCGAGGTCGTGGGCAAGCGCATCGCCCCGCGCGACATCGCCAACGCCCTGCGCGCCGACGGCCTGTCCACCCTGCTGGGCGGCGTCCTCAACTCCTTCCCGTACACCTGCTTCGCGCAGAACGTCGGCCTGGTGCGCCTCACCCGCGTGAAGTCCCGCTGGGTCGTCACCGCGGCGGGTGTCTTCATGATCTTCCTGGGCCTGCTGCCCAAGGCTGCGGCCATCGTCGCAGCCATCCCGCAGCCCGTCATCGGCGGCGCCTCCCTGGCGATGTTCGCCAACGTCGCCGTCGTCGGCATCCAGACCCTGGCGAAGGTTGACCTGCGCGACAACCGCAACGCCGTCATCGTCTCCACGTCGATCGGCCTGGCCCTCCTCGTGACTCTTAAGCCCGGCATCGTGACTGTCATGCCCTCCTGGCTGCAGATCATCTTCGGCTCCGGCGTGACCATCGGCTCGCTGACGGCCATCATCCTCAACATCCTGTTCTTCCACATCGGACACCAGGCCTCGCCGGACGTGGTCGTGGTGGACGGCAAGAAGATCAACCTGGACGACGTCAACGCGATGGATCGCGACCAGTTCGTCGCGACCTTCTCCTCGATGTTCTCCTCGCACACGTGGCCGGTCGAGCGCGCCTGGGAGTCCCGTCCCTTTACCTCCGTCTCCGAGCTACGATCCTCCTTCGAGGACGCGGTCCTGGCGGCCAGCCCCGAGGAGGCCGAGGAGCTCATCGCGTCCTACACGGACGTCGTCTCCCTGGTCCTCGATGGCGCGGGCGACGAGCAGGCCAGCTCGGATACCTCCTCCCTGTCGGTGGGCGATGTGACCACTGAGGAGGCCGAGGAGCTGCGCGCCCTGGCTGCCGCCTACCGCGAGAAGTTTGGCCGCCCGCTGATCATCTGCGTGGACAATGTGGTGGACCGCAAGCACCTGCTGTCCATGGGCTGGCGCCGCGTCGAGCACTCCCCCGCCCGCGAGGCTCGCTTCGCACTCGGCGAGGTCATCGACATCGCCGACCTGCGTTTCGATCAGCTGGTCGCCGACGCGAACCCCATGCGCGCCGCGTGGGACGCTGGTTTTGAGCGCCTCTGAGTAGCAGCGTCTCGTAACGACGAGGCCGGGGCGCGTCGGGCAATATGCCTGGCGCGCCCCGGCTTTTCACCCGCTAGAGCGCCGGCATTATTCGCCCGGGTGATCTGCCGCAGACGCCACGACACCCCCGTCATAGTCACACCCAGATAAAAGTCGCACGTAATTCGATTGCATGAACATTCAACAACGTCCAGAAACGTTGCAATTCCAACGATCACAATTCAATTTTTGAAACAGCTGCAGGGGAATTACGTGCGAAATTGGTGGGCAGCAAGAACAGCGCCCGAAACAGTGGAGTTCCAACAGCACACAGTTCCCACGACTCACTCCGGTTGCAGATACGCCGAGGGGCCGACCTGGCGGTCGGCCCCTCGGCGTATCCCATCAACACAGTGCAAGTTGTCCCAGAAGGCTCCTCAATAATGTCTCGTCGGAATTGCTCGGGCCCTGCCCGTGCCGTATTCCCTTGTGATGACACCTACTGTAGAAGCCCAACCTTGCGACAACGGCAAGGTGAGCTGAGAAAATCCTGGGATTTTAACCCCACAGATAATTGACTAATCACGAGTGTGCGCCCCCGGTTAACCGGGGGCGCACACTGCACAGCGAGGCTCAATGCCTCATCATTGGCGAACTAGCGAATCAAGTGGCCGCTGCCGGAAAAGTGGTACCACTTCCATCCGATGCGAACCCATCCGGTCGCCATCGCTCCGCTTCCCGGTTGCAAGTAGTACCAGTGCCCATCATCTTTCAACCAGCCGGTGACCATGATTCCCGTTTCCGGGTTGAAGTAGTGCCATCGCGAGTCCACCTTCACCCAGCCGGTTGACATAGCTCCGGTCTCAGGGTGCAGGTAGTACCAGTTATTGCGGTCCTTGAGCCAGCCGCTCTGCTGGGCACCTGTCGATGAGTGGTAGAACCACTGAGATCCATCGCGGACCCAACCAGTTTGCACGCACCCCTCCACATCAAAACGGTACACGTCTGCCTCGATTGTGGACGTGCCACTGCGCGCATAGGTGCCATTTGGATAGCGGTAGGTCCAGCAGCTCCCATTCCAGGCCCAGGTTCCCTTGCTGGGGGTCGGATCTGGAGTCGGTGTCGGATCTGGAGTCGGTGTGGGATCCGGAGTCGGTGTCGGATCTGGAGTCGGTGTGGGATCCGGAGTCGGTGTGGGATCCGGAGTCGGTGTCGGATCCGGCTTGGGAGCCGGGACGACAGACAGCGTGGTGGCGTGAGTTAGATGCGTCGCGTCACGCACTTCGACGCGTAGCTTTGCATCGATACTCGGTGTAGTCCACGAGAGGGACGCCGTCGCACGCGCCGCCTGTCCGGCGCGCATCCCCATCGCAGTCCAATCCGAAATAATGGTCTCGGCACCATCGGCAGCGATTTGCGTCGCACGCAGCTCGTAGCCACTTCCCACACCTCCCGCTACGGAGGTGACAATCTGTGCAGGCACTCCCACATCTGCAGTCACTGAATACGTGCCCCCAGACTCGGAGACTCCATCACCGGACAAGCTGACCGAGGCGGGAGTGTACACGTGCAGATGAGAGGCATCGATGTTCCCGATCATCATTGCTTGGAGCGCGACACTCCACGGGCGTGACCCCTCCGCCGCATTCACATAGAAGTGGGTCTCATCCCGGTCACTATCCTCGATGTAGGGAGACACTTCAAATTCCTCGATAGTGTCAGGCAGAACCACGATGTGCGGGAGACTAGAGTGGAAAGAAACTGACACCATTCCTGTTCCAAAGTAGGCGCTTTCGGGAACCCCACCTCTTGACGGAACATCAAATGAGAAGCGACCGTCGTCTCCCCCACGAACAATGAAGTGCTGCGGCAGAGTCGCGTGGCTCCCATGCATCCGAATTGACTGAATACGAGTCCCAAATTCGAGAGTCTCGACCCCAGTATTCACAATATTTTCGGCGACTTGCAGGGATTCCGGAAGAATGAGTTCCCTCAGCAATTCATCGCCGTCAAACGCATGATTGGAGATGGTCGTCAGGCCCTCTGGCAGCACCAAGCGACGCAACGAGGCGTTGCCTGCGAAAGCACTGTCGCCAATAGTGACAGTGCCAGGACGCACCGTGTACTCGGTGAGCATACTTGCCGGCGGAGACACCACGACGTCCAGTTCTGCCCCTCGCATGCGGTACAGGACATTCTGGTCTGTCGAGAACACAGAATTTCGGCTATCGACGGTCACAGAGGCGAGGCTCATACTATCAACAAAGGGGTTTCCTTCCATGGAAGTCAGGGAGGCACCGAGGTGAACCTTCGTAAGGGAAGGCGCTCGCGCAAATGCGGCCCAACCAACCGTCGTCACCGAGTCAGGAACCGTTACGGAGCGCACATGACTCCCCATGAATGCCCGATCACCGATTTCTTGAAGAGAATCAGGCAAGGTGACAGCGCTGATCTGAGCATCCACCGCAGCACCAGCAGCGATGCTTGTTGTACCAGCGAGCACCGTGTATCCCCCTCCCGGCTCTTTCGCAGCCGGGAGGGCAATGAGACGTCTCGGATTCTTCTGATAGAGCACTCCGTCAACTGATTCCAGGCTCGTGTTCGCAGGATTGACCTCGATGCGTGTCAGGGCAGGGGTCGATTCCACGACACTCACGAGGCTTGAGCCAACCACCTTCGCGCCTAGCCGCAGTGTTGTGAGCGATTTGTTCTGTGCGAACGCACCTTCACCAATCGTCGTCACGGAGCGCGGTAGGTCGATTGATTCCAGGTCTGTACCAGCGAATGCTCGATCCCCAATCGTCACCAGCTTCGAGGGATTCTTCTCATCATCTTCGAACGTGACGGCGCCCAGGGGGAAGTCCTGAAAGGCTTCTCTTTCAATGGTTGTGACACTCGCGGGAATGCGCAGGTGACGCACCGGTATCGTGTCATCTTGTCGCACGAAAGCCGATCGTCCGATAGCTCTGACCCCATCTGGGATCGTCACGTCCACAGAGTGCCCAAGGTAGGAGACGAGCGTGCCCTGATCATCGATACGGAAGTCGCTCGAGTGATCGACGACCACCGAGACGGGGACGGAAACGGTTCGAACCCGCCCGTAGGCATTCGTAACGGTCGCACGCAGCGTACCATTACCCTGCGCATCGGATGCGGTGAGCGTCGCAACGAGCGTGTCGGAACTGATCGCGAGGCTCCCCAGTGACGCTGGCTCCAACGCCCAGGTCACCGTACGATCTGACACCGACGGAGCGAGGAAAGCTTCGATCGTTGTACTCGCGCCCGACTCCATCTGAATCGACGAGGTCGATAGTTCTATTCCCTTCCACCTGTAGACTTCTCTGACGCTCACCCGCGCACGCGCTGACACGTTCGGAGCCGTCGCATCGCTCACGGTGATCGTCGCCGATCCAACTCCAATAGCGCTCACTTGACCGTTGCTATCAACCCGCGCCACTGCATCGTTCGAGGAGGTCCATACGAGGTCGGTAACAGTGGCATTGTCGGGTTCGAAGGAAGCATTCAGCGTTGTCTTCTGCCCGACGAGGAGGCTAGTGCTCGAAGGTTCGAGTGCCAGGGATGTCATCGGGATTGACGCAAAGCGCACGCGCTGCGTTGCACGGTTCTTGCCCCAGTCCCACGCCGACAGAGTCGCTGCTGCGATCTTCTGTCCCTCGACGGACCGAGTCAGATCGCTCCACGCAATATCGTAGTGTGCTGTATAGGTGCCGTCGGGCTGACGGGTTCCTCCCTCTCGATCCAGGAGCTGATAAAAGGGCTCACTGTCGGGAGTCAGAGAGAATGTCACGCCAGCTAGAGGGGAGGAATCCGTGACGTCGAAGGACACCCTGCGTGCATCTGCCTCGCCCGTAATGATCGGCTCCGAAATAACGGGAGCCTTCGTGTCCAGCGAAAACTCATAGCTCTGTCGATGGATCTTTGACGACGGGCCGTCCGAGGCAGCCTCAACCGTTAACGTATAGCGCCCATCCGGCAGCAGATTCCCCTCGTCGTCACGCCCATCGAAGGTCGGGACGACAGGACCATATTTCTCTGCGGGAACGGGGCCTCTGCTCCCATCTCGGTGTTGAGATTTACTAACGCGAGTGAGCGTGTACGAACGGACGACCTTGTTGTCCTTGTCCCTGTATGTGATTGTTACGGTCGGGACGCTGCGGAGCAGACACGTATTCGATACGACCAGGCTCGGCGCACCTTGAAGAGTCGAACGCGACGCAACGAGGCGAGCTGTGTCGGATGGAGGCTCAGCGTTTCCTCCCGCCGAAGCATCGAGCGGGTTCTGTCCCCCCAACGGGCTATCTGTCACCGAGTTCATCAACATGGAGCGGCACACATGACTGTCCGACCCCTGAGAATCAAAAACATTCGGGGCTCCCCATGATCCGTAGAAGCCCAGGAAAGGAACCGTCAGGCTCGGCGAGCCATCCGCACTTGTGAAGGTCACGGCGCCATCAACGAAGGTGCCCTTAGGCGCGTTCGTAGAGGCATACGAGGCAAATTCAGCCTGAGGCGTCACCGTGACGGTCACGACAGAGCTCGACCGGGCGGGCACACGCAGCGTGGACGTCGAATAGTGCAACGAGATGCCCTGCCCAGTCCAGTTTTTCGAGTGCTCCGTGAAAAGCCCGTTGTCGACGATTTCTGAGAGTACCTGCCCTCCGAGAGTGTAGGAATGCTCTTCGTCCGATCGATTCGTCAGCTGAACCTGGAAGGTCCAGCCGCTCGTCCCATCCCCCAGGTCTGCCTTGGGGCGCGACAGATCTTGTGCCCCGACGACAGTCGGATAAACGAAGGTCGTCGTCGCAGCGATCGCGTCCACGAGTCCGGAGCCAACCCTGCGTGGCGAGTAGTAGGTCCCGTTATTTTGCTCCACGTCCTCCAGCGGATGAGCGGTGCCCATCAGGATGTTTGCAACCACCGCGTTCTTTTCCATATCGGTCATGCCTGCGAAAGCAGGGTCCTGCAGGAGGCGCTGGCGCACCAATGCGGCGATGCCCGCGACGTGCGGGGAAGCCATAGACGTTCCGGAATCGTAGCCCAGGCTGTTATTGGGATAGGCAGACAGAATATGCCCCCCAGGTGCGGTAATTTCAGGCTTCAGTGTCAGGTCCGGAGAAACACCCCAGGAGGAGTTACCGGCGACCTGCGGAGCACGCGAGGCCAACACCTGGGCGGAGTGGCGCACGGTCACGCGAATCCCCTGCACTCCTGCTGTCTGCAGGGCATTGACCAGTGCATCCCGGTCTTTCTTCACAATGGTTCCCGCTGGGAGCGTTATCTCACCCTCAACGCGCCCTTGGAAGGGAGTTGCTGCCTCTTCCGTGTCAGCGATGAGGAGAGCGGCGGGGCGTGACGCCAAACCTTCGAGCGCCGTTATCTTGCGCTCCTCCGTCATTTCTTGTCCCGCGTCATCCATTCCACCTCGGTCTTCGAGGATGATGGCGTCGGAGAGGTCACCGGGATACTCCGCGACGAGACGTTCCAGCGCGGTCGGATCACCGGTAGCTGCATAGAGAACTCGGTAATCGCCTTCCGGCAGGGAACGTAGGTCAAGCTTGGCTTGCCCGAAGGGAGTGCGGGGTCGCTTGTAGGAGATTGCGCGCTGGCCGAAGGACACGTATGGCAGGGTTCCAACATTATCCACCGACGCCACGGTCAGGGAAGGCTTGAAAGATCCAGGTTCGGTCACTGTTCCCGAATCGGGGTCATCCGCAAAGGGGACGTATTTGTCCCCCCACGGATTCGTTCCACTCGAAGCCTCGTTTCCTGCACAGGCGTTAACGGTAATACCCGCATCCGTGAGCGCTTTGAGCACTCCCTCATACACGCTACCGGCTTCGCTGCTCATACCGGCGTACTTGGCGAGCGACATATTGATGATGTCAGGTTTGAGGATCATCGCGTCATCGAGAGCTGCCAAGACAGCACTATCAGCAATTGCTCCATCATCGGGCGACACCTTTGCCACAATGATCTGCGCGTTCGGTGCCGCGCCCCTCAGATCTGTCCCATTCGCGGCAGCGATACCGGCCACGTGCGTTCCGTGCCCGCTATTGAGGGTTTTGCCTGGGCGCGCATCCGGATCATTGTCAGCGTAGTCAAAGGCGAAGGGGACTTTCTTACTGACATAAAGCCCCGTTTTGCCATGAGGGAGCGTGGGAGCCAAACGAGCTATGTCTTGTTCACTGAGTCTCGCATTGACGCCATCCATTGATCCCAAGAAGCCACGGTGACTGCTCTCCACCCCTGTGTCGATAATTTCGATGACCTGCCCATCACCCAGGAAGGAGGCGTGGTTAACTCGAGTCATCTCCAACGATGAGACGTTCTTATACCCACTGTCGAGGACCTCGAACAGTGAGTCTTCGACCGTCTGAGTCACTGGTAACGGCTCGTGGAGCTCCTCGATGAAGGCTGCTTTTACACCCTGTGTGCTTCGAATCGCTTCCAGGGACGAGGCCGGGGCACGAACGGCGACACCGTCCATGGCGTTGGTGTAGTCGCGCAGGCCCTGCACGGCTGCCCCGGGCACAGCGCTAGCGACAGAAGCCTCGAGGCGTTCCATCATTTCACGATGTTTGGCTTCTGTGCTCAGTCCGAAGATGCGGCGGGTCCAGGAAATCCCGACGTTTCCTTCCTCAAACTGAACGATGATCGTGGTCGGCGTAGCATCATCGGCCGGTTGATCCATTGATTGAGCATCAGCCGGTGCCCCAGGTTGTGGGGTACCGTCAGATTGCGACTCGGTTGCTCGTGCGATGGCAGGTGGCGTTGGCACCTGCGACGCAATAGCCTGACTCTGCGGAATGCTGACCGTGGTGACAACAAGTGCGCCGGCAACAATCGCGACCAGCGCAGGGAATTTTTTGTGGGACATCTTTGGCTCACTTTGTCGACATGGAATGAGAGATTCATCTGCGCCACTGCAGATTCCCCTCACCTCTATAGTAAAACGACAAAGATCCGCACAGCCCCCATTTTCCTTACATTTTGATATCTATTTGAGATTCTCACTCAACACAAGATCAGTACATGACAAGCGCATTCCATCATCAATGAGCACACATTGAAATTAAGTCGCCCAAAACCCCACTATTTTCTTACGACATTTCAACGGTTTTTTGTTGACATTATTCCAGTGACACGTGTCAGTCACTGACAAACAAACCCTGACCAGCCCTGCACGCTAGCTTTGCCCGAGTTGAGAGTCCCTTCTCTCCCTCCTGATAGCACGACTGCGCCCCGGCGAGACGCAGGGGCGCAGTCGTGAAGGCCGACGAAGCAAACAGCCTCAGAGGTTCAGCCGATGAGCTGTCCCGAATCGGCAAAGCGATACCACTGCCAGCCGATCCAGTGTCCGCCCGTGTACATCGCACCCGTGTCAGTGCTCAGGTAGTACCACGCACCGCCCTCCTGAAGCCATCCGGTGGCCATCGCACCGCTGCCGGGCGTCAGGTAGTACCAGCCATTTGCGCGCTGCAGCCAGCCGGTCATCATCGCGCCCGAGTCAGTGCTCAGGTAGTACCACGCGCCGCCGTCCTTCAGCCATCCAGTCGCCAGCGCGCCACTGCCGGGGCGCAGGTAGAACCAACGCTCGCCGTCCTTGACCCATCCGGTTGCCATGACGCCCGTCGTCGGATCCAGGTAGTACCAGGTCAGGCCATCGAGTACCCAGCCCCTCGCCTGTGCTCCCGAGGCGTGATGGAAGTACCACGCGCCGTCCTCGTTGATCCAGCCGGCACGCATGTATCCGCGGGCATCGAAACGATAGGTGGCTCCGTCGATGTCCACCGCACCGTTGCTCGGGTAGGAGCCGTCGGCGTAGCGGTACCACCAGCCGACAGAGTCACTGATCCACGCTCCACCCTGCGGGGCAGGAGCCGGGGTCGGGTCAGGAGTCGGAGCAGGCGTCGGGTCCGGGGTGGGCGCGGGCGTCGGATCCACACTCGGAGCAGGCGCAGGATCACCCTGGAGGCGCACCTCCTGCTTGGCGGGGTTGACGCCCCAGTCCCAGGCGAACAGGTACGGGGC
>ERZ773001.264-NODE-264-length-22179-cov-42.7157_pt1 | contig 22179 bp, 18 predicted proteins | sample MGYA00511673_ERZ773001 | MGnify/ENA primary metagenome ERZ773001 (study PRJEB29015, sample SAMEA2738091) | human oral metagenome | biome: human oral; feature: human-associated habitat; material: saliva | place: China | collected 2162 ... | reverse complement strand
CAAGTGATTTTGGCGCGATAAAAAATAATGGCAATCATCCTATTCCAACAGGCACGATGAGCGTTCTTTACGCCAAAGGTTCTGAGCAGGCGGGTAATACACTGGTGGCAGTGATGAACCAGATTACCAATAACATCAATAGCCAGATGGGTCAACCTGAAGCTCCGCTTAAAGCTGTTGGTAAAGCGGTTGGTGATGAACAGCTGAAATCGTTTGATTACATATTTACAGGATTGTTAACTTTCAGCTTGATAAGTATGGGTATTTTTGGCCTAGCTAATCAAATGCCGGCTGAAAAGAAACGCGGTTTATATCGTCGGTTACGCGCGGCGCCATTTACTTCAGGTCAGTTAATCATCTCCACAGCAATTCATTATACGACGATTTCCTTGCTTAGCTTGGTGATGATGGTTGTTGCTGGAACGTTGATATTCCACTTTAATATGCGAGGCGACTGGGTATTGTTTGTGGCCATATCTGTATTATCGGCGTTCATGATGGTGGGAATAGGACTATTAATCGCTGGCTGGTCGAAAAACGAAGATCAATCTTCCGCATTGAGTAATTTAATCTCTTTTCCAATGATGTTTTTATCTGGCACATTTATCCCGCTTTATCTATTTCCAGAATGGTTGCGAAGCGTTGCTCAATTTGTTCCCATAACTCCAATCACGGATGGTTTTAGGCTCATTATGACCGAGCATGCGACCTTCGTAGAAGTTTTACCACAATTTGGTATCATTGTAGCCTGGACTTTCGCGATTTATCTCGTGGCTATTAAATTATTTAGGTGGGAATAACTATTCAAGGATAGTGAAACAAATAGAAAAACGTTACGCTTATCGTAAGCGGATGCTTGATATTTTTATCACGGGAGTTGCTTAATTCCGCGCGACAAATCAAATAATTATTTAACGCCGCCAGCCTTCAAAATTGCCCTTAAGCCACTCTCGCCACCGACGAATCCGCTGGTTTGATAGTCGTTAATAACCATATATGGCAAGCCGTTTACGCCAAGCGACAGAGCTTTTTGTGTGTTGCTATCAATTTCTTTTTGGTGCGGTTTTTTGGTCATACAATCGGAAAATTGCGATTCATTCATGCCGACATTTTTGGCGGAAGTCAGGAAATATTCCAGTGGAAGAGCAGGGATTTTTTTCGGCACAGCAACGTTTTTTACGCCGATTCCTTTATCGAAATAATCGCTTTTAATGCGCGGGACGATATCATGGGTGTACTGCCAATATTTGTCCTGGTCAGCGGCACAAAACGCAGCGTGAGCGCCAGTTTCGGTATTGTTGGTCATCTCTTTTAATAGTGTTACTACGCGATGCTCATAACGAACTTTTCCGGATTTAATATAGTCATTTTTGAAGAATTCTGTGCTGGTTGCGGCTTCGACCTCGGCGCAAAATGAACAAAAATAGTCAGTATAATCAATGAATACGTTTTTCGCGTCAGCGGATCCTTGTGACATTTTTTCATTCCACGGTTTATTATCGCCAATGTGACGATTCGGCGGACGATTGACAATTCCATAAATAAACAAAGTTACAATTCCCACGATTACAATTCCCGAAAGAACCCAAATAAGCGCTATGCCTGATGATTTTTGTCGATTCATATTTTCTCCTGTTTAGATAATTCTGTGTACATAAAAATAATTTGACCTGATTTATATAGCGAGAATAAACTGAGCAGTAAAGCTAACAAAAGGACCATTATGCTGGCGATATTTGCGGCGGTGGCGGCGGCAGCTCCCGAGAAAAATAGGGTTACAATTGGCAAAATTAGTGATGTTCCGCAGGGAACGCAGCCGAGTCCAATTGTTGCGGCAATTGATGCGATTCCGCTTAGTCCGACTTGTCGAGATACAGTTTTTTCATTGTCGCGATTATTCTTTGCTGTAAAAATTACAGCGGCGATCGATATACCTTGAAGGATTGACACTACCATAAGCAGCGCGCCATTTGGTGAAGTGAAACTTTGTTTGAAGATGTCTATAATCATCGAACCGAGCAGTGCGATTTTATCGAGGATTGGTAAACGCGACATCATAAGCGGTCCGTAAAAATTGGCGTTGATTGCGAAATAAATTATAACGGCGAAGGCGACGGTCGCGACAATTGTTATTAGGAAATATTTCGGTAAACCAAGCATCCTGCCGACTCCTAAAAGCGCTGATTTGATGGTTAGTTTGTAGTGCTTATCGTTGTAGTTCATTGTGGTAGTTGCGCTATAAAGTTTGCTGGTGCGTTATTTACGATATCCTTTTTTAGTTCGTAAATAACCTTTGTTGGCCATGGAATACTATCGATTTTGAAATATTTTTGTAAATGTGGCAAATAGGTTTCATCGAATTCATTCTGCGACTGTGTTATTTTGTAGCCATGTGGCGCGCAAATCCATTTGTGAATAAGGTGGTCCACGATAACGTACGATTCTTTTGATTCGCGTTCAAGTGAATCTAATCCCCAAACCGCGTGAAACATGATTTCGTAAATAGTTTGGTTATTTGCAGTGTAGATGTACGGAGCGATAGGATTATTATTATCGTCGCAAACGATAGTGGGCATGCTAATCACTGAATTTTTAACAAGCGCTTTGATCCATGTGTAAACTTCATCGTTAACATCCTCAGATGCTACTTTGATAGACGTGACTAGGTTTGACGTCTCGCCGGGACCCCAATCACGGATGATAATGGTGCCGTCGGGCTTGAGTGCTCTATCTAGCATTGCGAACGTTTTAGTGCGCTCGGGTCGAGATAGATAGCTCATCAACTCGTGAAATACACTCGACATGTAGATGATGTCGAATTCATCTTCGGCGTTTTCAAGTTGTTCTTTAGTGATAAAATCAATGTTATTTTCTTGAAGTTGAGATTGAACAATTTGTGAAACATCATAGGCTACGTAGTGAGTTCCTGTTTGCGTCACTTGTTTGATGAATTCTGGCGAGAATCCAGAACCAAAATCAAGCAATTTAACGTTTTTACCAAGATGTTTTGCGATAGCTCCGAATTTGGACGACGCTGTCTGGTTCATCCGCTCTTGATAGGTTTTGCTGGTATGATTTTCCAAGTGCTCGCTGCGAATTTGATTCATACACCTATTATACGATATTCGTAAAGGCAATTCGATCATCCACGGCAGCAACTTTTACTGTATCGCCGTCGTGAATTCGCCCGTCAATTAGTTCGAGCGCCAAAGGATCAAGCACGCGTTTTTGAATCAAACGCTTAAGTGGCCGAGCGCCGAAACTCGGGTCGTAGCCGTCTCGCGCCAACATGTCACGAACGCTATTGTCAAAATTCAGCGTTATGTCGCGACTATCTTTAACTTGACGAACAACTTTTTCTAATTGCACATCAACAATTGCACGCATCGATTCAGGGTGAATGCGATCAAAAATCACGATGTCGTCAATTCGGTTTAAGAATTCTGGACGGAAATGACCACGAAGCGTTTCTAAAATTTGGCTGTCAAGTGAACTGATATCATCGCCCGTGTAGTCCATAATCATTTGCGATCCGACGTTGCTGGTCATAATGATAATGGTGTTGCTAAAGTCAATCGTTCGTCCTTGTCCGTCTGTCAATCGACCGTCGTCCAAAACTTGCAATAGAACATTAAACACGTCGGGGTGTGCTTTTTCGATTTCGTCAAACAAAACCACGCTATACGGACGTCGTCTAACGGCTTCCGTCAATTGGCCACCTTGATCGTAGCCAACATATCCTGGAGGCGAACCGATCAATCTGGCTACGGCGTGACGCTCCATGTATTCGCTCATGTCAATTCGAATCATGGCGTGCTCGTCGTCGAATAATTCACGACATAAACTGCGCGCGACTTCTGTTTTTCCTACGCCAGTAGGGCCGAGGAATAGGAATGAGCCAATTGGTCGATTAACGTCGCCGAGTCCAGCGCGTGACCTACGAATGGCGCTTGCTACAGCTGCCACGGCGCGATCTTGTCCGATGACTTGGCGGCTGATCGATTCTTCCAATTTGGTCAATTTGCTGGATTCACTTTCCATCAATCGCTCCACCGGAATTCCGGTCCAGCGCGCTACCACGCCAGCAATATCGTCAGGCGTAACTTCTTCGCGGAGCAATCGGTCGTGAGTTGGAATTGCCGCTAGCTCCTCGCGGGCGCTTGCTAATTTTTTCTCCAGCTCCGGTAAATCGCCATACTTAATGCGGCTGGCGGTGGCTAAGTCTGCGTCGCGTTCAGCAATTTCTAATTGTGAGCGCAGATTATCCATTTTTTCGATAGTCGTGTTGACGGTTTGCAAAATGTCTTTTTCGTGCTGCCATTTTTTATCAATCACTTCGGCTTTTGCGCGAATCTCGGCAATTTGCTCCTTGATTTCATTTTTACGAATATTGGCGTGGTCGGATTTGTCCTTTTTCAGCGCCGCTTCCTCGATTTCCAATTGCAAGCGTCTATTGTTCAATCGATCTAGTGCAATTGGCACGCTTTCTAACTGCATTTTGAGCGAGCTGGTCGCTTCGTCAAGCAAGTCGACTGCTTTGTCTGGCAAGAATCGGTCGGGCAAATATCTGGTGGATAATCTGGCAGCCGCTACGATTGCGTCATCAGCGATTTTTACTCCGTGATGAATTTCGTATTTTTCCTTCAATCCGCGCAAGATGGCGACAGTGTCGTCAAAGCTTGGTTCGCCAACGTAAACTGGCTGGAATCTTCGTTCTAGAGCGGCATCTTTTTCGACATATTGGCGATATTCAGCGAGTGTCGTCGCGCCAATCATGTGCAATTTTCCGCGAGCCAGCGCCGGCTTTAACATATTGCCCGCGTCCATACTGCCTTCGCTTTTTCCAGCACCAACCATGGTGTGAATCTCATCGACAAAAAGAATAATCTCGCCGGCCGCATCTTCTACTTCTTTCAGAACGGCTTTCAATCGATCCTCAAATTGTCCGCGAAAACTAGCGCCCGCCAAAAGACTGGAGATTTCTAGGGAAATTAGTCGCTTATCCTTCAGTGAAGCGGGAACGTTACCTTTGACAATTCGTTGCGCCAACGCCTCAACAATTGCGGTTTTACCAACTCCCGGCTCACCGATGAGGACGGGATTGTTTTTGGTGCGGCGACTTAGAATCTGCATAGTGCGTCGAATTTCTTCATCTCGACCGATCACTGGATCGAGCTTACCTTCGCGCGCCAACGCTGTTATATCTGTACCGAACTTTTCGAGCGGTTTAGTTGTTTCTTCTTGATTCATGTTTGGTGGCATAAAATCCTCCTTTTGGTTTTTAGTCCTAATTTGTTGCGCCACGGCAAAAGACAGAATGGTGAAATTTGATATAGCTATCATAACAAATTAGCACTCTCAGTGCAAGAGTGCTAATAAAATAAATAGTCATTTTGTGATATGTTAAATGTATGAATATTCTTGTCACTGGTGGCGCTGGATATATCGGCAGTCACACTATCATCGAACTATTATCATCAAATCATAACGTAGTGGTGGTCGATAACTTATCAAATTCATCCGTTGAAAGTCTGAGGCGAGTTGAAGAAATCACTGGTCAATCAATACCGTTTTATGAATTCGATTTATGTGATCATCAGCGACTATCAGAATTGTTTAAGTCTGAGAAAATTGATGCTGTAATTCACTTTGCTGGGTTGAAGGCGGTTGGCGAATCGGTTGAAAAGGCGCTTCTTTATTATAAAAATAACCTTGAAAGTACGTTGGTTTTGCTTGATGTGATGCAAGAATTTGACGTGAAGAAATTGGTGTTTTCTAGCTCGGCAACAGTTTACGGCGACCCAGCTCGATTGCCAATTACCGAAGATATGCCGTTGTCTGCTACAAATCCATATGGTCAAACAAAGCTGATGATTGAGCAAATGCTCCGCGACATTTCTGCAACGAATCAAGATTGGCAATTTACGTCTCTTCGCTATTTTAATCCAGTTGGCGCGCATCCGAGCGGCCGCATCGGGGAAGATCCTTCAGGAATCCCGAACAATCTTCTGCCGTTTGTGTCGCAAGTTGCTGTTGGTAAGCGAGGGCATTTGAGCGTTTTTGGTGACGATTATGACACTCCAGATGGAACTGGCGTGCGTGATTATATTCACGTGGTTGATTTGGCAAAGGCTCACGTGGCAGCTCTGGAGAATTTAGGCCGACCGAACGAATATAAAGTCTATAATATCGGCACTGGTCGTGGCACTTCAGTTTTGGAATTAGTGAAGGCGTTTGAGAAAGCGTCTGGTCGCGATGTTCCATATCAAGTTACGCCACGTCGAGCAGGTGACATCGCAGCGTGCTATGCAGATCCAGGCTTGGCGGAAAGAGAACTAGGTTGGCGAGCAGAATTGACAATTGAAGATGCTTGCCGCGACGCTTGGAACTGGCAAAATAATAATCCAAACGGTTACAACGACTAATCGCCGGATTTAGCGAAGATCTTTTTTTCGTAATAAGCAGAACGTTTGGAGAGTTCTGAATTTAAGTTTTCAATTCCACCGTATTGCTCGGCTAAGGTTTTCTTTCCAGAGAATAAATTTGTACCCAGACCTAATCGGTCGCCGTCAATTTTAACTCCCAACGCCGCCAAAGTTGACGGATACATATCGAATGTCGTGAATTGACGATTCTTTGAGTGGCTAGTTGAAATAGCTGGATTTATAAAAGTGTTGTAAATGGTTCGCTGATAGTTAGTTCCGCCGATTTTTTCGTCGTAGTATGAAGTTTGCATTCCTAAATGGTCGCCAGAAATGATAATTGTGGTGTTTTCATAAAATGGCTGAGATTTAACCCAATTGACGAATGCGGCGACTTGTTTTGAGGAGCAAGCGTGAACATTGTCGTATTGATTACTGAAGGTTTTGGCGCAAGTTTCGTCCAAATAACCATCGGTAAAATGTGTGTCGGCGGTTAATAATTGCAAGTTAAACGGTTTGTCTGACGCCGCCAAGCGCGAGGCTTCTTCGCGAGCGAATTGGAATAATTTTTTATCTTCATAACCCCACCAGACTTTGTAATCTTCGGAGATTTTTCCGTGTTTTTTGGCGTAATTGTAATCCTCAATATTGAAGTTGCCGTGTTGAGTTAATAATTTATCGCGTCCGCCAAAACTTGCTTCAGAGCCCATAACAAATGTTTGATTATAGCCTTGTTTTTCTAAAATCTCACCAAGACTATAAGCGCCTGGCAAGAACTTCTTAAACTCGCCCAGGGCGTTATGATCGCGTCCACCAACCAAGTTCTCTTTCAGTGGGACGCCAGCAGATTGCGCGGCCATTCCCGCTACAGTCCAGCCGGTGTTTGTTGCGGGCAAGGCGCCGCCGATGCCAGATGCTTTGTTTGAGAATGAGGTATTTTTTAACGCCAATTCTTCCAGTTCTGGAATAACGGAGGTTTCGGAGCTGCCGCCATTAGCCTTTGACGCTAAAGTGTTTTCCATTGACTCTAAATAGATGTATATTAAGTTGCGCTTTCTCTCTGGGAAAGTTAATTTGGCGGTTTTTGGATTGACGTAATTTTCTTCATATAATTTGGTTGATTGGGTCAGGGCGTAAATATAATTAGGGATGCCAAAACTTTGAATCAGAAGGACGATTGCAATTAAAAACATACTTAGCGAGTAAATTACTTGATTTCGTAATCGTAAAAACGGCAAGGTGAGTTTTCGTGATGATTTGATTTTTTTCAAGCAAAAGGCGATTATGCGATTGATAAAAGAGATCGATTTGTCGAACATTGGGATTAATAAAGCGCCGAATAATAGGAAAACCAGCGGAAGATTTTGCAGGACGGCCGACCATAAATTGTCAGATTTGCCACCAGCTAATCCGTTGACGAAATAAAAAATTATCTCGTCGATTTGTGAATCTTTAAAGACTATATATTTATATCGCGCCGCAATTAAGCAAAATGCCGCCAAAAAAAGCAAAATGATTGATATTGATTTAATCCAGAAACGTTTGGTAAATTTAATTTTTCTCACTATTCTATTATATCACTTACGTTTTTTGAGGATGAAGGGGTATAATAAAAGCATGAGCAAGAATAAGACGTGCACATTCGGAATTAGTTGGTGGATTGGGCTGGTTTTATTTGCGGGGATGATTTGTTTGATGTTGGGCGATATTTTACATCGAGATGGTGTAATTGGCTCAAAAACTGATGTTTTAGTGATGGGCACGAATGCTGGATTTAAGCCGTTTGAATATATTGATAACAATCAAGTGGTTGGCTTTGATGTTGATCTGGCGAGGGAAATTGCTAAGAGTTTGGGCAAAGATTTGAAGGTCGAAGATATGTCGTTTGATGGGCTACTTCCGGCACTGGATAGTGGACAGATTGATATGGTGGCGGCTGGAATGACGGTGACGCCTGAGCGAGAAAAAAATGCGCTGTTTTCAGATCCGTATTATTCGGCGGCACAGAGAATAATTGTTAAAAAGGGTAGTCCGATTCGCAATAAATATCAATTGCCAGGGCGAAAAATTGGCGTACAGCTGGGTACGACTGGCGATACTTTGGCGTCTAAAATTGCTGGAGCATCAGTCACACAATTCCAAACCGCGCCGAGTGTTTTGCAGGAATTAAGTTCGGGAAAAATTGAAGCGGTCATTCTGGACGATGCTCCCGCAAAGCAGTATTCGGCTGGATTTTCTGACTTAGAAATCTTACCGGGCGCGCTCAGCGATGAAAATTATGCGATTGCTATTAAAAAAGATAATAAAGACCTCCTAGAAAAGGTTAATAAAGAAATTGCCAAGATGAAAAAAGATGGTCGCTATGAAAAGCTGATCCGTAAATATTTTGGTGAGGAGGCTAAATCGTGAATTTTTGGGAAGTGATTTTTGGCGGCGGTCGATGGCTATTTTTATGGCATGGATTAGAGGTGACACTGGTTTTGACTGTGTTGTCGCTGATTTTAGGATCGGCAATTGGCGTGCTTGTCGCCCTGATGCGCACGTCGAATTTACGACCATTTGGCAGGATGAAAACAAGCAGACTCGCGAACTTTAATCCGCTAGCTAGTCTGGGAAAGATTTATGTCGATATCATTCGTGGCACACCACTTTTGGTCCAGCTATTGATTATGTATTACGTCGTTTTTGGGTCGTATCAATTTATGCCAAAGATTTTTGTGGCGGCGGTGGCATTCGGGATAAATAGCGGCGCGTATATCGCCGAGATTATTCGTGGCGGAATTCAGAGTATTGACAAGGGGCAAATGGAAGCGGCTAGGTCTTTGGGTCTGAGTAATTGGCAGGCAATGCGGCTAGTCATTTTGCCGCAAGCAATGAGAAATTCATTGCCGGCGTTGATTAGTGAATTTATCGCGCTACTAAAGGAAACTTCGGTTGTCGGTTGGATTGGCTTGAATGATATTATGCGGGGCGCGGACAATATTCGTTTTCAGACGGCGACAGCTTTTCAATCGCTATTTGCCGCTGCGGCGATGTACTTAATTTTGACGGCGATTTTTACGCGAGTAATGTCACGAGTAGAAAGGAAATTGAAGCATGACGATGATCAGCGTTAAAAACTTGAAAAAAACGTTCGGCACAAATCGAGTTCTTCGCGATATTGACGTGAAAATTGAAGAAGGCGAGATTGTCGTAGTGGTTGGCTCGTCTGGTTCAGGCAAGTCGACATTCTTGCGTTGTCTGAATTTATTGGAGGAGCCGACCTCGGGCGAGATTATCGTCGATGGAGTTAAAATTACTGATCCACACGTAAACTTGAACGCCTTGCGTCAGAATATTGGCATGGTTTTTCAGCAATTTAATCTGTTCCCGAATTTGAGCGTGATTGAAAATATTAAATTAGCTCCGAAAAAACTGCGTAAATTTTCAGATCAAAAAGCGACAAAATTGGCGCGAAGTTTATTGGACGATGTTGGGCTATTAGACAAAGCGGACGCTTCGCCGAATAGTTTGTCTGGCGGTCAAAAACAGCGAGTGGCAATTGCGCGGGCGCTAGCGATGGAGCCGAAAATTATGCTTTTTGATGAGCCGACTTCAGCGCTAGACCCGGAGATGATTGGCGAAGTTCTGGACGTGATCAGAAAAGTTGCCAAAAAGGGAATGACGATGGTAATTGTGACGCACGAGATGAAATTTGCCCGCGAAGTCGGGACACGGATGATTTTTCTGGATAAGGGAGAAATAATCGAAAATGGCACGCCAGCCCAGGTTATGGATCACCCGAAAACTGAACGTGCCAAAAAATTCTTCACCAAATAGCCCGAGTGACCTCGCTATAATTCGCTTAGAACTGGAACTTCTATCAATTTGTTAACTAGCTGGTCCAGGTCAACCTCTGTCAGATAACTCGGTAAAATCCGCGTGGTTTTCGGATCAACAAAGCCGCACTTGGCTACTTCCTCGACGCCGTGCGATGTTTGTTCCAGGTCAATGTGCTGGTAATCTTGCCAGTTGGTGATGAGGAAGAAAAATTCCAATTGTTCATTCGGGCCATGTGCTGATTGTTCGCCGGATTCGGCGAATTGTTCTATAAATAACAACTTACCGATTTCTGGTTTGACGCCAGTTTCTTCAATCATTTCTCGACGCAAGCCGTCCAGCAAGCTTTCGCCCATTTCCAAACCGCCGCCCGGCGTACACCAAAAATTACGCCCTTTGCCATTATTGGCGGTCAATTGTTGGCAGAAAATTTCGCCCTTATTGTTGATAATAATTCCGCGTACGTTTACTCTTCGTCGCATAAAACCTCCTTTGATTGCTAATAGCCAGAGGTCCAATTAAGCTGAACGTACGCCCAATAATTTCATGGTCGGGGTGACTGGATTTGAACCAGCGACCTCACCGTCCCGAACGGTGCGCGCTACCGAGCTGCGCCACACCCCGACGCTAAAAACAGTATAAAACTAACAGATATTTTTGTCCAATTGTAGCTTGCGAGATAGAATCAATCAATTTCTCGGTGATATAATATAAGGTGGACTTAGAGCGTAAAGGGCTATAAATGAAACATATTTTACGAATTTTTAGAGACTATTGGTTGCTGTTTATTATCTTGATTGGATTCACGTATGGCGTTGTGATGGCGAATTTGTGGCTGCCGGATAAAATGTCGGAAATTGTCAATAACGGCATTATTAAACAAGATATGTCGGCGATTTGGAATAATGGCTTGATGATGATTTTGGTGACGGCGGCTGGTGGGTTTTGTTCAATTGTCGTGGGTTTTTTGGCGGCGCGAATTGCTACGGGAATGGCGCAAAAATTGCGATTGAAATTGTTTAAACGAATAGAAAGTTTTTCTTTGGCGGATTTTAACAAGTTTTCTACAGCGTCACTAATTACGCGCTCAACGAATGATATTCAGCAGATTCAAACAACGTCAATAATGCTGCTGAGGTTGGCGTTAATGGCGCCGATTATGGCAATTGGTGGTCTGCAAAAAGCCATGAATAATGCGCCCGATTTAAGCTGGATTATCGCTTTGGCGGTGTTCGTTTTGTTTGTGGTGATCGCTACGCTATTTACGATTGCCGTACCTAGGTTTAAGAAATTGCAGACTCTGGTGGATAAGCTTAATTTGGTGGCGCGGGAAAATTTGGTTGGACTGAAAGTCATTCGTGCGTTCCATAACGAGAAGATTGAGCAGAAAAAATTCCAAGAAGCCAACGTGGAATTGAACAAGATGAATTTATTTGTGAACCGTTTGATGATGTTGCTTGATCCGATTATGACTTTAGTGATGAACTTTTCGAGTGTGGCAATCGTGTGGTTTGGCGCGCATTTGATAAGTAGTGGCAATTTGCAAATTGGTAATATGATGGCGTTTTTGGAATACGCGATGCAGGTGATAATCTCGTTCTTGTTGCTGTCAATGGTGTTCATTATGGTACCGCGAGCCGCCGTATCGGTGCGCCGAGTCGGAGAAGTTTTGGATACAATGCCGTCAATTATTGACCCGGAGTCGCCGAAAAAATTACCAAAAGATGCCAAGGGAAAAATTGAATTTAAGGACGTTACATTTACTTATCCTGATGCGGATTTGCCGGTGCTTTCGGATATTAATTTTGTAGCCGAACCTGGTCAGACAACGGCGTTTATTGGCAGTACTGGTTCGGGAAAGTCGACGTTGATTAATTTGATTCCTCGTTTCTATGATGTTTCGGCGGGGCAGATTTTGCTTGATGGCGTTGATATTAGAAATCTGAAATTGGAAGATTTGTCTGGTCAAATTGGTTACGTGCCGCAAAAAGGTGTGCTGTTTAGTGGAACGGTTGCTAGCAATATCAAATATGGCAATGCTGAGGCTAGTGATAAGTTGGTTGAAAAAGCGGCCAAAATTGCCCAAGCGGAAGAATTTATTAGCGAGTTAAAAAATGGTTATAAAAGTGAAATCGCTCAGGGCGGTAGCAACGTTTCTGGCGGTCAGCGTCAGCGTTTGTCGATCGCGAGGGCTATTGCGGTTGAGCCGAATGTTTACATTTTTGACGATTCGTTTTCGGCGCTTGACTTCAAGACCGATGCGAAGTTGCGAGCTGTGCTTGCAAAGGAAACTAAGAATAAAACTGTGTTAATTGTCGGTCAGCGAATTAATACGATTATGAATGCAGATAAAATTATTGTGCTTAATGAGGGAAAAATTGTTGGTCAGGGAACGCATCAGGAATTGATGAAAGATTGTGAAGTATATCAAGAAATTGCCGCTTCGCAACTCTCGGAAGATGATTTACAGAAAATGTCTATTGCTGCGAAAGGAGTATTGTAATGTCCAAACAAACTACGAAAAAACGTCAGCAAGTACGAATGGGCGGCCCGATGGGCGGAATGGGCACTGGCGAAAAGGCTAAAGATTTCAAGGGAACGGTCAAGAAGCTGATTAAATATTTGTCGGATTTTCGATGGCAAATGTTGATGGTGTTGGTTTTTGCAATTGGGAGCACGATTTTTGCGATTGCCAGCCCGAAGATTTTAGGCGGCGCGACGAATCAAATTGTTGATGATTATGCCAATATGAAAGCCTACGAGGCGATCACTAGCAAATTGCCAAAAGGTGTTTCTTTATCAGCGGGAACTACTGGCGCGGACGTTTTGAACCGATTGCCGAATAAGTTGGAGATTGAAAAACAGATTCCGTCCAGTCAGCTTGAGTCGATTAAAAAGCTAGATCTTAGTCGGCGTCCAGAATTTCATTTTGACGCTATTTGGCGAATAACTATTTTGCTAGTCGGAATGTATGTATTGAGCGCAATTTTTCGCTATATTCAAACTTGGATAATGACTCAGGTGACGCAAACCGTAACTTTCAGAATGCGACAACAATTGTCCGAAAAAATAAATCGCTTGCCGCTGAGTTATTTTGATAAACAAACCTACGGTGAGGTTCTCAGCCGAATTACTAATGATGTCGATACGATTAGTCAGACGTTAAATCAGAGTTTGTCGCAAATTGTGACATCAACGATTACGGTGCTTGGTATTTTGGTGATGATGTTTTCGATTAGCTGGCAGATGTCGCTAGTCGCTCTATTGGTTCTTCCGTTAGCGGGCGGTGTGATTACGTTAATTGCTAAAAACTCGCAAAAACAATTCTTACGTCAGCAGACTCAGCTGGGCGAACTTAATGGCCACATTGAAGAAATGTATGGCGGTCATCAAGTGATGCGCGTCTTTAATGGCCAGAAAAAATCGATTGCTAAGTTTTCTAAGATTAATAATCGGCTTCAGAAAAGCGCCTGGAAGGCTCAATTCTTTTCCGGATTGATTCACCCGATTATAAATTTTATCAGCAATATTGGCTATGTGGCGATGGCAATTCTGGGCGGATGGTTGGCAATTAACGGTCGGTTAAAAATTGGCGATATTCAAGCGTTTATCCAGTACGTTGATCAATTTAATCAGCCGTTGGTACAAGTTGCTAATATTGCTAATATTCTGCAATCGACAGCCGCTGCCGCCGAGCGAGTGTTTGAGTTTTTGGACGAGCCAGAAGAAGCGGTTGAATCGAATAACTTGGTAAAATTGTCTAACGTAAAAGGCGAAGTTGAATTCGACAACGTCGTCTTTGGTTATAAGCCAGACCAAACTATCATCAAAAGCTTGTCGGCGCACATTAAGCCAGGTCAGCGTGTGGCGATTGTCGGTCCAACTGGCGCCGGTAAAACGACGCTGGTTAACTTGCTAATGCGATTTTATGAGATTAATAGCGGTTCGATTAAAATTGACGGCGTAGATATTCGTAAAATGAAACGCAGCGACGTGCGCCAAATGTTTGGCATGGTGCTACAAGATACGTGGCTGTTTAATGGCACGATTCGTCAGAATCTGATGTATGGCAATCCAAAAGCTACCGAGGAAGAAATGATAAAAACCGCCGAAGAAGCGCATGTTGATCATTTTGTACGGTCGCTGCCGGGTGGCTATGATATGGTTCTTGGTGAGGAGGCTGCTAACATTTCGCAGGGAGAAAAGCAGCTGTTGACAATTGCCAGGGCAATGTTAGAGAAGGCGCCGATGCTGATTTTAGACGAAGCGACAAGCTCGGTTGATACGCGCACCGAAGTCCTTATCCAAAAAGCCATGGATAAGTTGATGCAGGGGAAAACTAGCTTCGTCATCGCCCACCGCCTAAGCACCATTCGTGACGCTGATTTGATTTTGGTGGTTAAGGACGGGAATATCATTGAGCAGGGCAATCACAAAACTCTGCTGAAGCAAAATGGATTTTATGCTGAGCTTTACAATAGTCAGTTTGCTGAGTGATTGGGCGAGTGTTGATTATAAAAATATAAATTCTATACTGTGATCATGAAAAGAATGATTACCGTTGCTGCTGTACAAATGGAGATTGCGCCGTTGGATATCAAGCGTAATTTGGCAAAAACAGAAAAGCTTGTTGGCGAGCTATGCAACCAACAATCGGTCGATTTAGTAGTTTTACCAGAAGATGTAATTACTGGGCCGATTCCGTATAATTTAGAATACGCCTTGAGCGAATCGTCTGGTGAGGTTACGCGTCTGCGTCAAATAGCGTGTGAAAAGCAACTTTATCTGGTCGCTGGTTCGTTTATTTGTAAAGAGGGTGACGATTTCTATAATACAGCGCTATTGATTGACTCGTCTGGAGAGATACAACTTCGGTATCGGAAAAATCATCTATGGATTCCTGAACGTCGATATTTAATGCCAGGAAATGAAGCTATGGTTGTTGATACGCCGATTGGTAAAATTGGTTTAGCAATCTGTTGGGATTTAGCTTTTCCAGAGTTATTCCGTTCAATGATTAAGCAGGGCGCGGAAATTATTTGCATTCCATCGTATTGGTCAACTGGAGGTAATAAGCCGGCGCATGCTGAAATCAAGGCTTCAAAAATGATGATTGACACGCTTTGTCTGGCGCGAGCGTTGGAAAATGAATGTTTGATAATTTATGCCAATGGCGCGGGAAAAGCTAAATATTACGTGGACGGCGAGATATATTCAGAAAACCAAGTTGGATATTCGCAGATTTGCGCGCCGTTTTATGGCACGGTTGCAAAAATCGGCAGCAATAAAGAAGGTTATATAGTTTACGATTACGACCGCAATATCGCTGAACGCGCCGAAGTAGTTAACCAGCTTCGTGCTGATATTTCGCGGATGTGATCAGAGAGCTGTCTTTAGCCCCGCCGCAAAATATCTAACACGCCAAACTTTCCAGTCAACATGGCCTGGTCAATGATGTGCGGCGTGAGGGCGGCGATGAGTTCTTTGGGTTTGGTGTCGCTTGGTAGATCCAATGTCGTGTCCAGCGCGTACACGTAAAATTGATAGCGGTGCGTACCAAACGGCGGCTGCGGCCCGCCCCAGCCAGGCCGGCCCCAACTGGTAACGCCTTCGATGGCGTCTAAGGACAGTGACTCGCTAGTAATTTCAGTGGTTTTGCCCGGCAAATTCCAAACCGTCCAATGGTAAAATCCATCGCGCCCAGGCGCATCAGGGTCGTGGCAAACAATCGCCAAACTTTTGGTGTCTGCGGGCATGTCGCTGATCTTGAGTGGCGGGCGTTGGTTACCGCCGAGTTTGGAGTAAATTTTTGGTATTTTAGCGTTTTCGGCAAACGCAGGGCTAGTAATTTTCATACTATGATTTTAGTATAGTGATAATTTTTGTCGCTTCGGGTACGTGAAGGTCAAAATCAATATCGGTTTTCTGGACAATTTCGTAACAAGACGACACTGCTGGGTTGTCTGGTAATTCAATTATTTTTCCATCATTAAATAATTGTCCTTGTCTGTAGACATTGTGAATAAACGGTACATTTGGTTTTATTTTTCTTAAGCGATATAGCGCTGATTCATGCCGTGTTTCGCCATTTTTAATGACTTTAGGTTGCGTGTGCCATTGCCCCATAATACATAATGTTGGTAATGAGTCATCAATACTAAGGATATTTTCGGTCAATTGTTTTTCTCGTTCTTGCGGGCTTGATGGTATGATGGCATCCTCATCTAAATTGTCAAAAAATGTATCAATAAAAACGAGTTCTTTAAGTTGGTTTTGCTGTAGAAGAATTGCTATCGTTTTTATCATCTCAAGAGATAGAACGCTTAAGTCAAAAAGGTCTTCATCAACTAAGGAAAAATCGTAAGAGCCGGTCTTTACTGAATTGATGAAGTTGGATACGGCGGGGCTTGCCTCAATAGCTAATCGTTTTACGCCAAGTTTCTTAACCAGAGTATAGATGACGTCGGCATTTTCTTTTATGCCGTGAATTTCGCCATGAACAATTATTTTTGATTTTCGCAATGTGGATTGAAGCGAATTTAACCGTCTTATGTCCAGTTGTTTCGGTAAAAATGTTTTGATAATATCGTGATTATTCATGAGTGCTAATTGATAGTTTACTTCATAAAACCGTAAATATATAGGGCTGCGTCGTTAATAGATTTGTCGATATTTGGCGAACTATTTATAATTAAGTCATGAATATCGCAGATCAACTCCTCACTAAATACCCGATCATTTCCGACCAAGTCGATACAAAAGAACTTGGCGCGCTTTTAAGAGAGTTGGAAAAAACTTTACGCCGTGGCGTTACCGGAAACATCGTGGAGTTTGGTTGTTATGTTGGCACAACTAGTTTGTTTATTCGCCGACTGCTGGACGCTTACGATTTTACGGGCGAGTTTCACGTTTACGATTCGTTTGCGGGATTGCCAGAAAAAACCCAGAAGGATAATAGCGCTGCGGGTGATCAATTTAAGGCTGGCGAGTTATTAGCGCCGCGTAAGACGTTTGTCCAGAATTTTAAGAAAGCAGGATTGAAGTCGCCGATTATTCACAAAGGCTGGTTTTCCGATTTTACTTCTGATGATGTGCCGGAAAATATTATGTTTGCGTTTTTTGATGGCGATTTTTACGAGTCAATTGTCGATTCTTTTCGGGTTTGTGAAAGTAAGTTTAATAAAGACGCGATAATTATTGTTGATGATTACGCAAATGAAGCTCTGCCGGGCGCCGCAAAAGCCACTGATGAATGGCTAAAAGTTAATCGACAATTCACGGTCAGGACTGAGGCTAGTCTGGCAATTATCTCCTCTTGCCCAAAAACATAAACGTGTTACAATTAAAACATCACTAATATAAACAGGGGAGGGTTGTGATGGACGAACCAATTCACATCACGTCTGAAATAGGAAAACTTAAGACCGTTCTATTGCATCGGCCAGGTGAAGAGCTGGAAAATTTGACGCCAGACTATCTGACCGATCTTTTATTTGACGATATTCCATATCTGAAAGTGGCGCAGGCTGAACACGATGCTTTTGCGGAAGTATTGAGAAGTCGTGGAATCGAAGTTTTGTATCTGGATCAATTGGTCGCCGAGGCAATTAACACAGATCAACTGCGTGAACAATTTGTCGATGAAATGTTGGCTGCTTCTAAGCAGGATTCACGCCGTGTTACTCAAACATTGCGTCAATTCTTGTTGGATTTGCCAACTCACGCTATGATTCGCAAGATTATGGCTGGTGTTCGCAAGGATGAAATTACTTTGCCTCCAGATCAGCATCAGCAACTTCATAATATGATCGAGAAAAATCATTATCCGTTCTATCTCGATCCAATGCCAAACCTATACTTTACGCGCGACCCAGCTGCCGCAATTGGTAACGGTTTGACAATCAATAAGATGCACTGGACGGCTCGTCGTCGTGAATCGCTATTTATGCGCTACATCATCGACCATCATCCACGCTTTGCTAATCGTGCGCCAGTTTGGTACAACCGCACAGAGAAATTCTCAATGGAAGGCGGCGACGAATTAGTATTAAGCGATAAGGTTATGGCAATTGGTGTTTCAGAGCGAACAACCGCTGAGGCAATTGAAAAGATGGCAACCAAGCTGTTTGCTGGCTCGAAATTCGAGAAAGTCATTGCTATGGAAATTCCAAAATCTCACGCCTTTATGCACCTAGACACCGTGTTTACGATGATTGATCGTGATAAGTTTACGATTCACCCAGAAATTCGCGACCATGGTGGCAGGATGAATTGTTTCATTTTGGAGAAGGTTGAAGGTCAGCCATTCCCACGAATTACACACGAAACAGACCTGGAACACGTCTTGAGAGTTGCGCTGGGCTTGCCAAGTGTTACGTTGATTGAGTGTGGCGGTGGCGATCCAATTGCTGCTGCTCGTGAGCAATGGAACGATGGTTCAAACACTTTGGCGATTGCGCCGGGTGTTGTGGTGACCTATGATCGCAACTACGTAACTAACCAGAAATTGCGCGAAAACGGTATCGAAGTTATTGAAATTAGTGGCGCTGAGCTTGGGCGCGGTCGTGGCGGTCCACGCTGCATGAGTATGCCGCTAGTACGAGAGGATGTATTCTAATGGCTCAGAGTTTGAAAGGACGATCGCTACTGACTTTGAGCGACTACACTGCTGAAGAGATTCGCTTATTGCTAGATACAGCTCGAGAATATCGCCGATTGAAATATGCCGGTATTCCGCACCGAATTCATGAGGGTAAAAACGTGGCATTGCTATTCGAAAAGGCTTCAACGCGAACGCGCTGCGCATTTACGGTGGCTGCTAATGACCTTGGAGTTGCGCCGGAATACCTCGGTAAAGATGATATTCAATTGGGTAAGAAAGAGACGGTTGAAGATACCGCTAAGGTTTTGGGTCGAATGTTTGACGGAATTGAGTTCCGTGGCTTTGATCACGCGACCGTTGAGGAATTGGCGCGTCACGCTGGCGTTCCAGTGTGGAATGGATTGACCGATAAGTTTCATCCAACACAGATTTTGGCTGACTTCATGACAATTGAAGAACATGTCGGAAAATTGAAGGGAACTAAGCTAGTATTTGTTGGCGATGGTCGTAATAATATGGCGAACTCGTTGATGATCGGCTCAGCTATTATGGGACTTGATTTTCGCATTTTGGCACCTCGTGAATTGCATCCAGAGCAAGCTTTGGTTGATAAAGCAAATCATTTTGCCAGGTCAAGTCATGCACGTATTACTATCACTGACAACTTCGAAGAAGCTTTGCGCGGTGCTGATGTAATTTACACGGACGTTTGGGTTTCAATGGGCGAAGAAGACAAGTTTGCTGAACGCATTAACCAATTGCGACATTTCCAGGTTAATCGTCATATGATTAACTTAACAGGAAATCCTGAGGTTAAGTTTATGCATTGCTTGCCGGCGTTTCATGATGCATTAACCATCACCGGTAAGAAAGTTCAAGAAGATTTTGGTTTAGACTCAATGGAAGTTACGGATGAGGTGTTCCGCTCGCCACATTCGATCGTGTTTGATCAGGCGGAAAATCGTATGCATACAATCAAAGCTGTGATGGCTTTGACATTGTAGTTGTTGTCGTAATGAGGAGGTTAAGGAGGCTCCGAGGCAATGGTAGAAAAAATTAAAAAAGCAAAGCAGAAGCTTCGATCACCGTCGGCGTTTACTATTTTGTTTGTCGTGATCATCGTTATGGCGGCATTGACGTGGGTTGTTCCTTCTGGACTATATAAGACAAACGAAGATGGCGATCGTATAGCTAATTCGTATCACGTAGTCGACAAAGAGCGAACCGTCACGGAAGAAAAAGACGGTAAAAAGGAAGAGGTCAAAAAACACGACCAGCAAGGTTTGTGGGACGTCTTCACCGCACCTATTAAAGGTATGTCAGACAAGCTTGATGTCATCGTCTTCGTGATGGTGCTTGGTGGATTCTTAGGCGTCACTATGAAAACTGGTGCGCTTGATGCTTCTCTTGGCGCACTGCTCCGAAAGATGAAGGGCAAGGAAAAGTGGCTCATCCCGATTCTGATGATTCTCTTCGCTATCGGTGGTACTACTTACGGCATGCAAGAAGAAACTGTGGCGTTCTATGCGCTCGTCATACCGATGATGATTGCTGCTGGCTATAACGCCATGACTGGTGTGATGGTGATTGTGTTGGGTGCCGGTACTGGTGTGCTCGGCTCGACAATCAACCCATTCTCTACTGGTGTTGCAGCAAAAACCGCAGACGTGAAATTGGGTAGCGTTATTCCAATAATGTCTATCATCTTAGTACTTTGTCTAATTGCCGCGATTATCTTTACTATGCGTTATGCCGCAAAAGTGAAGGCTGGCAAGTACAAAGAAGACGTTCGCTACAAGCCAGCTACGGCTGCTCTCGACACGACAAACGTACCAAAATTCACTGGTCCACGAAAAGTTGTTATGTCTGTGTTTGCTATTACATTTGTGCTAATGATTCTTTCCTTGATTCCATGGGGAAGTTGGAATATCACATTCTTCGCTGATATGTTTGAATGGGCTGCAGGTTTGCCGGTTATTGGCGCGGTACTTGGTGTAGTCCACAGTGCGGCATTTGGCGATTGGTATTTCAATGAAATCACCGCACTATTCCTAATTTCAACAATTGTCATAACCGCAATTTACTACAAAGAGTTTAAGAAAGAGGGTGTTTTCCCAGTTGATACATTTATCGACGGTGTGAAAGATATCTTGCCAGTTGCTCTGATTATCGCGGTGGCAACGGGCGTTTCTGTGGTGATGTCTAATGGCGAAATCCAGGACACGATCATCAGCTGGGGTGAATCTCTCCTGAAAGATGCTGGTGGCGGTGTTGTCGGTGTATTGGCATATCTATTCTACTTGCCAATGTCGTTTATCGTTCCGTCGTCATCAGGTTTGGCGGCAGCAACTATGCCAGTTATTGCGCCAATTGCTGACCTGGTTGGCTCAAGCAAAGAAGTTATGGTTGCCGCATTTGCGACAGCGTCTGGCTTGATCAACATGATGGCTCCAACTATCGCGTCGTTGATGGGTGGATTGGCTTTGGCTGGTGTTTCATATCGCGACTGGCTAAAACGCTCAGCTCCAATTATGGCGATATTTGCTATTATCAGCATTACAGTTATTGCAATTTTCGGAGCACTGTAGCCTATGGATAAGAAGCGTACTATTGTAGTAGCGCTCGGTGGTAACGCCCTGCAACGGCAGGGCGAAGCCGCGTCTGAGCAACAGCAACGAGTAGCTGATGAAACTGTTCGGCAACTTTTACCGTTAATCCAGGCTGGTCATAACGTAGCAATTGTTCATGGTAATGGTCCTCAGGTTGGTAATATTGTGTTGCACGAAGAGGCGATTAACACGCCAGATGTGCCAAGTTTGCCGCTGGAAGATTCTGGCGCTATGAGTCAGGGATTGATTGGCTTTTGGTTGCAACAGGCTTTTCATGACGCCTTTATGGTTAATCAGATGAACAATCGCGCTGTTAGCGTTATAACCCAAACGATTGTTAGCTTAAGCGATCCAGCATTCCAAAATCCAACTAAGCCAATTGGTCCGTTTTATTCGGAAGACGAGGCAAAAACCGTTGCTAGCGAACGCGGCTACACGGTAAAAGAAGACGCTGGCCGTGGTTGGCGGCGTGTCGTTCCTTCGCCAAAACCTCAGACGATTGTTGAGGCTGATGTGATTAAGGCGCTGGTTCATGCTGGCGTGACGGTCGTTTCAACCGGCGGCGGCGGCATTCCTGTTTTGCAAGACGAAACTGGTCAATTAAAAGGCGTCGCTGCGGTCATTGATAAGGACTTCGGCGCGGCGAAGTTAGCGGATCTTTTGGACGCTGACACTTTGCTGATTTTGACTTCGGTTGATGCTGCTAAAATTAATTTTGGCAAACCAG
>ERZ773001.254-NODE-254-length-23032-cov-4.65409_pt1 | contig 23032 bp, 21 predicted proteins | sample MGYA00511673_ERZ773001 | MGnify/ENA primary metagenome ERZ773001 (study PRJEB29015, sample SAMEA2738091) | human oral metagenome | biome: human oral; feature: human-associated habitat; material: saliva | place: China | collected 2162 ... | reverse complement strand
TAAAGAGTAAATAGATAGACTGTATTTTCACCAAGATTGGAGAGCTATAAATGGATACCAAAGAAATAGAAAAGATTTGCAATTTTCTCTCATCTTTACCAATAGATGCAGTTACTTCCGCTTATCTTATTGACCCTCTCACAAATGAAGTAGTACAGCAGGGTTTTGCAGCACATGATATTGGTGATAAGGTAGTAACCGATCAAGACATTTTGAACTATCGAGCTGGCGTAGAGCAGATACCAGACTTTGCTCTTGAATACGCCAAGTTACATATGGAGTAACTACTAACCCCGCCACAAGCGGGGTTTTCTTTTAGCTATTAATCGCGGAAAGCAATTTATCAGCTTCAATAAAGGATAAATGGTTGAACTAAATGTTGTCCCATTTTTGTCCCATAAGCTGACTAGCGAGTTAAGTTTTACCAGGTCAAAAGCTATGCGCTCTTCACGCCCCAAAAAAGCCTAATACTTGAACATTTTCTGAAAATACGCAGCTAAAACGCAATTTATTCTGCAACAAAAGTGGTAGGGGCGGCGGGACTCGAACCCGCAAGACCGAAGTCGAGGGATTTTAAGTCCCCTGCGTCTGCCAATTCCGCCACGCCCCCGGATATGTCTAGCTATTATGCCACTACTTTTTATCTAGCGGGCGCAAAATTGGCTGCCAAATCACAGGCGACTGCTTTCCCTGGTGAACGGCAGCAGCAGTCATCGCCAGACCAAAGAGCAGATCACTCTCGCTTACTACCAGGTGTTTAAAGCCCGAGTTCTTCATCAATTCTGCAAGCAAAATAGTTCCCGCAAGCATGACAGGCGCACGTTTTGCCTGAAGTCCCGTTATATCTTCTCGCTCCTTTAGCGTTTTGCTGGCGAGAAGCCCCTCTATCTGCAACACCTCGTCAAGCGAGATATGGTTGAGGTGCACCTTTGACGGGTCGTACGGGTCAAGATGATCCCTGACGGCAATAAGGCTGGTTGCGGTTCCGCCGACACCCACTAAAAGCTCAGGCGCTGCACTCTGCTGCTGAGCTCGCCCAATAGCCTCAGACATCATCTGAGCCGCCATTTGGTGAGCTCCATCAATGTCCTCAGCTGATGGGTGATCTGAAGACAGATTAAAGCGCTCGGTCAGACGTCTGCAACCCAGGTCAACAGACTCCACAAAGTTGATGTCGAACTGCTGGCCTCCAAGCTGCTGTCCTGCGCCTTGGGCTGCAGGCTGGCCCGCCAGCGTGCCAACGACCAGCTCAGTTGAGCCGCCGCCGCTGTCGGCAACAAGAATGCGATGATTCTCAAAATCGTGAGAGACACCCAGAAATGTGAGCGCGCCTTCAATTTCACCTGGAATAATCATGGGCTCAAGTCCCAGCGAAGCTAGACCCATTCCCAGGTCAGGAGCATTTTCTGCATCGCGAGCAGCGCTTGTGAGTGTGCACACAACCGCCTCAGCGCCCTCTTTTCTCGCATGATCAACATAAGAAGAAACGCATCCAACGCAACGATGAATTGCCTCAGGTAACAGGCGTTTTGTCGTATCAACACCCTCGCCCAAATTGACAATCTCGGTGTATTTGGCCATGCGAATGACGCGACCGTCCTCTACCTGCGCAAGCGCAAGTCGAGCGGTTACGGTTCCAATATCAATAGCAGCTAGAAGCATTAGCGCGAGTTCCCACTATTGGACTTTGAGTCGTTGGCGCTAGATTCCTCAGAAGAGCCATTCTCTCCGGAGTTTTTCTGATCGTGAGATTCTCCAGGAGCTGGCGCAGAGGTAGGATCATCAGAATTTGCGCTTTTAGGAGCCTCAGTATTGCCAGAATTGCCTGCCGAGAAACCAAAAATAAAATCCCCAACCTTGATGTACCACGGATAGTCAGGATGCTGAACGGTATTCTCATCCTTCTTTTTATCAAGACCTTCTACCCGCGCAGATTCCTCACCACCAGAAACCAAACCCTGCTTATGAGCCTCATCTATGATGCCCTCTTTTGTCTGCAGGCCCTGAACCTCAGACACAAGACGTTTTTGATCTTCTTCAAGCTTCTGCTGATTTAGCAGCAACTCATCATGCTCGCGAACAGCGTGGTAGTAGCCACGAATTGGTGGATACAATCCTACAAGCAGAAAGATTACAATGCCGAGAAAAATGACAAGCTTGGTATGGTTACGCGCAAAATCAAGTGCGTTGTCTTTAAGCTCTACCAGAGAAGCTGCGTTGAACTGCGGTTTATTGATTCTTTCAGACTTCTGACCGTGCTCAGTCTTCTGTCCTCTTTCGGCCTTCTGATTTCGTTCTGGTCTCTGGCCTCGCTCTTGCTTCTGGTTAGATTGAAGTTTCCTGTCCACCTGCGGTTTCTCGGCCTTTTTAGTTGGAAATATCTTGAGAACACCAGAGGCATGCTCCGCGGTAGTCTCTTTAAGAGGCTCAACGGAACGCTTGGTGGGCGTTGTTTTTCTTTTTGTACCACTCTTTTTAGTGGTGTCTTGACTCATCACGGGTCTCATTTCTGGTTTGTTTGGTGATGCGTCGCAACAAATTGCAACATCTTTATTATGGCAGAGGCAGCGCCAATAGCCCTGCCTCAGTTTGGAATTTCATCGTTTCACCGAATAGAAGTTTCATCTCAACGGTAAGTCGCAAGCTTTGCGGTAAGATGCACGTCCTCGTTGAGATTTGCGCAGATCATTTATGCATCCAGATGACGTTTTGCTTCTTGCCACAATTCCTCTTGTAGCTCGGGTTTCTCATCAAGCGAGAAGCCTCTCTCAGCAGCAGCTTTCTCCATGTACGACCAGCGAGCGCGGAACTTCCTGCAAGCGCTCATCAGCGCTTCTTCCGCATCAACGCCTTCCCAGCGAGCAACGTTTATCAGCGCAAACAAGATGTCGCCGAACTCGTCCGTTTTCTGCTGGGTACCTGACGCTTCAGCATCAAACTCCGCGCGCTCCTCGGCAACCTTGTCCCACACGTCATCGACAGACGCCCACTCAAAGCCCATCTTTGCGGCACGCTTTGAGATCTTCTGCGCTTGCATGAGCGCAGGTAGAGACTGTGGAACCGAGTCGAGAAGACCCTCGGTGTGCACGGTGTCTTCTGCACTGGCGCGCTCCTCAGCCTTGACACTCTCCCACACGTCCAAGACGGCCGCGGCCGACGACGTAGAGCCAGCTTCTGGCCCAAATACGTGCGGATGCCTACGTACCAGCTTCTGGTTGAGCGCTCGACATACGTCGTCGATATCGAAGTCCGCTGCGCAGTCGCGCGCACCTCTGCCCGCGCTGGCACCGCTGTCCGCCTCAATCTGCGAGTGGAGAATTACCTGCTCAAGCACATCGCCAAGCTCTTCCTCAAGGTGCTCGGGAGAGCCCTCAGCAATCGCTTCGACCGCCTCGTAGGCCTCCTCAATCATGTTCTTTGAGATGGACTGATGTGTCTGTTCCTTATCCCAAGGACAGCCGTCCTCCTGACGAAGCCGCCAGATGGTTCTAACCAGTCGGTCAAACTCTGGATGCGTCTGAGGTGCTCCGGGACGAGCCTTTGTTTCTTCATCAACTGCAGCTGCTAGCTGGGCGATCTTCTCGTCAGATGTCATAGAACTTACTGCTCCTCAGGGTACAGAAAATTCCAGTCGTTGCGCAGGCCGGTCATGAGCTCCATAACGTCCTTTGAGACCTCAATCTGCGCCTGAGCAGAAGCGTCTCCTGAAACAGCGGCCTCTAGATCTGCCAGCACGTATGCCAGCGCATCAGCCGTGCGACCTACCTGGACTTTCTCCTGCTTACCGTCATCAGTCCACGTGATAGTAGCAACGTCAGCGCGTGGGTACTCCATAATTTCAATGAAGGCTTTATCAGCAGAAATCATGGCGCGTTTTGGCTGCTTGGAATGAAGCGTCAATGCCAGAACAACCATCTGGCCCTCGGCGTTTCTGAGCAAAATGCCGTCCGTCTGATCAACGCCGGTAGGGGCCGGATTCATCATAGAGAGCACGTCATGAGGCTGGCTCTTCAAGAAAAGACGGGCCAGCGTCAGCGAATAGACGCCAATGTCCAGCAGAGCGCCGCCCGCAAGTTTGGGATTGAAGAAGCGATTCTCCATGTCAAACTCTTTGTAGCTGCCAAAATTCTCCTGAATCAGGTTGACTGGACCAAACTCGCCAGCCTCCACGCGGCTAACCAGCTCTTTGTAGAGTGGCATGTGCAAAATGGTGCAGGCGTCCATGAGCTGAACACCGTTTTGACGTGCAAGTTCTTCGGCCTCAAGCAACTCAGCGGAATTGAGCGTAATGGACTTCTCGCACAGCACATGCTTGCCCGCCTGAAGTGCTTTGCGCAGGTAGATGATGTGCGTATTGTGAGGCGTGGTCAGGTACACCGCGTCAATCTCGTCGCTTGCGAGAAGATCGTCGATGCTGTCATACACGCGTTTGACGTGGTGTTTTTGTGCAAACGCGACGGCCTTTTCCTGTGTCCTGTTAGCTACTCCGTCAATGGTTCTACCAACCGAAGCCAGCGCCTCTGCCATCTGGTTTGCAATAACGCCGCAGCCAATAACACCCCACCTGAGGTGTGGCGCGGCAAAGATTGCGTCAGTGGCGCTTGCAGCGCCCTGCCCAACGCTCGTAGCGCCCTGCCCAATACTCGATGCGTTCTGCGACGTCTGATCTGCTGTTTGGCTCATATTTACTCCTCAACCTCGTCGTCGCCACCAAGCTCTTCCAAAACTCCTAAGGCAGCGGGCATCAGTTGTTCTTCATTTCGGTGGAACGGATACGCCAGTTTATGCGTCTTTGGATACACAATAGCACCGCGACCCTTCAACTTGAGAGCTTGTTCGCGAGGAATTTCTACACCCAGATATACCAAGCGACCATTTGTCAGGCTCACTGACGTTGCGCCCAAACGCTGCGCGCGGATACGCACACGAGCGCGATCAAACAAGTTCTTACCTGCAAGCGGCAGGGCACCAAAGCTATTCTCGGTATCTTGCTGAAGCGCATCAACATCGGAAAGCTCTGTAGCTGCGGCAAGACGGCGATACACCAGAACGCGTCGATCAACCTCTGGCAGATAGTCCTCATCAAGATAGAAATCTGCAGGTAGATTGATGGTCACCTCAGCCTGCTCCAACTCAGCGGACTCACCGCGAGCCTCAGCAACTGCCTCGCCCAGCATCTGCGTAAAGAGGTCAAAGCCAACGCTGGAAAGGTTTCCGTGCTGCTCAGCGCCCATAAGGGAGCCGGCGCCTCTAATCTCAAGGTCACGCATGGCAATGCGCATGCCGCTGCCCAGATCCTGGAACTCGTTGATTGCCGTCAAGCGCTCGGTTGCCTCTTCTGTGAGCGGCAACTCTGCGGGGAACATAAAGTACGCGTACGCTTGCTGTCTACCACGACCAACACGGCCCTTGAGCTGATACAGCTGAGCCAGTCCCAGGCGCTGTGAGTCCTCGATAATCAGCGTGTTAGTGTGCGAGTTGTCAATGCCGGACTCAATGATGGTGGTGGCCACTAAAACGTCAATCTCGTGCTCCTGGAAGGCGAGCATGACGTTTTCTACCTCGCGAGCACTCATCTGGCCGTGAGCCACACCCACGCGAGCTTCCGGCGCAGCTTCCTCCACGCGAGCCACCGCCTCATCAATAGTGGTCACGCGGTTGGACACGTAGTACACCTGTCCTTCTCGCTCCAGCTCACTTCTAATAGCTGCGGAAACAAGATCCGGGTTGTACTCGCTCACCATCACCTGAACAGGCTTTCTGCCAGGCGGCGGTGTCAAAATCAGGCTCATGTCGCGCACGCCGCTCATGGCCATCTGCATGGTGCGCGGAATGGGCGTCGCCGAAAGTGTCAGCACGTCTACCTGCTCGCGCATATTCTTGAGCTGTTCTTTGTGCTGAACGCCAAAGCGCTGCTCCTCGTCGATAATAACCAAACCCAAATCGTGTGGATTCACGTCTGCGGAAAGCAGCCTATGCGTTCCTACCAGCACATCTACGGTTCCGTCCGCAAATCCCTCAAGCGCTTTTTTCTGCTGAGCAGGAGTCACAAAACGCGAAAGCACGCTTACCTTCAAATCAAACGGAGCAAATCGCGAGAAAAACGTCTCGTAGTGCTGCTGAGCCAAGATGGTAGTTGGACACAAAATCATAACCTGACGAGCGTCCTGGCACGCCTTAAACGCAGCTCTCAGCGCTACCTCTGTCTTGCCAAAGCCCACGTCGCCGCAAAGCAGGCGGTCCATTGGCTTACGCGCTTCCATGTCCAGCTTAATGTCTGCAACTGCGCTTTCTTGGTCTGGCGTCAGCTGATACGGGAAGCTGGACTCCATCTCCTCCTGAGCGGGAGTGTCCAGCGAGAACGCATAACCCGGCACTGAAGCGCGACGCGTATAGAGGTCTACTAGGTCAAATGCCAGTTTCTTGGCAGACTTTCTTGCCTTGTTAGTGGCGCGCGACCAATCTGCCGTGTTAAGCCTGGTCAGGCGTGGATTATTGCCGTCGGGTCCCACATAGCGCGTAATGCGGTCAACCTGCTCCAGGGGCACATAGAGTTTATCGTCATTGGCGTACTCAAGTAGGAAGTAATCGCGCTCTCTACCTGCAACTTCTTGGCGCACAATAGCGGTAAAGTGCGCAATACCGTGCGTTGCGTGGACAACGTAATCGCCCGGCTTAAACGGGAACGTCACCGTTGTGGGGTCTATGCGCTTGGAGCGCTTCTTGTTGCGCGCGCTCCTGGCCGTCAAGTCCGAGACAGAAAGTACTGCTAGATTAGCCGTTGGAATAATAATTCCCGCAGGAACGGGCGCGTCAGTAAACGTGACGCGACCTCGCTTAAGTGGAGCGTAGACACCGTTTTGATCGGGCTCGTTTTCAAGAGCCGTTCCCAGCGACTCCTCAAACGGAATGGACTCATCCGAGAAAAGCAACTTGAGGTGCTCTCGAGCAGCACGGTCTGGAACCGCAAATACCACGGCATCACGGTCTTGCACCAGCTGCCTTACGCGGCCCAAAAGCTTTGTGTCCGAGCCTGCAATGGATGGTTGAACCACAGAAAGTTCTGACGTTACCGCAGCTCCCATGCGTAAAAGTGACGAGAAGGACAGGCGCTGCTGTGAACCAAAGTCCATGGCCTTAGGATCTGTGTACAGACCATCTAGTTTCACTTTTGATGCTGCCGCAGATGCAGAAATTTCGTCAAAGGCACGCTGACAATCGTCAAACAGTGAGCGTGGCTCCGCAAGAACTACCAGCGTCTCCGAAGAGATGTGCTCAAGCGGACTGGCGGTGCCTCCATACAATACCGGAAGATAGCGCTCAAGAGCAGGAGCCTGAGCTCCACGCTGAATAAGCTCCAGGTCAGCAGCGAGCGCGGAGTTTTCTTGCGCACGCGTATAGAGCGCCTCTTCTGCGCGGCGAATGGTTTCTTTGGTAAACGCAAGCTCTCTAGCTGGGGCAACAGTAACCTCGTCGATGGCGCCGATGGTCTGTCCAGTTGCTGCCACCATGCGCCTGATGCGGTCAATCTCGTCTCCGAAGAACTCAATGCGCACGGGACTTGTAGCTTGAGCTGGGAAGATATCAACCGTATCGCCGTGAATGTGGAAGGTGCCTGGCGCATCTACCTCGCCTGTATCGGCGTATCCCATGCCGACGAGCAGCGAGGCCACATCCTCAAAGGGGACGTCGTCGCCAACGGTAAACGTTGCAGGAAGAAAATAGCCCGAACCAACAGGGGGAACTCTGCGCATCAGCGCGTGAGCACTTGCAACTACAATGACCTTCTCGCCAGCGGAGAGCTTGGCGATGGCACGACACCTGGCTCCAATAAGGGCGTCGTCCGGCGTAGTGTCTGACCAGGGACGATCCTTGCGGTTGGGATAGCGCAGCACGGCGTCGTTTCCCAGCCACGCTGCAAGGGAGCGCGCCGTACGATCCGCAGCATCCTCGCCCGCGACAACCAGCAAGCATGGGCGGGGATTTTGCGCCCAAAGTGCAGCCAGCATCAACGGACGAGCGCTTTGCGAGAGGGACAGTGTGGCGTCTGATCCGCGCGATAGCTCTCGCTTCAGCTTCTCTAGCTCGGGCGCGCTCAGTAGTTGAGCTGCAACTCTATTGATAAACACACAGTCTCCCGCCATGCCGCTAAACCCACATGCAAACGCATGCGGGTTACACCAAACCTTGCTGGACGCCGCCGCGTCTGGCGCGCAGTCTCCGCGTTTTCGCACAGACATCTACCAGCAACGTCCGCCGCGCGCGAGCGCAGGTTTGATAACTTTTCAATTGGGCTGTTATTGTAGCTGTTATGCAGCTATTTTGCTATTCTCGCCTCACGTGATAACGTAACTACATACTGGGTACACATAGAAGGAATTGAGGAGAGGTTATGCCCAGAGAATCAAAGAAAGTCAAGGTAGAACGCGGCATTGAGCTGTGCCGACGCATGCACGAGCTCTATCCAAGCGTCCAGAGCGCGCTGGATTACCACGATGCGTTTACCCTGCTCATCAGCGTTATGCTCTCAGCGCAAACTACTGACGCCGCCGTAAATAAAGTCACTCCCGAGCTGTTCCGTCGCTGGCCAGACGCGTCTTCCATGGCGGCCGCCAATGCTGTCGAGGTTGGAGAGGTCATCAAGACCATCGGCTTCTGGCGCGCAAAGGCCAAGCATTGCGTGGAAACCGCACAAATCCTGCTGACGGAGAACGGAGGAGAAGTTCCAGATACCATGGAAGACCTGGTCACGCTCCCGGGCGTTGGGCGAAAGACCGCTAACATCGTTCTCAACAAGATGTTTAACGTGGTTGATGGCATCGCGGTGGACACGCACGTATACAGAATCTCCAAGCGCATGCGCTTGAGCTCGGCTTCTACGCCGCTGGCTGCCGAGAAGGACCTGCTCGCGCTTCTACCCCACGAACTCTGGAAAGACGTCAACGAAGAGTGGATTCACTTTGGGCGAGAAACCTGCACCGCTCGCAACCCTAAGTGTGTCGGCTGTCCCATGAGCGACATCTGCCCTTCCTACGAGCAACCCAATCGCTGGTTTAAGGGTTAGCACGCGGGTGGGCGGATGCGAGCGAACCTGGCGCTGAGCTGCGAGCACGCGGGTTTCTCGCCAAGCGCGCGCCGGGCGGCCCACTAGATGCGTTAGACATATAGCGAGAGACCCAATCTCGTCGCAACATCTATGCACAAAAATACCCACCAGCAGGCTATTAGCTTGCTGGTGGGTACATTTTTAACGCACTAAAAGTTGAAGCTACAACTTAGTAGTTGAGGGACTGCTCCTCGAAGTATGCCTGTGGGTGACCGCAGACTGGGCAGACCTTTGGTGCAGATGCACCAACGTGCAGGTGACCGCACTTGAGGCACTTCCAAACCTTGACACCCTCGCGCTCAAAGACCTCACCGGACTCAACGCGCTCAAGAAGCTTCTGATAGCGCTCCTCGTGAGTCTTCTCGATGTTGCCAACAAGACGGAACTTAGCAGCGATCTCTGCGAAGCCCTCCTCCTCAGCTACCTTAGCGAAGTCAGCGTACATAGTGGTCCACTCGTAGTTCTCGCCAGCTGCTGCGTCCTTGAGGTTCTCTGCAGTCTCTGGAATCTTGCCGCCATGGAGATACTTGAACCAAAGCTTAGCGTGAACGCGCTCGTTGCCAGAAGTCTCGGTGAAAATGTTGGAAATCTGCTGATAACCATCTTTTGCAGCCTGGGAAGCATAGTAGCTGTACTTGTTGGTAGCCTGGGACTCACCAGCAAAAGCTGCCTCGAGGTTCTTCTTTGTCTGAGAATTCTCAAAATCTACTGCCATTTTTTCTCCTCTCCCGCGTTAACGAGTGGCACGTCAACGCATGTCAAAGCGCCTGGGTAGCGCCGTGTTACCTGTGGTGAACAAATGCAAATGATAATCATTAGCATTTGTTCTCATATACTGACCCCTTCGTCAGCATTATGAATTATAACCATTTAAGGCATCCAGTATTCATCATTTTTCTGACAAAAGCCTTCCTTCGCAAGTTCTTCAAGTAAGCCAAGGGTAACCTGCTCATCAAGGGTTTCTCGCCCGGCGTTGACCTCAATCTGGCAGAGCTCCTGGTGAAGCGTCTCGAACACCGCTCCTCCCTCGTCCTTATGGGCAAGAAGGACGCGCAAGAGCTCGGCTCGCTTCTGCCGATGTGATCCCTCAAAGCGCGTCTGCTTGACGTGGCTTTTTGACCTTCGCGAAGGATTGGGAATGGTTTTTTTCAAGTACGCACCATAGTCGAGAAGGGCGTAGTACCAGCTACGTGGCGTGAGCTCCACTGTGGAGTCGTTCGCAGCGCTCTCAGCGTCCGCGACGTTCACGGCGTCTGCAACACTCGCGGGACAGGTCAGCTCTACCAGCGGGACAAGCTCAGAGTCTGGCACGCCCTCTGCCTGTGGATACAGCTCGTGTAGGAAGACCGTGCGCACGTTAGTCTCCAGGTAAACACCGTGCAGATTAAACGCAAACGCACGAATACCCGCCGCAGTAGCCGGACCAATGCCTGGAAGCTTTGCCAGCTCCTTTGAATCTTGTGGAAAGACTCCGCCGGCCTCAGAAATTGCTTGGGCGGCTCGATGTACGGACAAAGCACGACGGTTGTAGCCCAGGCCCTGCCATTCTTCAAGCACGTCCGAAGGCGCGGCGGCAGCCAGCGCATCAACCGTTGGGAAGCGCTCCAACCATCTTTGCCAACGACCATCTACACGACTGACCTGTGTCTGCTGAAGCATAACCTCAGAAATCCAGATAGCATACGGGTCATACGTGCGGCGCCAAGGTAAATCGCGATACAATTCGCGACCTTTCTTGGCTACGAACTCGACAAATGCACGCAGTTCTGGAGTAAGTTCTGATGCAAGTTCCGCTTCGCCACTCATTTTTATATGTGAGATTTTCTTATCGACCAATATTAAACTCGTAAGGCTTTTTCTCGGCAGAAACAACCTCGCCATCGAGCAGATTGTCAAAGGTGCCTGCGGTGATCTCAGCCTCAATAGCTGCGGCAGCGTTCTGGATAATTTGTTCGTTACGCAGGGCATTCTCATTCTTTACCAGCTGGAAATCGCCCACCATCTCTGGCATAAGACCTTCCACAACAACCTGATGCAGTGTGACTGATGCAAAGAAGTTACGCAAGGTTTTCTCGGCACTGCACCAAAGGGGGCCAAAGTAACAAGAATTGTGTCGAGGGCATGGCTCATTGTTAGGACCAGCCCACTCGCAACTAGAAATGAAAATAGGACCCTGAACTGCCTCAACGATGTCCAGGACACTCACTTGCGTAGGGTCAATCGCCAGCATCATGCCGCCGTGAGCGCCGCGCGTACTTACAATAACGCCTGCGATGACCAGGTCATGCTGAATTGAGCGGGCAAAGGAGTATGGAATGTCATTCTCATCTGCAGCGTCTCGTACAGAAAGGAGCTTCTTAGGGCTTCTCACCAGCGAAGAAAGCATGCGGATTGCGTAATCAGTTTTACGTGAAATTTCCATCGGTTCTCCAAGTACCCCCTCTTGTTGTCCACGCGAGGGACTGCTTTACTTACGTATCTGGCTTGTGGCCAGGTTAATCGTTGTTACCAGCTCAATCGTTACTACCAGTTCAATCCTTGCTACCAATTCACAATTGCCCATCCGCGCTTCTTTGCAAGCCTGACGAGCGTTGGACCAGGGCAAACAGCGCACGGCGTTTGAGCCGCAGACAAAAGCGTTGCGTCCGAGTAGTGATCACCATACGCGTACGCAATCTCCCAGTTGCCCTGGCCAAAGTGCTGGTTACACCACTCAGTTGCCGAAACCAGCTTCTGAGCACCCTCAATCACAGGTCCGTCAACCTTGCTGGTGTAGTGTCCGTCCGCTCCTACCTGCATCTTTGTGGCGAGAAACCCGTCTGCTCCCAGCTTCTCTGCGGCCAATTCCGCGATAGGTTCAAACGTTGCTGACACCAACAGCACACAGCAACCTTCTGCCTTCCGACGACGCACCTCTTCCAGCGCCTGAGAGCGATACATACCCTCAATCACCTCGCGGTGAAAATCGTGCATGACAGCATTTGCAAACTCAACGCTAAACTGCGTAAGTGCACCAACTACCAGCTCTCTTGCCTCTTCCTGCCTTTGAGGAAGGTGCAACTTATAGCGAGCTCCCCACCACACAAGCTTGAGCGTGCGTGCAATTGAGGACAGGTGGCGACGAAGCAAATACGCAGAGAACAAGAGCCCTGACTGTCCAGAAATGACAGTTCCATCAAAATCAAAAACAGCAATTTTCTTGATTGAATCTGAAGTGGGCTCTGTGAGAGAAGAATCTGCGGATATGGAATTCACACCATCACACTGCGACAGCGTGTCCATAGTATTTTGATCCCGCACAATTCACCTCACTTTACCTCTGCTTTTAAAGATATCTAAAGCAGAAGCACTTAGATACATTCTGATGTAAAGATATCACACAATGCTCTATTTTCTGACTTGGTTTCAATAAATTGAAGATGTAATTTAAATCTTATATGCTGGACTTTTTTGGTAATGAAAAAGCCCTCCGAAGAGGGCTTGAACATGCAATGGCGGGATATGCGGGGCTCGAACCCGCGACCTCCGACGTGACAGGCCGGCGCTCTAACCAGCTGAGCTAATACCCCGGACGCCTTGTTGCGAATTGAAATAATACAGGGAACTTCTATTCTTGTCTAGCGTTATTTTCAACGAATTTGAAATTTTTCTTGAAAATAACCGTTCGGCGAGAAAAACCGCAGCTTAGAAACGTGTACCCTCAGTAGAATTCCACAATTTCTTTGTGGTACTTCTACTGAAGAGCAATGCTGGTGGTATTTCCAGTGGAATCGGTTACCTTAAGTGTAGTTCCGTCAAGCGTAGCTGCAGTGATAGTACCGTTTCCTCCAACAGCCTTACCGTCCTTATCGGCAATAAGTGTTGGAAGCGAGCCGTCTACCAAAGCACAAGCTACAACGTCCCAGCCAGACTCACGATTCTCTGGCACCAAAATGGTGTCGTTGAAGAGGATCAGACTTGTGGGAGTTCCTTCAACCTCAAACAGGATGCTCTTAGTTCCCGAGTCACTCGTGCGAACAACAGCTGTTTTGCCGTCATCCTGCTTCTCTAGGGAATACTTCATACCGTGGAAGGTAACGGAACCGTCAACTGCCTGCTCATCCTGCTGTTTCTCGTCAGCATAGGCGGACTGAGTCTGCTTTGGCTGCTGACTTGCAGATTCACTCTTGGTGCTTGTAGCGCAGCGCACAATAAAGAACAGAGCAGTAAGCGCAACAATAGCTGTCAACACCAGAATGATGACTGATTTTCTGTTTGGAGGTTCAGGAGTGTTATCGGCCTGTCGTGGACTCTGAGGAATTTGAGCTCCTTGACCTGCACGGAGCGTTGAAATGTTCTTCAAATCAACCGATGAAGCCTCAGGGGTCTTCTCGCCAGATGAACTTGTTCTCATGTGGTTTGCCATGCTTAAACCTCCCGACGTGCCTCAATTGCACGTCCCAATGTTACCTCATCAGCGTACTCAAGATCTCCGCCCACGGGAAGACCGCTTGCCAGTCGGGTGACCGTCATTCCAAGCGGGTTAATGGTTCTGGAGAGGTACGTTGCGGTTGTTTCTCCCTCAACGTCCGGATTAGTTGCCAGAACTACCTCGGTAACGGTGCCGTCAGCCAGACGAGACAGCAACTCGCGCACGTGGAGCTGCTCGGGACCAATCTTGTCCATAGGCGAGATTACGCCGCCCAAGACGTGGTAGAGGCCATGAAACGCACCGGTACGCTCAATTGCCGAGACATCCTTGGGCTCGGAGACCACGCAGATTTTGCTGCGATCTCTGGAAGAATCCAGGCAGATGTCGCATTCGTCACGCGTTGCGTAGTTGAAGCAGATAGGGCAAAAATGCACCTGCTGCTTAAGCTCCAAGATAGCCTGCGCCAAACGGCGAGCCTCCTCGGAATCAACCTCTAGAAGATGGTAGGCAATGCGTTGAGCAGACTTTGGACCAATACCTGGTAGTCGGCCCAACTCGTCAAGCAAGCGCTGCAGCGCACGACCATCATTTGTGGTATCAAACGCCATGGATTAGAACAGTCCTGGGATATTCAGTCCACCGGTTACTGCGCTCATCTGGGCAGATGCCTGAGACTCTGCAGACTCAAGAGCATCGTTTACAGCAGCCAGAATCATGTCCTGGAGCATCTCGATATCCTCAGGATCAATTGCCTCAGGATCAATGGTGATATTGGTCAGGCGCAGGTCGCCAGATGCGGTTACCTTAACAGCACCGCCACCAGCACTTGCGGTTGCCTGCATAAGGGAAGCCTTCTGCTGGGCCTCCAGCAGTTGCTCCTGCATTTTGCGAGCCTGAGCCATCATCTGATTGCGGTTCATGCCGCCCATGTTAAATCCACCACGTGCCATATGTTCTCCTATCGTCGTATCTATTTTAGACAAGTTGCGCTTTTTGCGCTGGCGCGTGAGAAGCCATGCACCAAAGCGTCATATCGCGAGAAGTACTAGTTGCTTGCAGGATCTGCGGGAGTTTCGGCATCCGAAGGGATACCTGTGTCCGAAAGAACGCCTGCGTCCGACTTCTTCTCTACCGACAAAGAAACCGCAGGTCCAAATACCTTCTCAAGCATATCCGCCACGCTGTTAAGCTCTGGTGGAAGTGCTGAACGAGCAGCGATATCCTCTGGTGAAGCTGGTGCTGGAGCAGGCTTTGGAGCTGGAATTGGCTCGGGCTCAGGTGCTGGCGCAGGTTGCGACGCGGGTGCTGCAGCAGGTGTAGGCGTAGGTGCAACTGGAGTCGCGGGTGCTGACGTAAACGTAGGTGCAACTGGAGCCGCAGGTGCTGACGTAAACGTAGGTGCAACTGGAGCCGCAGGTGCGGGCGTAGGCGCGACTGGAGCTGAAGCGACATCTTCAGCGGAATCGTCCAAAACCGCAGCTACATCGTCATCACTGTAAGGAACCTGATCGTAGTCAAGAGCCTCAACGGGAGCTCCGTCAGACGCAGGTTCATCCCAAGGCATTGGATACGACGACTCAGTAGAAGGAGTGGGAGCCGCAGGTGCAACGGGAGCCGGTGCTGGGGCTGGAGCCGGTGCTGGAGCAGGCGCAGATACCTGAGCGGGAGCAGAGGCAGGAGCGGGCTGCGCAACTGGCTCAGGAGCTGATGTGACGGGCGCAGCAGGAGCCACTGAAATTGCAGACGCGGGTGCAGGAGCTGGAGCCGGCACCTGAGCTGCTCGTTTTTCTCGCGAGATTGCCGTTGCCGCGAGGCTCGACTCAACATATTTGATGCGGCGCGGGCCCATGACCTGGGCAACGCACTCTTTTACAAACTCGGAAACTGCCGGCGCACTGAGCATCCTCATAGCAAACGAGGAACCCTTGGGAAGTGTAACTACCAGCTCAGAGCCATCGTCCGATTCGAGCATTGAACTGACCAGCAGCGCTGCATGAGCGGCGTTCTTAGACGCGCAAACCTTGCCGACTTCTTTCCACTGTCTGACAAGAAGTGCGTCTGCCTGGTCAACTTCCTTTGGAGCAGGCACAGGCGCAGGTTGTGGCGCAGGCGCTGGTTGCGGAGCTGGCGCCGGCTTTGGTGCAGGTGCAGGGGCCGGTGCGGGAGCTGGCGCAGATGCAGGCACAGCGACTGGTGCCGGAGCCGGTGCGGGAGCTGGCGCAGATGCAGGCACAGCGACTGGTGCCGGAGCCGGAGCTGGAGCTGGAGCTGGGGTTGCAACTGGAGCGGGAGCCACCTGTGGTGTGGGTGCGGAAGCCGCCGCTGGTGCGGGTGCAGGGATGGAATTCGACGCGGCAACAGGAGCTGGCTGCGGTACTGGAGTCGCCACAGCCGCAGGAGCCGGCTGTGGTACTGGAGCGGGTGCGGGAGCTGCGGGTTTCTCGCCAACAGGAACAGCAACAATGCCGTTTGCAAGCTGCTGCTCAAGAACTGCCACCCTATCTGCCAGTGCTTCCAAAGAAAGCTCCGTGTTAGGACGCGCCAGCTTGGTGAACGCAACCTCCAGGACAAGTCGCTGATTCACGGCGGTACGCATCTGATTTGCGGCGTCACCCAGAACAGTCAGAACTCTGGAAAGTCGGTCAACCGACCCAAAGGCCTGAGCTTCTTTAGTAAGCTGCTCATTTGATGCGGTGGAATTTGCCAGCGCTGGAGAATCAACGCCTACAGCTGCGGCAATGTAGAGATCTCTTACGTGAACGGCAAGCTCGCGCGTGAACTGCAGCAAATCTTTACCGCCTTCAAACAGCGTATTTACCGTGGTAAAAAGCGAAGAAATGTCGCGCTGAGCCAGAGCCATCGCGGCATTGTTAATAAGAGAGCCGGACGACTGACCCAAAACGTCGCGAACTGTCTGCTCGGAAATGACGCCGCCACCATAAACGGAGAGCTGCTCAAGAGAAGAAAGGGCGTCACGCATGCCACCGCGCGCATGACGGACAATAAGATCAATAGCTTCATCTTCGTAGGTAAAGCTCTCATTTTTGCAGACGTTGACCAGATGTTCTGCCATCTCGTCAGCGGCAATGGAGCGGAAGTCAAAGCGCTGCACGCGGGACAGAATAGTTGCAAGAATTTTCTGAGGATCGGTGGTACACATGATAAACGTCACGTGTGAAGGAGGCTCCTCCAGCGTCTTAAGCAGGGCATTAAACGCCGCCGAGGTAAGCATGTGCACCTCGTCAATGATGTATACCTTGCCCTTGCCGCGCACAGGAGCGTAGCTGGCGCGAGAAATAATCTCTTCTCGCACGTTATCAACACCGGTATTAGAGGCAGCGTCAATCTCAAAGACATCTGGATGCTGACCAGCAGCAATCAACTGACAGTCCTCACAAGTGCCGTCGGGCAGATGACCAGGTGCCTCGTGACAGAGAATTGCTTTTGCCAGCAAGCGAGCCATAGTGGTCTTACCCGTGCCGCGAGGTCCGCAGAACAGGTATGCGTGGCTGAGCTTTTGCTCCAAAACCGCTCGCTCAAGGGTGCCAACCACGTGCTTCTGGCCAACTACCTGCTCAAACGTTTGCGGGCGATACTTTGTATACAGTGATTCCATTCGTCCTCCGACGGCAGATTTTTCACTTTCAAGTATACCCTCTGAGTTGAGAGGGTTTCTCGCCAAACAAAAACGGGGCAGCCGAAGCTACCCCGATTCTGTACTCTGCGGTCTTTGCGCGAGCAAATACCTGCTACTCTGCTGCCTCTTCGGTTGCAGGTGCCTCGGTCTCAACCTCAGCCTCTGGCTCTGCAGCTGGTGCGTTCTTTGCGAACTCAGCAGCACGCTTTGCCTTCTCAGCAGCCTTAGCCTCAGCAGCAGCCTTACGAGCAGCCTCCTGCTCAGCAGCCTTAGCAGCCTTTGCCTCCTTGGCAGCCTTAGCAGCCTCGAGAGCAGCGTTTGCTGCGCCACCGAACTTGTCGGCGAAGCGCTGAACACGTCCACCAGTATCGACAAGCTTCTGCTGACCCGTATAGAATGGGTGGCACTTGTCGCAGAGGTCAAGACGCATCTCTGGAACAGTTGCGTGTGTGGTCCAGGTGTTTCCGCAGGTGCAGCGAACGGTGCACTCTACGTACTCTGGATGAATAGCTTGCTTCATGCAGGACTCCTTACATCGGCCCTGGTTTCCGACCAGAGCAGGGGCGTCTTTATGAGCACGTGCTCAATCAAGACAATAAGCTGAAAAAGTATAGCAGAACAACCCTTCTGTTGCTAGAACTAGTTGACGAGAAATTCACATTTTGTTCAGACATTTCTTCTGCGTAAGCACTCGTCAATGGGCTAAAATCCAATGCGTCATATAAAGCTGGTTCACAGCACCTCGGAGGCATAATGTTTTTATCAATAGACGTAGGTAACACACAAACTGCCATTGGTTTATTTGACAGCGAAGGCACTATGGTGCGCGGCTGGAGAATGCCTACCGATCAAAACGACACCTCCGATATTTTGCATGGACGTCTGTTCACGTTCTTTCAGAAAGATGGCCTAAGCCTTGATGACGTTGAGGCTGGCGGACTCTCGTGCGTAGTTCCTGTTATTACACGCGCTTGGAAGCGCTGTTTTGAGTCTCTGCTCAACAAGCCTCTGACCTCTATTAATGCACTTTCTACAGATAAGATTCGCTTCAATATGCCCCACCCCGAACTTGTGGGCGCAGACCGTGTGGCAAATTCTGTTGCTGCAACCGAGCGCTATGGCTATCCCGTTATTGTGGTTGATTTTGGCACCGCAACCAATTTGGACGTTGTTGATAAGGACGGCGTATTCCGCGGAGGCGCTATTTCACCAGGTATTATGATCTCTGCAAACGCTCTATTTGCGCGCGCAGCCAAGCTATCTAGCATTCCTATCAAGGCTCCCGAGACCGTCTTGGGTAACACTACAGAAAGCGCTGTTCAGGCAGGTATTGTGGTTGGTGCTGCAGCTCAGGCCGAAGGCCTCGTTGCCAGGACTCTTAAAGAGCCTGGTATTGAAGGTGCAACCGTTATTGCAACAGGTGGGCTGGCAAATACCGTCAGCGAAGCAACAGATGTTTTTGATGTTGTTGACCCGCAGCTCACCATGCGTGGCATTTATCTGATCTGGAAGCAGTCCACCCAGGCTGACAAGTAACTGACACCGTAGCTGCATTGCAGCAGTTAGATTGACAGCTAGAGCATCGGTTAAAGCGCTGGAACTACGGAAGCTTCTTCCTCACTCACAAGGATTTCTTTGCCGCCCTCATCAACAAGGATGGCATGACCCCACACGTCAATGCCGCCAAATCGAGCGGTTAGCGCAACGCTGCCACTGGGATATACCTTGTTGACCTGTTGTCCAAGCAGAGGAACCATATCAAAATAGTCGCTCAGAATCAGTGCAATTGGCCCCGCAAAGCTCCGCGCACGCTTAACCTGCTGCTCCCAAACGATTACGCTCTGGACCGCCAGTTCAGAAACCTTTTTGGCGAGAAGTTCTGTGTTGTCCGCAACGTCAAACGCTGAGCAAAGCACCTTGGGGTCTGCTGCGATGCTCACCACAGCAAACATTCCCTCTTGATAGCCTGCGGTTGCCTTGATTGAGGCAACGGCCTGGTCTTTATAGCAGATATCGTAAGGCCAACAGATGCCAAAGTCCTCATCTTTTGCACGCAAGAACTGACAAAGTCCCAGCGCTACAACGTATGGAACCGCTAGTACATACGGCATCGAGACACCAAGACGCACAACGGTTGCAACCTCAAAGGGTTTCTCGCCAGATGACGGGCACGCTGATGCCGGCGCGCAAGCCGATTCGGAGCGCTCGTCTTGGCTAGACGCAGCAGCTTCCTGCACGTCAGAGATGCGATACACAAACTCACCCGTTTGCGCACCGCCGCGTGCCAGCTCCAGAGCTTTTTGTGCTACTCCCACGTAATGGCTCCCAGGTCCTCGGTAACGTGACCAACACGCTGGTCAGGAGGGACAATTTCTACGCCACCGTGCGAGAAGAAACGCACAGGATCGTGCATCAGGTCCTCCATAGGAACAAGCACGTAATCGCGCTCACCCATGCGTGGATGAGGTAGAGTAAGATGTTTACCTGCGTGTTGTTCGCCCTCAACCCACAGAAGGTCACAGTCAATAGTGCGAGGTCCATGGCCCTCCTCGCCTTTCTTGCGTGTGCGGTTGAGAGCGTTCTCAACCTCAAGCAGCTTATCCATCAACACCAGAGGATGGAGCTCAGTTCTAATCTCGGCAACGGCGTTTACCACGGGTGTAGCAATACCGTATGCAGGCTCAGTTTCGTAGGCGTGGCTGAGAGAAACAACGCAGGTCAGCGGAATTTCGTCGATGAGCTGCGTTGCGCGAGCCAGATAGCCCACACGGTCGCCTACGTTGGAGCCAAGCGCCACAAATCCCTGACGAGGATCGCGCTCGGTCATAGCCCAGTAAGCGTTGATGGCCTGAGCGGTTCCCGCAACATCGTGAACGCGCAGGATACGGGCACCGTTGGTGATAGCGGCAATGCAAATTGCATGCGTAGCTGCGTCGCGCTGGATAGCCTCGGTTACGCCAGAAACAGCGCCGACAAAGCGCTTTCTGGACACGGCGCAGAGCAGCGGATATCCCATAGAAACCATCGAGCGAGTAGCACGCTGAATAACAACGTCCTCGTCGGCAAACTTGTCAAAGCCTGGACCTGGGTCAATGCAGATGCGGTCCTTGGAAACGCCAGCACGCATAAGACCGCGAGCCTGGTCGCCCAAAAAGCCCATAATCTGACGCATGATAGGTGCCTCTTCAGGCAGGGTAAAGCGACGCTGAGAGCTCAGCGTGCGTGTCTCGGCTCCTGTAGCTGCGGCTCGAGCAGCCGCGCTGCCTGTAGGGCGAGAAGGGCGCATGTCGTCCAGCTGCACCTGCTTGCGCTCAACACGAGCTCCAAGGCCGTCCTTATTCCAGTGCATCACAATGCAGCCACAGTCAGACTCCGCAGCTACGGCAACCATTTCTGGATCGGTGAAGCCGGAAACGTCATTGATGATGGATGCTCCAAGGCGGACGCACATCTTTGCTACCTCGGCATGGCGCGTGTCGATGGAGACAATTGCTCCAGCAGCTACCAACGCGCGCACCACAGGCACGACGCGCTCAGCCTCTTCTGTAGGCAGAACAGGTGTGTGACCTGGACGAGTAGACTCTCCCCCAACGTCAATGATGTCGGCACCTTCATCCAGCATCTGTAGACCGCGTGCAATTGCAGCCTCTGGATCAAAGTTCTTTCCGCCATCAGAGAACGAGTCTGGAGTGACGTTGAGAACGCCCATAATCCTAGGACGCGCCAACGAGATAGTGTGAGTTCCACATTGCCAGGTGTTGTAGCTTTGACGAAGCATGAATCCTCCTTGCCAGCTATGAATGTTTCTATTGTAGCGGTATTGGTGGCTACTAGTCGTATACCATGGATTTATTGAAAGTTTATTGCCGCAAACGCACCGCTTGGTGCCGTAACTGGAGCGTGGAACGCGCATCACTCGCGGCTACTGTGATACGGATCCACTGTGACCTAAACCACCAGATCACAGTATGAAAGAGGAGTTATGAGCCAAACTCGAGAGTACAAGCTGATTTCCTGGAACGTCAACGGCCTGCGTGCCGTGCTCAAAAAAGAGCCTTCGTTCACGGAAATTTTTGAAACCATAAACGCTGATGTATTTGCACTTCAAGAGACTAAGCTGCAAGAAGGACAGGTGGAGCTTGATCTTCCCGGCTATGTTCAAACCTGGAGCTACGCAGAAAGAAAGGGCTATTCGGGCACAGCGGTTTTCTCGCGAGAAACCCCTCTGCAGGTAATTCGTCAAATTGGATGCCCTGTTGCTGACGACGAAGGTCGCGTGTGTGCGCTGGAGTTTGAGAAGTTCTGGTTTGTGTGCGTGTACACGCCAAACTCAAAAGACCAGCTTGCACGCCTGGATGAGCGTCTTGAGTGGGATCAGCACTATCGCGAATTCTTGGCTGAGCTGTCTGAGCAAAAACCAGTAATTACCTGTGGCGATTTTAATGTTGCACACAACGAGATTGACCTGAAGAACCCCTCATCCAACAGGCAAAATGCAGGCTTCTCTGATGAGGAGCGCGAGAGCTTTACCAAGCTGTTGGACGCAGGCTTTACCGATACCTTTAGGTATCGCCATCCCGACATGACCGGCGCTTACAGCTGGTGGAGCTATCGCTTCAACGCGCGCAAGAACAACGCGGGCTGGCGCATCGACTACTTCCTGGTCTCCAACCGTATTGCTGAGCAGGTCAAAAGCGCATCCATCTTGAGCGAGGTCTACGGCAGCGACCACTGTCCCGTTGAGCTGAGCATTGAGCTGTAGATCGCGCAGATGGCGAGAAGATCGGTCTTCTCGCCAGGGTTGCCTGAATGCGACGGCCGTGATTAACTAGAGTTGTCGATTGAGATTCAAAGGAGCACGTCATGCGCATTACTTGCGACGTTCATACTCACAGCCTGTACTCGAGACACGCCTATTCAACCGTTGAGGAGAACGTTCGTGCGGCTTCTGAGCGTGGCTATGAGCTGCTTGGAATCACCGACCACTTCTCGTCCATGCTGTATGACCAGCAGACGATCAAAAACTTCCAGTTCTTTATGAACACCGCTATTTGGCCAGAGACCTGGCATGGTGTCAGGCTGCTTCACGGCGCTGAGGTGGATATTGTTGATCTTGAGGGCAATCTGTTTGCCTACGACATTACGTTTGATCAGGGCATTAATGGCGATAAACTCCGTCAGCCTTATATTCTTGGCGAGTACGTCCTGGGTACCTGCGATTATGTTGTTGCAAGTATTCATAGCAAGCAGTGGGCAGCCGGTGCCTCTCAGAAGCAAATTACCCAGATGTATGTAAACGCGCTGGACAATTCGCATGTGTTGATTTTAGGTCACCTTGGCCGTAGCGGTTTAGATTTTGATGTTCCAGCGCTTGTCAGAGAGTGTCGCGATCGCGGTAAGCTTATCGAGATGAACGAGGCCACGCACGACGAAGGCCAGCGTGACACCGCCATTGACCGTTGCCGCGTGATTGCAGAGACCTGCGCTGAACTGGGTTGCAAGATTTCCTTTGGCTCAGATGCTCACATTGCAACCCGCATCGCCGATGCACACTCCGTTATTAAGCTGCTTGAAGAGGTTGATTTTCCTGAGGAGCTTATGGCTTGTCGCGATGCCCAGACATTTTTGGGCACCATTGCTGACGCAAAGATTCCAGCCTCTAAGCAGGGATATTAAGCCAGATACAGACACCACCACTGAAGCGCTGCACTGTTCGAACGGCTGCAGCTCACATCGACATCACATAAAGAAACAAAGCCGCGTTTTCACGTGGCTTTGAACTGCCTCCCATTTCTTGGATACGAGAAATAGGAGACAGTTCAAAACACACCTAAGTCGGATAATCTGTTAAAAAGACGTATACATGACGCTGAAAATA
>ERZ773001.253-NODE-253-length-23080-cov-3.68426_pt1 | contig 23080 bp, 26 predicted proteins | sample MGYA00511673_ERZ773001 | MGnify/ENA primary metagenome ERZ773001 (study PRJEB29015, sample SAMEA2738091) | human oral metagenome | biome: human oral; feature: human-associated habitat; material: saliva | place: China | collected 2162 ... | reverse complement strand
GTCACGTTATCACCGCAGGGTGAGCAGTTGATTACAGGTGAGCTTTTCACAGAACACGAATGGTCAATGTACGAGCCACGCACAGTACGACTAGCCTTCCACGATGATAGGATTTTCGGCTTTACTAAATCAGGCGGATTCATCATGCAGGTAGGCTCAGATAAACGTAGAGACAGTGACTTCGTAACACACAATGTAGTTGTGCAACGTGGTTACACTGATGAAGTAAGTCCGTTTATCGTTGTTAAAGGTGGGAGAATCTATGAATGGGGCAAAGGTGAATACGCTACCTACGATTGGAAATCTCAGACAATGATGTTAGCAGGATTATGGAGACCTGTAGCATGTAAAGTAGTTTCACCTGACTTTGATAACATCATGCCACGCGGTCACAAAGAAGCTAAGATTAAGTTTGACGAATGGAGTAGACAAAATCCATATGCAGATACAAAAGCATTTTTCTGCAAATATCCGGAGTACCAACAACATTATTCACACTTAATTGGAAAACGACCATCGGTTACTGTTATCATCTATGCAGACGGTAGAGAGTATTACAGAAAGACAGTTTATTCAAATAAACCATTCTTACTCCCTAGACGATACAAGGCGATAGATTGGGCGGTACGTGTTATTGGTTCAATTAGAGTAGATGAAATTCACTTAGAGAGCTCCAGAGAGAGCTTACTAGGAGGTAAATAATGGCACAGAGTACAGGCGGAGCATTACCAAATGTTAGCTCTAAACAGGATAATAAAGCTGATGTAGACACCAGTAATAAAAACAAGAACCAGAATCAAGGCACATGTGCATCGTCATGCGGTGTAAACCAAGCGTACGTTGAAAAAGGTGAAGCATGTGGCACAGGTTCTACACAGGTAAACGCCAACCACATTATCCAATACCCTCGCCAGCCAAAAATGGATGACGGTAAATGGATTGCCATCGGTTCTTTGTTGGGCGCGCTGTTAGGTAAGTTCGCGGATAATGGAACACTTAATAAAGCAAAAGAAGCTGAGAATAAGTGGAAAGCTATAAACGAACAACTCGCTGAGAAAGGCAGAGAGATTTGGGGTAAAATGCCTAATGAAGCTGCCGAAGCGGATAAAGCAGATAACGATTTGGAGGGTCAATATGGATGGAACATTGCAAGACGAGATGATGAGTTACGCAGAGCGCAACAACTCGACAACTGCAATGACCAACTTCATGAGAAGATTTGTTCATTTGCTCTCTGCGGTTATACACCTGATTATGACGGGATTACCGCTAGAATAAAAGCGGATGTGGCAGCGCAGACTAAAAAGCAACGTGAGCAGATGTGTAAAAACTTAAACCGTTACTCAGCGAGACAATGTTGCGGGATTGAAACTGCTCTCGCAACCGCTGCAATTTCTACAACAGTTGGAGCATTATACAAAGCTCGCGAAGACGAACGCGCTCGTGCGTGGCAGATTAATGAAGGGTTATTATTCAAAGCTGGTGAACTCATGGAGAACCATCGCAATGGTCGCTTCGGTTCATCTGCTACAATGGATAAAACTGGTATTAATATTCAACAAACTCGTTATGCTAGCCACAATGATAACTACCATAAACTAGCTGCTCTCGGTGCTGACTTCTTAACATCAGCAGGTAAAAACTACGCATGGCTTGCAGAGAGTTATCGTAGAACAGCTGACAAGATGTCTGGTGATTTAGCTAACCTAGGTGCATTGATTGCGGTAGTATTATCGATGTGGTTAGGTAAAAATGCTGGGGAGAATAATTGTGGCTGATGATACAAATAAATGCGCACCACACAATACCTGCAGAAACTTAAAAGAAACTGGACAGAACGAGACAAAATCTGTTCAGTTTGATAATATAGTTCAACCGAAGTGTTGTGAAGACGAGAAAAAGAAAAAATGAATTCATTAGACTCTTTAATGGGATTAAACCCGCAGGGAATCCCATATGGTCAAGGTTACGCAGAAGACCCTATATTGCAGTTAGCAATGCAGGGTGATGACAATGCCTTGATGGAAGGAATGGGTGTACCACCACTGGAAGACCCATATGGATTGGTAGGAATGGAACAGCCAGCTGGCGGTGACATCGGACACCAACTAACACAGCAGATGCTAGGGCAACCAGTTCCACAGCTAACACAGCCTGAAATTAATGCTCTAGCACAGTCGCTAGGCATCGGAGTTCAGAATAATGACCCGATGACCGACCCGATGTATGCACCACAGTACAACATTATGTCTATTCTTGGAGGAAGATAATGCCATCATATGCAATGACCGGTAACGGTATCTTTGGCGGTTCTAACAACTTTTTGAGTATCCTAGGCGGAATTGGTAACGCATGGGGCGACGGTATGATTTCAGGTATGAATATGGGTAAAGCTCTTATGGATTATCAGAAATCCGTATATACAAATCCATCGGCTACGCGTGCAGCAATCGCTCAGAACATAGCAAATCAAGGAACTGCAGAGGGTACACACTATAGAAACTCTATTATGAACCCAATGCTTTCTCAGCTAGCTGGTGGTGGTCAATTAGCTGATTGGCAACGCGGTTTATTAAATCAAGGCTACTTAAACATTGGACAAGGTGTAAATAGTAACGCATCTGTGCAAAATGTTCAGGGTACACCAGTGACAACACAGACCAACACCCAACCAGCTACCACTGTTGCACAGCCTACACAGCCTACAGCACCAACCGTGTATAGCTCACCAGCACCAGTAGCGCCGACACCATATAATCCATATGGTAACTTAACATTAAATACTAATTTAAACGGCTGGCAAAACAACCGCACTGGAATCCCATACCGCCCAACAGGAGCTTAATATGTCACTACAACAGCGTATGGAGCTAGACGCTCGCGTTGCCAAAGCCATGGCTGATATAGAAGCCGCCAACGGTGAGCCTATTTCACCGATTGAGGAAGACGCAATCATGCTATCTGTCGCTCAAAAAATTCGGGCGGAGATGGAGGCAGAGGAAAAAGCAAGACAAGCTCAACAGGCGCAACAAGCTCAACAGGCGCAACAAGCTCAACAGGCGCAATCTGCATTTTTCAACGCAAATTCTGGTGGCATATTATCAGCATTGAGTGGTGCGGGATTAACACCTGAGGTTGTTGATTCAATGGGTGCAACACATATCGCAACACCAGAAGCAATCGCAGATGCACGAGCTAAACACATAAAAGCCATGAACGGTGAAGACTCGAATGGCGATGTGGAATCTAGAATTGAAGCGGCTAAACCGTGGGTTGGTGAGTACGACCCTACAACAGCAATCGGTACAACAACCGCAGCGACAGCACAGCGGCTAGCTCCGTTAGTTGCCGGTTCTGCCATTACACCAACAAAAACCACTAAGACTTCACAGGGCAAACGTTCAAGCACAATGAGAGCATTATCTGGTGAAGGAACACAGGGTAAAACAACCACTGCGCAACCAACCACAGTGCAACCTGCAGAGGTAGACCCAGCGTTACAAATCGGCACTCGTGGTAGCTACATTCCATCTACAGGATTTACCACACCTAACAATGCTGGCGGAGCACAGATTACAATCTCTCCAGTAGAGTTCGGTGGCGACAATGGTGGACTTCAGTATGGCGCAATGAACGCATTATACGCTGACCCTAAACGTGCACCATCTCTGGGTGAGTTATTAGCATTTAGCTCAATCATGCAAGGTAAAAAAGACTTAGGTGGTATTGATACTGTTACAGCTACAATGCAGAGCGCAGATAAGATGAACGCATATGCAGCACAGCAAAATGCAGCAGCTCGTATGCAACAGTTAATGCAAGCTGGAGCATCTGCAGATGAAGCTCGCTACCAAGCTATTTCAGAAGAAATGCTACGCAATGGTCAAGGTCGTGGAGCGGTGGCAATTACAATTCCAGAGTATGCCAAAGCAGCAGACGCACAAGCAGCTAGACTTATGGATACCGCATTAACAGCTGGCGGTGATTATCAGGCTAACAGTGCGTTTGGATATACTCCACTAGGGATTGGCTCGGTAACTACTAACTCAGATGGTTCGTACAATATGAATGTTGGTGGACAAAACATTACCGGTATTGCACCAGAATATACACGAATGAGTGTATACGGAGCAATTAAAGGCGATGGAAGTGGTAGTAAGTTAGCTAATGACTATGACTTGAAATACAATGACAAGTTATATAGCACCACAGTTGATTCTATGAAAGCTGAAACTGAAGCAGCTAAGATTTTATATGACATCAACAGAGGTGCATATGGCGACCCAAGCAAATTAACGCCTGAGCAGAAAGTACAACTTGCATATGAGATAGAGGAAGCTAAATGGCGAGCCAGACTCAAAGGTAAAGAGGCGGCAGCTGGAGTAGGCACTGGTACAACAGGTAACAAAACGGGTATAGACCCTAAATGGTTCTAGGAGAATAGAATGGCAACATTACAGGAACAGCAAGAGTTTTACCGCCGACATTTACCACTGGCGGAACGAGCAGCGCAGCAATTAGGAACTCACCCATTTAACATTCTAGGACAAATGGCTCTAGAATCGAATTGGGGAAAATCAATCGCAGGTGCTCACAACTATGGCAACATCATGGAGACCCGTAAAGGTGTTCAAGGTGTATGGGCAAACGACAACGGAAACCGCAGACAATTCCGTAACTTTGCCAACGACCAAGACTACTACAACCATTTCGTAGGTCTTATGGGTCGTAAATACAAAGGCGTATTCGGTGCTCAAACGCCACAGCAATATGCAACAGCTCTAAAAGCTGGCGGTTATGCAGAAGACCCTAACTACGTACGCTCCATCGGCAATATGTTTAATGCTGTAAACAAAGTTGCGGGTACACTCGGTGGTCCATATCAATGGAATGGTCAGCCGACTACACCAATGCCTGTTATGAATGGTGGAGACAATATCAGACCACGACCACGCCCAGACGCAGGTCCGAGCTTAAATGCTTTACAGGGTATGCCAGCTCAACAACCGATGCAAGACCCACTGCAAATCCCAAATCTAATGGATTCAACACCTGTTGTGTATAACACGATGGATGCACTAGGCGGGTATAGAATCCGTAGACCAGACGAGTGGCGAGCACCATCTACTCCGATTGTTCCAAACTTCGTTCACAACGGATTTTAAATGACATTTTAATCAACTACGATTACAATAAGGGCTATCTAATTAGGTAGCCCATTTTATTGGAGATTTTATGACACAATCAGTAAACGGCATGAATCGTTCCATGAGAACGCTAGTGAACGATGCACTCGCTCGCAGACAAGCCGCAGAAGACTTGAAGCAGTCTTATTACATGCAAGCTGTTGAAGAACAGAGAGCACGACGCGAAGCTGAACTTGCACGTAGAGAAGCTGAATTGCAACAGCAACAAGCACAGCAAGTACAGGGAGAACAACAAGCTCCACAGCAACCTATTTCCCCTTTAGATGACCCAAACTCAGCACTCTCTCAATTATTGAAAGAGCGTGGGCTGACAAAAGATAAGTATCTGGAGTTAAGCACTGCAGAGCGTCAATACGACTTCGCTGACCCTATTTTAGAGAAAAAGTGGAATACTTATGTTGCAGCTAACCCAGAAGTAGCCGCACAAGGCGGAGAGCAGTTGCAACGCACAAAAGATGCTTTCTTCAATCAGGGACGCAACCTATACGCTGCTAACTTCCAAGCATTAGAAAAAGCAGAAAGCCCTATACTGAATAGATTGGGCAACGTAGCTGGTGACGCTGTAGAAGGCGTATCTGAGCTATTTACCGGTGCGGGCGGTCTATTAAAACCTGTATTCGGCAACGATAACATTGTGTCAAAAGGTCTTAACTTCATCGGTGAGGTTGGTAAAGAAGGCGGAAAAGTCTTAGCATCTGACGCAGAGAATGACCGCGAAAAATACTTCTACAAGTTAATGGAAACCGGTAGATATAAAGACGCAGCTAAATTCGCAGCTGAAAACCCACTCATGCTAGGCGGTGAAGCGTTCCAAATGGTTGCCGGCACAAAAGGATATGGTCTACTAACAAAAGGAACAGCAGCGGCAGCCGGCAAAGGATTATCAAAACTCGGTGCAGAAGCCGCAGGTAACAGTGTAAAAGCTGCAGGTACAGCCCTTGGTAATAGCATGCCAGCCTATGCAGGTATGTCTGTTGGCGGTCAAGTAGCTAATGAACTTGCAGAACGTGGCATCGACACAACCTCTGCAGAAGGTAGATTAGCAGTAGCATTGTCATTTGTTGGCGGTGCAGCAGCGAACAAAATCACACCACACAACATTGAGAACCAAGTTGCTAAACTCGGACTGTCTAAGGAAGCCACTCAAGCTCTTACCAGAGAATCTGTTGAGACTCTAGAAAAAATGGGCTTTATGTCGGCTGCCGGTAAACGCCTAGCTGGTGTAACTAAAAACGCAGTTAAAGGCGGTGTAAACGAAGGTGCAGAGGAGTTCTTGCAAGAAGGTCTAGGCGCATACGCAGCTCAAGCCCTCATCGACAAAGATGGTAAATTCCGTAGCTGGAGTGAAGTTCCTGATGAAGTTAAAGAACAGGTATTACGTAGAGCCACGGCTGGCGGTCTACTCGGTGCGACACTCGGTGGTACTACTGCAGGTGCAATAAATGGCGTTGCTGGTGGAGTGCATGGTGATGTTCAACAAAACGTGAACTACCAAGAAGCCAAAGCTAAATATGCTGCAGAAGATGCTAAGATTGCTGAAGAAGAAAAAGCAGCGGAAGCAGCTAGACTCGAGGAAGAAGCCATTGCACGTGCACAGGAAGAAGAAGCTAGAAAAGCAAAATTCCAAGAGTTTGCAGAAGCAGAAGCAGAGCACCAACGCCAGATGGAAAACGAACAGTTAATCCAACAAGCAAGTAGAATCGCAGATGTAGATAGCGAGATTCAGAACTTACGCGCACAGTACGGTGCAGCTTCAATCGATAGCAACGAAGTTACAGCTAACCGTGCACGTACGGATTACGACAATTATTTAAATGCTAAGTATGAAGAATTACGCAATTCTCCAGATTTAACAGAAGACCAACGTGCTGTATTAGAAAACACGTGGGGCGATGGTAATAAAACACTTCGTGCGAAAGCTAGTTTATTGCAAACACTCGGTGTTGATACAATGCCTGAGCAGTTCACACGTAAGCAAAAGAACGGTAAAGTTGTATACAACTACGGTTTAGATAAACACTTAGATTACCGCGCAGACGAGCTGACACAAGATGCTCAATCTAAATATGATGAAGCAGAAGTGCAACTACAACGCATGCGCAATAAAGGTGTAGATGAAGATACCATCAATGCCCTAGCGGATGAATTAAATGCAGCTGCGCAAACACGCAGTAAAGGTGCTATCTCTGTGGTAGCAAGACGCATTAATTACTCAGATACAGAGTGGGATAAAGCTCAACGTGCATCTGCAGAACAAGCCAAAGCAGAAGCTAAAGCACAAAAAGCAGCAAGTAAAACAGCAGAAGCAGAACAGTTAGCAGCTGAACAAGCTGAGATTGCAGATATTGAACGAGCTCGTGCGACAGGACAAGACAGCGTACTAGCCCGTGCTGGTAAATCACAAGCAGTTAAAGAGTTATCCCCTGCAGAGCGTATTGAAGTGCAATCACGCCTTGTGCAAGACCAAGAGTTTGAACGCCACTTACAAGATACCTACGCAGACAGACTACTTGCAACAGGTAAAGCAAAAAGCAAAGCTGAAGCATTGCGACTAGCTGCAGAGACACCGTTGTCAGATTTAATCTTTAACTACCGTCCTAATAAGCTGTCTAAAGCGTACAATAAAGTTAAAGACCGTTTACCAGCGGAAGATGGCTTGTGGTGGACTCCAACAGAACGTGCTGTGGTTAAACAAGAGATTGACGACTTCTTCAAAGAAGCTGGTGTACAAGAATCAGCAAACGCCAATAATTTACGTGCAAGCGTAGATGGTATTAACTCGCTCCGTAAAAATATGCCGCCTGAGTTACAAGATAAAGCTAATGCCATTTTGTCAGCAATCTCAACAGGTGTAGCAGCGGGTGTGATGAAACGCGCAGATTCAAAAGCGGTTAAAGCTCTTGAGAAAACTAATAAGTTAAAACCTGTGGAGGACTTCACGGGAAAGTCACAAGCCCCTTCAACGGGGCGACAAATGCGAAAGGCATCCGCCGTAAAAACCCGTTCGACCTCTTAGATGTTCTTAATGTCGGCAGTGGTAAATTGTCGCCTAGCTACTTTAAAGATTGGGCGGCAGACCTGCTCAAAGGTATCTCAGTTAGAAATGATGCTGAGTTAGCAACTATTATGTACGGTGCTCGCTCTCCAGAGATTCAACGTGTTATCCGTGGTCACATGAACGAGTTACTCGATGCGTTTGGCATTAAGTCACGCAATAACATGGACCCGTATAATACGTTCACTCGCACGTACGGTAGAGAGAATATTGCACGTGTAAGTGAAGCGATTAACACCTATGTGAACACAGAAGGTGAGAACTTAACTGCTCAAGAAGCCTTTGCAATGACCGCTCTTAAACACGAGCTCGACATCTTCTTGATGACCGATGGCAACGAGAACAATCCAGCTACTTCAACACTGAGAGCTGATTTTGCCAATGAGAACTTAGGTAAGTTATCTGGCAGTGCACTACGTGGCATGAACTCATTATCAGAAGCACTAGAGCATATTGAAGGTCAGTTTAAAGCGTCTGACATCACAGCACGTGTACTCGGTAGACTTAAACAACATGCACTAGACAGCCATGTAGAGTTTAAAGTATTAAGTGAAGAAGAAATGACTTCAGCTTATGGTAGAGGTGCTAAAGGTGCATACGATGGCAACAACAGTACAATCTACCTACGTGACGGCTTAACATTTAACGAGCAAGTGCACGCAATCGTGCATGAGGCTGTACATGCGTTCTTGAATAAGAAAGCATTTGCTTATAACAACTATAAGCAAGCTAGACTAAGCAACCCTAATGCAAGTTTATCTACCTATGGTTTAACAGAAACAGATTTATCTCTATTAACCGATATGGAAGCATTGATGAATAAAGTGCGCGGTAGTGATGTATTTAATCACCCACGTTATTCAGAAGTTGCTAAAGTGCAGTTAGATGACGGTACAACAGTACCATACGGCTTGTCATTTGATGAAACCTCACACCATGCATTATCTGAGTTTGCAGCAGAGATGTTCTCATCAGACCCGTTCAGACGAGCAGTAGCAGATGCAGTGTCACAAGCTGACCAAGTTAATCTGCACACTGCGAAAGGTAGAATTAGAAACTTACTTCATAAGATTGCAGAGTTCTTTGGGTTCAACCGCAAGCAAGATGTAGATGCAGTAGCTAAGTTCATCGAAGATGGTATGAAACTATTTTCATCTGTACCGTACTTCAGTGCAAAAGGCGGAGTATCACTACTACGCTCTAAATCTGAAGCTAAACCTGCAGATGAGACAGTAAACAAATACAAGTTTGTGATTGACCACGAGAAAGGTATTCAATACTACCAGTTCAAACGTAGAACAGGTGTTGAAGGACCAGCTGTAGCAGAAGCCAGTGCATATCGCGAGGTTGGCGAGGATGGCACGTTAAAAGATACATGGAGCTTGTCATATCGCGACCCGAACAATCTAGCAGAATGGGTGCAAGAAGATGGATTAACAATCACTCAACTTGCAGAACGTGTAAATAGCTTAGATTATATGGTGTTAAACCGTAACGGTAATACACGCATCACCAAACATGTAAATGAACAAATCGAAAAGGTATGGGCATTACACCCAGCACTAGCAAAAACCTTACTTAAATTACGTGATTGGATGTCTACAATCTCAGGTCAGGAAGCCGCAGATAACTTCTTAGATAATGCAGTTGGCATTGCGATGAAGTTAGAGTATTACACACAAGACCGTGATGTAATGCTAACGTGGGCAACCCGCATGGCTGTGGCTAAATACGGTAAAGATAATGTGCCTTTAGATTTACAGAATGAAGCAAACATTATCCGTGCAGAATACAACAACTACATGACCGAGAGCGGCATTGGTAAATTAACTGGATTCGACCATAAAAAACTTATCACAGATTATGTTGAGAAGTTAGGTTGGACAAAAGAGTTTACTTCAGATGTTGTGTATGCAGCGATGGCACGTGAGCGTTCTCGTCAGTTCGCTGAAAACCCGGGCGGTATTAACCCATATACAGGCGAACACTGGCGTGATATGAACCACGTATCAGGCTTTAAGTTTACCGATAAGAATGGTAATAAAGTTGCCGATGAAGATGGTTCTAAGTTCTTCGCAAGCCTCGATGTGGAACAACAACGCCAAGTTGATGAGTTCATTAAAATGTGGATTGCACAAAATGACACATTAACTGACTTAGAGTATGCGAGTGGTGTAATTTCAACTAAGACATATGAGGACCGCAAAGGTCTATTCTATGCTCCGTTGAAGAATGAATGGGATAAAGAGACAGCATTTAATAAGATGGCTCGTGGTCGTACAACAACTGCGAAAGACCCGTTCACTAACTACTATGCTCATGCGGACATGCGCGTTGCTTACGCACTACGCCAACGTGAGAACCAATACTTGTTAGAAGCAGGTCAAGAGTATGGACTAGGTGCATTATTTACTGTGAACCAGACTCAGTTCGTTGGTAAGAACGATTCAATCGGTATGCAATGGCGAGCACCTAATATGTCTGATGGTACTTCGTGGACAGTGTTTAAAAATGGTATTCCATACACACTTTCTATTAAAGACCCGACAATCCAAAAAGCATATCGCTCAACCCGTAATTGGGAAGACCGTGCAGCAATTTGGAAAGTGCTAGGCAACATCACTCGCTTTATGTCTACTGTACGTACTACGTTGTCACCGGGCTTCTTACCAGTAGCGTATGCACGTGACCTTGCAACTGCAGTAGTTAATATGCAAGCTGCATATCGTTCAATGAACGGTAAACAAGTATTAACCGATGCAGAAGCAGCGAGACTTGCTCCACTTGTTGTTAAACGTGCGGTGTCATCATTACCTGCAATCTTAAAAGGTAAATGGACAGGCAATCGTCAGTGGCAGTATGACATCTTTAAACGCTATGGTGGCGGTGTTGTAATGAACGCCCGCATGGACTTTGAAGAATACAACAGCTGGCTTGCTGATAACACCTTTAAAAAAGGTTTAACTGCTAAAGATATGGCGGTGAACACAGCGAAGAAAGGCGTTCAGAAAATCAGTGAAATCTCACATGCTCTAGAAGATAGCGTTCGTTTCGCATCATTCATGGAGTTTGTAGAGCATAAAGCTGGACATAAATTCGCAGATGCGAAGTCACTTGTATCATTCTTAGAAGCTAACCCTGAAATTAAGAAACAGGCAATCAACGGTTCTAAAAACATTACAGGTAACTTCGAGATTAAAGGCGGTGCAACGACACTACGTTCACTCTACATGTTCTTCAACGCAGGCATGGTCGGTGCACGTACATTTGTCCACATGTTTGACCCATCTCACGGCACACACGGTGTGAAAGCAGCAGCTATGATTTTCGCACTTTCACTTGCATCACTTGCTGCAGTAGATGGTGAGTTAGGCGACGATGAAGATGGCAAGAAAATGGGCGCACGTGTTAAACTTACTGAGTCATCTCTCTGTCTTGGTATGTCAGCGTGTATCCAGATGCCACACGAGCTTCGCTGGATTACATCCCTTGCACGTGCAATGCATTATGGCGCACGTGGTGATATTGAGATGCCAGATGCAGTACGCTCTGTTGCAAACAACATCTTCCAAGTGTTCGTACCGTTGCAGTTCGGTGAAGATATGACACGTGGTGATGACTTAGTAGTAGGGGCGTTCCCAACTGTGTTACAACCGTTCATGCAGAACATCTTAAACCGTGACTCATTCGGCAATCGCATTGTGAATGAATATGCATACCGTGCAGATGGCTCACGCATTAAAGATGCACCTGACTGGATGAAGTCTAAAATTTCAGACCCATACATTGCAAAAGAGTTAGCACTACAACTTAGTAAAATTGGACTAGATGTGTCATCGTCAGAAATTACACATATGTTCCAACAATCTCTCGGTGGTGTGGGCTCGGCTATGTTAAAATTAATCCGTGGCTACGAGAACGGAGAAGATGCAGCAGAGACATTTGGTAAAGTGTTCTTTAATGGATTTATCCCTCGCTATGATAATCAAGCATTGAAAAAAGAAGTCGCTGAAAAAGTGGCTGATTTAAAATCAGAATTATCACGTGGCACAGACGGTTATAACATGGTGAAAAGTAAGGCAGACTTGCAAGCAGACCCACGATGGACTAAACTTGTTGCGTTAGAAAAACAGCTTGACAGATTTGAGCGTGGCATCAGTTATAACGGTATGACATTCGCAGGAGCGATTCGTCAAAAAATCTCTGCACAACAGGCTGGTGATGTAGATGCAATGTTAGAAGCAGATAACGCACTAGATATTATGGGAGCAGAGAGACGCAAGGCGTATGGAGACATGTTAGAATTGTTTGAAGAACTCGAGGACGACATTAATGAGTAAATTAAAAGAGGTGTTCTGCTACGACACCTCACCCATTGGTAAATTATCAGAGTGGCTAGTCAAAGTATATAAAAGTGCTGAGATTACCGTTGATACTCGCGAAGTTGATGAATTTAAAACTTACTGCTGGTGCTGTGCCTTATGGCGCGGCATCGCTGTGGGTGTCGTTATTGGACTAACCATAGGACTACTATTTTGACACGTATTGTAATTACAGCAGGACACTCTAACACCGACCCGGGCGCAGTGTCCGATGGTTATAGAGAAGCTGACTATGCAGCAGATATGCGCAACTACGTTGCATATTACTTGCGTAATTGGGGCTTCGATGTCGTGACAGATGGCGAAGGTCGTGTAAACGCACCACTTGCTCAAGCTGTTAGATTGATTCCCGGTTCAGACCTTGCAGTTGAGTTTCACTTAAATGCGAGTACAAATAAAACAGCTCGTGGCATCGAGGTGTTATCACGCGACAACCGTAAACGTATTTCACAGAAGATTGCGAAAGCGATTCAGTCTGTAACAGAGTCGGTGCTTCGTGGCGATGACGGCTGGAAGCCAGAAGATTCCGGTCAGCATAAGCGCCTTGCGTTTGTTTCTGCTGGCGGTTTAATCGTGGAGTTAGGCTTTATCACTAACTTTACAGAAATGAAGGTTCTAATGGAAAAACGTTGGTTAGTTGCAAAAGCGATTGCCGAAGCCATTAGAGAAGAATACAAGTAAGGAGTAAATAATGGGTTGCACAAAATGTGGGACTGACCTTAGCTCGCTACACCTGATTGTGAAGGACATTATTCGTCAGTTGATTGATGAAGGTAAATTGCAAGAAGGTTTAGTGGATTGTACTGACAAACGCTTATGGCGTGATTCACGTGTTCTCACGTGTGACTTATTAGGCGATGCAGTATGTCAATTAATTACCAACGGTGACATTTGCTTAGTTAAACCTGAAGCACTAACCGTTGAAAAACTAGAAAATGGCTCGCACAAAATCTCGTTACTCATGTCTGATGGTACTACTTTAGATACCACAGCACGACTAACAGATGGTGTGTTAAACAGCGTGACTTATGACGCGAAAACTAAAATCGCTAAATTTACTACTACAAACGGCGACAGCTACGAGATTAAACTCGACATTCCTGAGCCTGTAGAGTACACGTTTACCACAAAAGAAAATGGCGATATTGAAGTTGCAAATGGTAAAAAAGAAGTATTAGCTACCATTCCAGCGATTAAAGTGAAAGCTGCGAAGCAAGACAACGGTGATGTTGTCATTACCAACCAAGATGGCACTACTGTTGATGTACCGGCAATCAAGGTAAAAGCGGCTAAAGAAGCAGATGGTGATGTTGTCATTACTAACCAAGACGGTTCTACTGTAGAAGTACCCGCTATTAAGGTTAAAGCTGCTAAAGAAGCTAATGGTAAAGTTGTAATTACCAACCAAGACGGCACTACTGTTGAGATTGAAAAACCCGCAGAGTTTGACTTATCTAAGCACGTAGATAATAAAACTGTACATTTAAAAGATGGCAAACTTGAAGTTATCAAAGAAAAATGCGCAGTGGCAACAAATCTCAGTGCATTAGAAGCGAGCGATGGCACGCTTAAACAGCTAGGCAACACCTGTTTCACTGGTTTATACAGCGCGACAGCAGACAACGCGACCCTTGGTGTACCAGTTGCATTAGATAAAACTGATGTTGAGACTTCTAACGCTGTGAACGCTAAGGCAGACGCAGTAGAAGGTATTGAGTTAGACTTCAACGGTTGGCAGATTGCTACTGGCTCTGAGGTGACTCAGTACATCTACACACGTGTGGAAGGCGGTAAACAATCTGGTTGGGTACGCTCTAATGATGGCGGTATGAACGAGGACGGTACACTTAGAAATCCTAATGGTTGGGGTAAATGGGTGTATGAGTTAAATCTTCCAGAACAACCGGTACAGAAAGGTTTAGACTGCGATGCGATTGATGCACTTCCACAAGTAGGCTGGAAAAAAGGCACTGTTGTGTTAGCTAAACAAGACGGTCGTTGTGTACGTTTAGCAGCGTTAGACTCTATCTTCCAAGAAATTGGTGTTGGTATTAATGCTGATAAAACTAACACTTTCACAGGTGAAGATTACAACGTGGTTGTAACTGTAACCAACACAGGCGAAGGTAAGAATGATTTAACAAACTTAAATATCGTAGGTCCAGCAAATATGGAAGATTACGAGATTAAGAACGTTACATTCTCTCAAACCGAAGCAGCTACCGTTGAAAAAGTTAATGACTTAACTTATAACATTAAAGGTCTTAAACGTGGCGGTGTGGTAAATGTACGCTTCACTGTAACACCTAAGAAACAAGGTAACTTCCAGTTTACAGCGTCTGTGAACCCAAATACTGCGTTTGATAAAGACTTAGGTAATAACAATGCAACTATTATTCTGAGTGCAATTACTAAAACTACGGCAGTTGTAAGTGAAGATTGCCCTGCGATTACTTTAACAGAGTTAGGTACAAATACAGTGTTAGCACAACAACCTAACACTTATATGAATGGTAAAGGTAGCGCTCACAACATAGCACCATTATCAGTAAATAGAGGAGACTTACAGCACGGTGCAAATATATTTAAAGACTTGCGTACGTTAAAAGGTTTGCGCTTAAAATTCGATAGTGATGTCACAGTTTTAGCCGCAGGTGCAGTGATGGACGACCTGCATAAGTTCGATATGGGTGTTGGTGTTGGTGATGTCGTTAATACGTATGAACCATTACGCGTGCGCCTACTAAGTACACAGAGCATTTACTCTACAATCTTAGACCCAGATACGCAGTTCACGTTCGACTCTGACAATAGACTAGGTAAGGTTTTATCGCTTCCACTAGACAGTAATAATGTCTTAACCGTAACAGAAGACGTTAAGTCACTTGTTATTGCTGCTCGCCCACGCGGTAAAAACTGCTTCTGGCAGACTTGGTATTTATCTGCAACAACACCTACGAAATTCAAAGGTCCTACTGTAACAAATGTTACAGACGCTGTTATGACAAACGTGATTACATCTACTGAAAGTGATAAGCGTATTGACGATATGTTAGCGTCAGTTAATATTATTCCTAGAGGTACAGATAAGCTATCTGTGTCTAAAGCAACGTGGAATAAGAAAGTAGTATTAACCGTTCAGTCTGGAATCCCTGCATCTGCGGATATTAGTTGGGGAGATTTACCACCTGCGCTGTCTAGTGGGTTAGTTACCATAACTAGCAATAAAATTATGGTTGATGCTAGAGCTAAAGCTACAGACAGTATTCGTTCTCAATACTTAGATGTAATCATCGAGGAGTAATAAATGAACTTAGGAAGCCGTAGATTAGGTGCTGGCTGTTCAACATGTGGTGGTGTAAACCACCCTACCAACCAGTGCGATGAACGTAAAGTTGTGAGCATTTCTAGAGCTGGCGACAGTCTTATTATTGCTCTAGACGATTGCACATTCTTCAAAGCAGAAATGAGCGTGTTAGATGCTTGTGTATGTGGTAAAGAAGGTGAAGCTGGCGGTAATGCAGCAGATGCAGATGCAATCAAAGCTTTAAAAGAGTCTATTGCTAAGTTACAAGAGAAAGTAACTGCATTAGAAGCTAAAGAAGATAAAGACACTGTATTTGACCCATCTGCTCTAGAAGCTCGTGTTGCAGCTCTAGAAAATAAAGAGGACAAAGACACTGTGTACGATGACTCTGCGTTAGCTGCACGTGTTAAAGCGCTTGAAGATGCACCTGCAGGTGACAATGTAGACACCACTAAATTTGTTCGCAAGGATGAATTAATAGATGTTGCTAACTGGTCTGGTACGGTACGCTTTAAAGCTTATCCAGTAACATCAGATAATTTCACTCCAGTAGGTGACCACTTATAAACCGTAGCCCTGCGGGGCTACATTTTTACAACCCACGAAATAGGAAAAAACTAGCCATGGCAGTTATTCAATTTATGGAAAAACCTGAAGTTGGTAAAACAACTGAGGTAGTAGACGACCGTCTTGAAGTTAAACCCGATAACTCTGGTAACGTTAAATTCACCCGCACCGATGATGGTTTAAAAGGTGAAGTTGCTTTACCTGCTGAAAAAGTTGTAATTACTAAAGTAGAAATCGTTGATAACAAAGTTAAAGTTACCAAATCAGATGACACTACTGAAGAATTACCATTACCAGCTCAAGCTGTTGATGTGAAATTACAAGGTGCAGAATTAACTGAAGACAATAAGTTAAAATTAACTTTATCTAAAGGTGATATTCTTGAAGCAGACCTAGCTAAATTTGTAGATGCACCGAAAGCTGCAGCAGATTACTGGACTGAAATCAAAGCATTACCAGATTTCAAAACTACAGTAATTGACTTACTTAAATCACCAGAAGCGAAAGCAGCATTGCTTGAAGTACTTAAAGGTGAAGAAATACAAAACTTGGCAGGTGATACTAAAGGTTACTTACTTGCTAAATAATCTAATATGGGGGAGTAATCCCCCTTTGGAGTATAAATGAAAGTAGTACAAGACCTAGATTTGCATGATGATGACTTTATTGTTGTAGGTAATAAAGTTCGCACTCGTAAAATAGGTAAATCCTTTAAGTTAGACTTCATCTCAGGAAAAGATGTCATTACTACAAATAATGACTTGGACTATGATAAACAGGAACGCAGACAGCTTACTGTACTAGATGGTATCGGCAAGATTCATCTAGACTTTAAAATGGTGCAAAATGCTGGTTCAAGACGAGCATTGTTCAGACTTCCTGCTGACGCACCTAAAAACTTAGAGTTGATTGAAACTCAAGTATGGGACGGCAGTTCTGTATGGTTAGATGCTAACTCTAAGATTGTATATGGTGGCGGGTTGAGAGCTGGACAAAGATATATCCTAGACCTAATCGGATTCTTTAATTAATAAATATGGAGAAAAATTATGACGGTAGTGGTCATTTTTAAAGATGATTTGGATAACAAAACAGTTAAACAAGTCGATACCACAGCGGGTAAAAAAGTAGGTGCACCGGGTGCAGAGATTGAAGTGCTAGATAGCTACACAACTCAAGACACCGACACACATTATTATGTTAGGGAGAATAAATACCTTAAACATGTAGAGACGGGTGCAGTGTGGTCAGCGCAGATTGCGAAGTTAAAAGAGCGCGGTGCGCCACTAAACGAGCAATTAACGCCTGATTCATCAGTAAGCTTTGTTCCTAGCGGTGAAGATAGTTTATGGAACTTTAACTTAACCAGTGCGGTATCTGGATATTATATTCCAGTTCCAACACAGAAAGCGGGTAATATTGTAGATAAAACAGGTATCTTTGCAGAGTATGCAAATGCTAAAGAAGCTAATGCAGCCTTAGCAAATAAAAAACTTACTGTTAATACCGATGAGTATTTCTTGCAGACAGGCGACCATAATAAGGTCTTAGCAGGTACGTTTGAACTTCCTTATCCAGAGATTCCATATAAAGAAGGTAAAGCTGAGGCATACTTAACTGCTGCAAGATTCGATGGTCACTTAGAACTCGTAATCACAGAAAGTGAAGAACGCCAAGCTGCTGAAGCGATGGATAAAACTTACCATTACAAGTTTACTGATATTAATGGTAAAGTTTACGAAGGCACTAAAGTGTCTAAACTACATAACTTGTCAGTGGCAGATTTTGAGCCTACTGTACCATGGTACATGATTGAGAAAGCTGAATATTCTGTTGAACCATTCCATGTTACAGGGTTCTTCTTCGATGAAGAAGTTGCGCCTGAAAAAGCTACAGCTCAAAACTTAGTAGACCACCTATAAGGGGTAATATATGAAATGTTCTATTCTTTCTAAGTTTTATGGACGAGATACTAGAGCGGTTTTAGTTGGGTCTATTGCAATTAATGGTATCTTGCTATTAGCTGTGATGTCTAACTTCTTTAGTTTTCTAGATTTCTCACTTCCTAAATCGCTAGAAGAAGAACCGATTTCATTCATCTCTCTTGCTGTCGCGGCTATTGTTATCGGGGCGCTTGCTCCGATTTCAAAAGGGCGTGGCAAACAGATGTTTAAATCATTTACGTTTGTCTCTAGTACAGCTATTCAGATTATTTTTGCAAATGGGTACGTGACGGATTACCCGCCACTCTCACTTATGTTGCTAGTAAGTTCTGCACTAGCCACATGGTACTTCGGTGCAGCAGTATATGTATTAAGATGTGAGGGTTTAGATGGAGATTACACAACAATCGTTTGAGTTTGGTCTCCTCGTACTCGGAGCATTGCTTGGAGCATTTAAAGGCACGACCTATTATGATGCCGGTAAGAGCATTGCCGTTAGGTTATTGGATGCTTGCGTGGGGAGTTATGTTGGTGTGATTATATCATATCAATATGCGTCACAGTTGAGTATTTGGTACGCTTGTATTTTATCCGTGGTAGCGGGGGCGAGTGGGGCGATGATAATTGAAGTCTTACTCAAACTCTTGCCGGGAATTATTAAAGACCTCTTAAAATCTTGGCTCGAACGAGTCACAGGAATCAAATAAAACAAAGCCCCTAGAGATAGGGGCTTATCTTATTTAGTAGTGTCGGTGTTAGGCTGTGTCGGTGTTAGATATTCATCTAAGTAACCGTTTAGCTCTTTATCTAAAACTGCGACTGCTTTATTCACAAGTTCAGATTTACTCAGCCCTTCATACACTTGCTGACCGACATAGACACCGCCTAGCATTGCGAGACCTTGTTTACTCGGTGCAAGTACACTTACTACCCCTGCGATAGCCCCAACTTTAACAGCTGTGGCAAATACTTTCTTCGCAGTGTTGAAATATGCCTTAGCCAGTGTAGAATAATAATGCGAGTCCTCTCTAGAATACTCGTAATAGAACGATGCGACGAGTGCAGATATAACAGCAACTATTAATGCTGCGAGTGTGACAATTTTAAATGTCCCCAGCACCATTCCATAACGGTCAAATAAATATACAACTAAATACAACATAATTTCTCCTTATCTATACATCGCTTTGATTGCATCTGCGCTAGGCACAAACACAAGTAGTAATAAAAACACTACCATAATTATAGCAGTTACTACAACTGGCACTTTTAGTTTATTTGGGTCTTTGGTTATTGTTGGCGAATAGAGTTCCAGTAATAAAAATCCAGTCGCCATCGCACCTACAACTGTGAGTGTAAAACTTACGGGGTTGAGCACATTTACAACCCCTACCCAATACTCCATGTTCATTTTATTTCTCCCATGTGTTAGGGTCATTAAAAACAGTAATCATCTTCTCAACATTTGCCATAGCAGCGTTGAACTCTACATCTAGTTCTGCAACCTTACGTGCAACATATTTATCGTGGAGTTCTTCAATATATCTGCAATAGTCACCGAGTTCGGTGCCGATAGAGAACGACATGGCTTGATTTGCTGTTCTAACAGTGAATCCCAGCGTTATGCTATCTTCATTTGCAAACATTGTTTCAAACTCAACAACGGCATGACCGCCTTGCACCAATGGGTGTGAGTTCATTTCTTTATAGAAACCATGAATAATGTCATAGTTAAGACCATTTAGTTTTTTGTTCATATTCTTCCTCCGTTTGTGGAATTTCATTATACTTGCCACTTACTCTGTACATGTGTCGTAGCAAATCTTTTGCACGGTACTCGATGAATAGCTCCAGCTCATCGGCATCCAATGATATTATTGTTACCAGTGGTATTGAACCGTATACTCTATGTGATTTACCTTTGTATGAAAAGATGATGTTTATAAGGTATTGTGAGCCAAAGGTTTCAGCTACTACACTTGATATATCTGTGAAACCCAACTCCTTAGCACCCTTCCTTGCAAGCTTCGCAATCTCATCTAGTACATTACGAACTTTCACTGAATCACTAATTGTCTTTCTTAACATATTGTTATCCGACCTGTACGTGCATAATCTAAAGCATGTATCCACGACCGCGCATCTGTCTCACTTTTGAAGCAGTTGCTTTGCTCTCTACGTTTTCTGTCAGACGACACCGCGTGAGAATATCTGCTCTGCCCAATACATAACTTACCTTCCGTATGGTCGATATAGTAGTATTTCTCACCCTGCATAGGACTGCTTGGTTTTGGTAGATGTAAAATTACAACGTTAGGATTACATACAACACCTTTTGGTTCTTCATATAATTCCCAATTTAACTTGCCATATTCACTGATGTCAGCTAGCGAACCATCCATAGAATTGCGGACAATATATCCACCATCGGATGTTTTGCCAACAACTTCAACAATCGTTATCATACCTGCGTCAGTTTTGGCAACTTTACCTTTGTTCTGCCATGCTTCTTCTAGGATTTTATCTTGTGGTTTAGCGGGTTCTTCGTACATTTCCACAATGTCTAGATAATCACTAGAACCGTAACTACCATCTTTCTCCCATAAAAGAGATGACCCAGCGTAGCCCTCATCTGTAATAGTAATTCCTACAATTCTAGGTTCATGGCACTTAATATCTTTTACTGTTGATAAATCAACTAAAATTCTAGCAAGTTTGCCACTGCGTAGTTTTACTAATTTGCCATCTAAGGCTTCTTCTAAATTAAAAGGTTTCATAATCTATTTTCCTATTGACCATTCAATATCTTTGTTGAATACACACAAGAAACTTAATTCGCTACCATCACAGTCTTGTAGAATGTAATCACCATCTCGTGTTTTACCTACTACTTTAAAACCTTTATGATAAGGAAGTAATAAGCTATGTCTAATGATTAGTTTCTCTTGGAAAGCTTTTTCCATGAGTTGTTTTGTAGTGAGTTTAGGCTCTTCCCACATTCCGATTATATCGTAATGAGACTCGTCACCGTCGCTGTAGAAGTTGCCATTGATAAGCCAACTTACTAACCCATAGAATCGCTCACTATTGTTATGCTCAGAACGGATACCAAACAGAGTTTTAGTACATGTTGTGTCATTAAAGTAGTTCCTTATATCGTAGAGTACATATGCTTTACTCCCGTTTCTTAACTGCACTGGTGCGCCTGCCAATGCTTTTTCTAGGTCAAATGGTTTCATAGTTAATCCTTATATAATTATATTAAATGTAACATACGCCACACCTGCAGCAATACCAATCAGGAACCCTGCTCCAGCGGAAGCTAGGACAAGTAGCATTGTGTACAGCATTGTTGTTGCTATATTATCCATATCAATCCGCCTCTGTAATCACACAATCCATATACACTTGCACGAACTTGCCAGTATTTTTACTCTTGTAGTAAACACCGCCACCATGCTCAGAATATTCAACTCTACCAGTGGAGCGGTCAGTAAATACAGGTGTTGCCGAACCAGAGAAGCATTTAATATCTGCTTCATTATTAAAACGTGTTACTCTACCAATTAATGCATCGGTACACGCAGTGTTGCACAGCGTTGCTACAACTAATCCAGCCGCATACATTACTAAATGTTTTCTTTTCATCTTTTATATTCCTCTGGTTTTTCTGGAATCGGTGTCCAGTGTGTGATTGGTATTTGTTCACCGGAATTTGTGTAGAAGTTATTGTCTTCACGCAATCTCACAATATGATATGTCTCAAAATGACTTAAATCTTTAGCACTGAAACCTAATACATATTCGCTTATTTTGTATAGACCTTTGTCAGTAAGAGCGGGTAATCTATTACTGCTCTTAATCCATTTTTCCTTTTTTATTTCAGACATACGCTACCTACCAATGTTGTTTTAGGAATTGCCACAGTTTTAACTGCATCGTTACTAAGTAAAAACTTGTAGGTGTAGCAGTCATCGCGACCATTAATAATCTCTGTCACAGAGATAACTTTACAACGTGTCTCTGCTTCCACGTGACGAATACGGTGTTTAAGCATTGTATTTTTAAGTGCCAGTGTTTCATCAACAAGTTTATCGATGCTCGCACCTAAACCTGAATCATACTTACCGAAGTCTTTATGAATTTCAGTAATCTCTGAACTGTTATCAGCTGCAACGACTTTAGCTACATCAGATGTATCTTCATCATTCTCGTCCCAAAGTCCAACAATGTCATTAGGGTTGTCTACAAGCGATGCCAAATGATTGCCGTTCTTATCCCATGACATAATAGCCATTGCACTGCTAGTTATATCGCTGGTGGTAAACCCGACATAATTACACATCGGAGTAACCTGTCTATCTAGTTTATCTTTGTAATCGTCCGCATCAGCTACAACATATGCCTTGTGACCGCCACGCAACATAACTGGTTTGCCGGTGCGACATGCCATTTTAATGTAATCAATTTGTTTCATATAATATTCCTTCTGAAGTGTGCCGACACACCGGCACACATTATCTTATTTATAATCAGACGGCTTAATTGCCACTTTCCAGTCATCTGCTAGCATATCTTCTAGAGATGGCGCGTACACTTCTAATTTTCCATCTACCTTA
>ERZ773001.249-NODE-249-length-23399-cov-68.149_pt1 | contig 23399 bp, 15 predicted proteins | sample MGYA00511673_ERZ773001 | MGnify/ENA primary metagenome ERZ773001 (study PRJEB29015, sample SAMEA2738091) | human oral metagenome | biome: human oral; feature: human-associated habitat; material: saliva | place: China | collected 2162 ... | reverse complement strand
CCCACCACGTCATGGTGGTACAGTCCCTGCAGCAGGGGGGAGCCAAGAATCTTGAGCGTTGAATAGAGGGCGGTGTTAGGCATGGGGTCTCCTCTCTGAATGTTCCCGGCTCAATTCTAGCGTGTCTGGAGAGGCGCGAGAGAACGCGCGATAATTAAAGAAAAGAGAACGATTTTTCTGCGCACCGGTGTATCGGGTGCGCTGGGGGCGATATCCCAGCACCGGTGCTGTATCCGCGGTAGCCGGTCAGGGTACGCTATAGAGCCTCACCTGCACTCATATTCGCGCAGGTTGGCGAAGGAGGACCATGAGCATTTTCGATAACTCGCTGGAACCGCTCAAGCGGATGCGCCGCAAGGCTCGCGAGCGCAGGCTTCTTGCGACCCAAAATGTTAAGGATTCCCTGGCGTGTCGCCTCCGGGAGAACCAGGAAGCCTTCGACCACTCCCCCGTGTCTTTTACCCCTGATTCGGCGCAACATCCCGTGGGTATTTTGCTGGTGCATGGTTTTACTGGTTCGCCGCACAGTATGCGCCCGGTGGCGCAGCGTTTTATGGAGCTCGGCTATGCGGTGGAGATGCCCGTACTGACGGGTCACGCGACCCGTTGGCAGGATTTGCGTGATAGCACGTACCAGCAGTGGTTGGCTTCTGCTGAGCAGGGGTACCGTCGTCTGGCCGATCAGGGGCTGCAGGTGGTGGTCATTGGTATGTCCATGGGTGGCACGGTGGCGACTCATCTGTCGGCTCGGCTGCCGGTGGCGGGCACGGTGCTGATTAACCCCTATATGGTGGATGTGAACCCGATGATGCGTCACGCCGGTAGGGTCTCGAAGGTTCTGCCGGTGCTCAAGGCGATTGGTTCCGATATTGCGGTTCCGGGTGTGAATGAGGGCGCGTATTCGCTGGTTCCGACGGCGGCGGTGCATCAGCTGCATCTTTTGGGCGCTGAGACTCGTGCCCTGATTCCGCAGTTGAAGTCGCCGGTCCTGTATTTGCGTTCACTGGGCGATCATACTGTGTCGGATAGCTCCCACAAATATTTTCTCGAACATTGTTCAGTTCCTGTAGAATTTAGGTGGCTGACCCGCAGCTACCATGTGGCAACCCTGGACTATGACGCAGAGTATCTGCTCTCCACCATCCAAGATTTTGTCGCATCCCTAAACCACTAATTCTGCGGCTCCGCTCGCTGCAACTGGCGCAAGCATCACCCGCCGTGGCGAGTAGAACAGCAGATAGATATTACGGCTCCTCGGGCCATCGAGGGCACCCCGCGGCACCGGATCCGCCACGGGCTCACGCCCTGATTTGAAAGGCGCATTATGAAAGTCTTCTCCACTCCCGCTGAGGTTATTGTCGACCCCTCGCTGAACCTGACAAGCATTGTTGAGCGCCACCGTGCCGATAGCTCCAATCCGGTGCTGTACCGTCGTCAGATGTCTCCGGGTAACTGGCAGCCGGTTCGCGCCCAGCAGTTCTACCAGATGGTGACCGACCTGGCTAAGGGCATGATTGCCGCTGGTATCCGCCCGGGTGACCGCGTGGGTATTATGAGCCGCACCCGTTTTGAGTGGACTGTCATTGACTTCGCGATTTGGTATGCCGGCGCTGTCTCCGTGCCGGTGTATGAGACGAACGCTGCCGCACAGGCGGCGTGGGCGCTGTCCCATTCTGAGGCTGTCGCTATTTTCGTCGAGGATGAGAAGCTCCTGAATCGTGTGGCTGAGGCGGAAGAATACGCCGCTTCTACTTCTGAGCCGTGCCAGCTCAAGCACCGCTGGGTCATTGAGAATGGCGACCTTGATACCCTCAGCGCTCGCGCCTCCGAGGTGAACGATGAGCAGCTGGAGCAGGTACGTTCCGCTGCCGGTTGTGATGACATCGCGACCATTGTGTACACCTCCGGTACGACCGGTCGCCCCAAGGGTTGCGCGCTGACTCACGGCCATTTCCTGAACCTGAGCGCTAACACTAAGCTGGCAGAAGCCGAGATTGCGAACCCCCGCAACTCCTCCATTCTTTTCTTGCCGCTGGCGCACGTTCTGGCGCGTCTGATTCAGGTGCTGGCGCTGGACGCCGGCCTGGTTATCGGCCACTCCCCCAATATTAAGAACCTGGCTGCTGACTTGGATAGCTTCAAGCCGACCATGCTACTGGTGGTTCCTCGCGTCTTTGAGAAGGTGTACGAGGGCGCCATGGCGAAGGCGGCAAAGGGCGGTAAGTTCAATAAGGCTCTCTTTGAGCGTTCCACCGACATTGCGGTGCGCTGGTCCCAAGCGAAGGTTGAGGGCCGTGTCCCGCTGAAGCTGGCGGCGCAGTACGCTCTGTACGACAAGCTGGTCTACTCCAAGCTGCGTGCGGCCCTGGGCGGCGAGCTGCGTTACGCGGTTTCCGGCGGCGGTCCCCTCGGCGAGCACCTGGCGCACTTCTTCCACGCGGTGGGTGTGCAGGTGGTTGAGGGTTACGGTCTGACCGAGACCTGCGCCCCGATTGCTGCTGGCCGCATCAACCCGTACCAGATTGGTATGATCGGCCCGCTCATCCCCGGTTCCGAAGGCTATATCGCTGAGGACGGCGAGCTTCTGGTTCGTGGCGTGGGCGTGATTAGCAGCTACTACAAGAACCCCGAAGAGGACGCTCAGGCGTTCACCGAGGACGGCTGGTTCCGCACCGGTGACCTGGCTCGTTTCGATGAGCGCGGCTACCTGAAGATTGTGGGCCGCAAGAAGGAAATCATTGTCACCGCCGGCGGTAAGAACGTGATTCCGGGTATTGCGGAGACTCATCTGCGTACCTCTCCCCTGGTTTCTCAGGCGATGCTGATTGGCGATGAGAAGCCGTTCATTGCGGCTCTGGTGACCCTGGACCCGGATACCCTGCCCGAGCAGTTGGAGCACCTAGGTCTGCCGCGTTCGCTCTCCATCCCGGAGGCTGCTGTTCACCCGGCGGTTCGTGCCGCGATTCAGAAGCTCGTGGACGAGGCGAACCAGCTGGTTTCCCGCGCCGAGGGTATTCGCGAGTTCCGCATTATGAACCGCGACCTGACCGAGGCGGACGGCTATCTGACTCCTTCGCAGAAGCTACGCCGCGCGAAGATTCTGCAGGACTTCTCCTCCTACGTGGATGAGATGTACGGCAAGGTTTCCGATAGCACCTCGGATTCTTTGGCTCGTCTGCAGGAGTACGCGGCGGAGCAGTCTGAGAAGTTCGCTGAACTGCGTGAGCAGGCTGCTGAGCGTCTGCACGAGTACGCGGATCATCAAGCGGAGCGTCTTGCCGAGCTGCGTGAGCAGGCGGCTGAGAAGTTTGAGGAGCTGCGTGAGCAGACCGCCGAGATGATGCAGAAGCCTCATGAAGAGAAGGATAAGGACTCTTCCGCCGAGGATTCTTCCGCCGAGGATTCTTCCACTGAGGACTCTTCCGCAGCGGCTCCCGCTAAGAAGCCCGCTGAGAAGACCGCTGAGAAGACCGCTCAGACTGAGAAGAAGACTGTTGCAGAGCAGAGCCCTCAGAAGTCTGAGGGCGACAAAGCATAACCGGCTCTGGCCACCGTCAACGAGAGGCCATATACAAGAGGAGGGGGTCGTACCGCTTAGGTACGACCCCCTCCTCGCTGTTTGTTTGCTGGTTGTTTGCTAGAAGCCTCGGCTTCCGGGCGTTATCTAGCCGTCGCTAGCTGGTGGATTCTTAGTTGGCGGGCTCGTCGAATTCCAGGCCGAGCAGCGCGTTCTCAACGATTTCGGTCAGTGCCGGGTGGATCCAGTACTGGCCGCGTGCGAGGGTGCGCGCATCCATGCCGAAGCTCATTGCCTGCAGTAGCGGCTGGATGAGCACGGAGGACTCTTCACCGACCAGGTGCGCACCGAGCAGCTCGCCGTTGTCCTTGCGGGCGATGAGCTTGCACAGGCCGATCTTGTCTTCCATTGCCCAGCCGTAGGCGGTGTCGCCAAAGTTCTGTGCCTTGACGGTAATCTCAAAACCTTCACGCTCGGCCGCCTGGCGCGCCTGCTCTTCGGTCATACCGACCACGGCGATCTGCGGGTTGCTGAAGACCGCGCCGGGTACGTAGCGGTGGTCGCTGGCACGCAGGTCCTCGGGGTGGCTGAGGTTGTGCTGCACAACGCGTGCCTCGTGGTTTGCCACGTGCTTGAGCTGGTAGCGGCTGGACACGTCACCGAGGGCGTAGACGCCGGGTACGGGCGCGCCGTTGTAGAGCACGCGCTGGTACTTATCGACGCTGAGCTGACCGCCGTCCTGCACGTCGAAGTAGTTCTTCGCGTTGAGGGTGTCGGTGTTGGGGCGGCGACCGGTCGCCACGAGCACTGCGTCTGCGGGGATTTCGAGCAGTTCTTCACCGTTCTCGGAGGTTCGCTTAGCTACGACGGTCACGCTGCCGTCGGCGTTCTCACGGATTTCGGAGAGGGAGGCATCCTTGACGATGTTCCACTGTTTGCTTGCGGCTTCTTCGAAACGTGCCACAACCTCTTCGTCCACGCCGCGCAGCAGGCGGGAGGAGCGGTTCAGCTGGGTTACTTCGGTGCCGAATGCGGAGAAAACGTGGGAGAATTCTGCCGCAATCACGCCGCCGCCGATGACGACCATGCGGGCGGGCAGCTCGTCCAGGCGCATGACGTTGTCGTTGGTGTAGACCTTGGAGGAGTCGATACCGGGCACGGGAGGCAGCACGGCGCGCGAACCTGCTGCAACGACAATCTGGCGGCCCTGCAGGCGGGTGCCGTCGGTCAGCTCAACGGTGTGGGAGCCGACGAAACGCGCGTACTGGTCGTAGAAGTCGACGTTGGGCAGACCGGCACGCCAGTCGCGGCCGCCTTCAGAAATCTGGTCGATGCGGGAGGCAAAGATGCGGTCACGAATCTGCGCCCAGTGCACGGCGTCTACGTGTGCATCGACGCCCAGGTGCTTGACCTCGCGGGTCTTCTGCGCGATGGTCGCCGGGTAGACGTACATCTTGGTGGGGATGCAGCCAACGTTCAGGCAGGTGCCGCCGAAGATACCGCCGTCGATGAGGGCGACCTTCTTGTCGTCCCATTCGGGGCCGATGAGGGTATTTCCGGATCCGGAGCCGATGACGATGAGGTCGTACTGTGCTACGCCGTCAATGCGTTCTACGTTCTCGATGCTCATGTGGTCCTCTCGTTGATGGTGTTGAGGCTGGGCTCGTTCCCAGCGTGCCCCTCGATGACGGGCTTATTCCTGTTACTGCCACTATAACGTGTACGGGCGGTACGCTATTCCCGCTATCTCATCTCTTTACCTGCTGATACGCGAAAGTGCGCCCTCCCAAAGACCGCAGCACTGAGAGCACAGCGCTGAAAAAACAGCGGTTCTTTGAGAAGACGCACTCAAGCATTGAAACTATGTATGCCCGCGGATTAGTAAGGCCCAGATGTCTGCGCTTAGATATCAGCGCTTAGAGATCGGCCATGAGCCCAGCCAGCAAGCGGGTGAAGTCAATGGCGGGATCAACCGACTCTTCGTCGGGCCAAAAATGAATCGGGTACGCGGCACCCTGGGCGCGCTGCAGCACGGGGCTTTCAGCGAGCACGGGTTCTGCCACGAGCTCGCCGAAGAGGGAGCGCATTTCGTCGCGTCGGTAGCGGTGTTCGCTGTCGTTGGGGCGCATCTTGTTGATAACTACACCCGCACCGTCAATGCTGATGCCGCTTTCCTGCTGAAAACGCACGATGGCGCGCAGGGTTCGTTCGGTGCCCGCCACGGAGAAGAGAGAGGGTTCAGCGACCGAGAGGATGCGCTCGCTCACCGCCCAGCCCATCGAAGACAGGGTTCCGAGGAACGGCGGGCAGTCAATCAGGATGACGTCGTAGGCGTCCGCTGCCGCCTCCACCATGCGCTTGAAGCGGCGGATGAACGGCGCCGCCTCCTGACGGTCCACGAGAGTGGAACGAGCCGAACCGCGTGCCACCTTCACGCTACCGGTGGTCACGGGGTTATTGGTCAGCAGGGTGGGTTTGCCGACGAGCGCATTCCAGGAGGAGCTACCGGCTTCCTCCGCGAAGGCGCGCTCATTAGAGCTGGCGATCAGGGAGGCGACGTCGGGGATGGTTTCATCCACCGCCAGGCCGGTGCTGGCGTCGCCGTGAGGGTCGAGGTCAATAACGAGTGTGGAGAGTCCGCTGTGTAAAGCCGCGGACGCGAGCCCCAAGGTGATGGACGTTTTGCCAACGCCGCCCTTGAGGCTGCTGATACTGACGATGCGGGGCATGCAGGTCCCTTTTATGAGTGAGGTGTAATGCCCCTTTATTTTAGCGAATCTTCGCTTTTCTTCCGGCTCTGACAGGGGTGTATCTTGAGTTTTTTCTCAAGTGAGCATTGAATATTCCCTCGGGTTTAAAACTTCTGCCCGCGCTCGCCACCGGGTAGGTAGTGAGCGCGGGCAGATTCACAATGTGTGGTTGAGGTCTATGCTTTATGCCTGTGCACGGCGGGCACGGCGGGCGGCGAGTTCGTCGCCTTCGAAGCTTTCGTGCATTTCTTCGCCGGGCTGGCCGTTGAGGTTCATTTCGATTTCGCGCCAGACGCGGCCAATCGCGATACCGAAGACGCCCTGACCAGCCTGTACAAGGTCGATCACCTCACTCGGGGAGGTGCATTCGTAGACGGTGGTGCCGTCACTCATCAGGGTGATGTTCGCGAGGTCGTCAATGCCGCGGGTACGCAGATGCTCGATGGAGGTGCGAATCTGCTGCAGGGACACGCCGGTGTCGAGCAGTCGCTTCACGATCTTGAGTACGAGCACATCGCGGAAGCTGTAGAGGCGCTGGGTGCCGGAACCGGAGGCGCCACGCACGGTGGGTACAACCAGATCGGTGCGTGCCCAGTAGTCGAGCTGACGGTAGGTGATGCCGGCTGCCTTGCAGGCGACGGCGCCACGGTAGCCGAGGTTTTCCTCGACGACAGAGACAGGGTCGGTGAAGAGTACGCCCTGTTCACCGCGCGGAGGCGGTGCTACGGGGAAGAGGGTGTCGAAGCCGTCCAGGGGCTGGTCGAAGCCCTGGGGTGCCTCATGGGTGCCTGCGGCCTCGCCTGCATTTTCGGCTACCTGCTGCTCTAGCACGGTCCCTCCTTTTCGTTAACCCGTTTAATGCGATTCACCGCGCCCTATCAAATGCGGTCGACTTCGTTCCGGTGTAGCCCCGATTTTCGGGGTGAGATTCTAGGGCTAAGCCTTAGAATCTGCATCTATGATTCGCGCGGCTTCCCTCTGCGAGGTTAGCTACGCGGTTTTCAATACTACACATTGGTTCGGCTATTCGATTCGCAGAACACGAGGTTCATAGAACACGACTCGATAGTGCGACCGATGCGCGATAGGCGCGGTTGTTCAATCTATTTTAACTGATAGAGGGCTCTACTTAAAATTGAACCCACCGAAGCGAATGATCTTTTCGGATTCATTCTTGCTTCTTTAACGCCGTGTAGGGGCGCTCCTCCCCCCCCCCGCTACTCCCTTCGCTTTTCCCGGGTGCCCATCCCACAGGGGGAGTTTAAAAAAGTAAATGCGTACGGACAGGTAGTCCGTACGCATTTACAGCTGAGTTGAGTGAATAGCCTTGGCAGGCCGGGAGCCCCCTGGTGAGAAAGCTCTTCGTGTTGGACGAAGGGGTAGAAATTCCGAGCGTGCCAGCGTCGGCTTCGTCCAAGTCTAGAGGCCGCTACCCGTTGGTAAGGGGTAGGGACTGTAGAGGGAATCACCGTGGTCAGTGGTGTTTCCCGAGGGAAATCCCCGTTTGGGGTGCGGTAGAACCGCTGAGGAATTACGAGCGGCAGGCTGTCCGGTAGCCTGCGCCTTCGCGTGCCTACTCGTAGGTAGGCATTGCCGATTCGACGAGAGTTGCGTGCAGCTGCAGGCACAACTTGCGGATCTTGTCGGCTCGTTCCTGCGCCTGAGCCTGAGAGGCTGCGTCGCGGCGCGAGGCCAGCGGAGCCACCGCAATTTCCACGAGGGAAATTTCGCGGTCTGCCGCAGACTTAAATGCGCGCAGGTGACGGGGCTGAATGCCGTGCTGGGTCAGTTCTGCACTGACGCGGGCAATCAGCACATCGTAATCAGTGTACTCCACGTCCGGACCGTCTTCGAGCAGTCCAAAGTCAATCAGCTCGCGGATCAGTTCGGGGGTGGTGTTAGCGTATTCAGCCAGCTCGCGGAGAGTGTAGGTGCGACCTTCCTGCTCGTTCGGGCCGAGGACGGTGTCTAGCACGTCTTCGCTTACGGTGGCAGGCATGGAGTTCAGCACGCGACCGGTTTCCAGGTCCTCCAGGTGCTGACGGATTACCTTGAGCGGCATGTAGTGGTCGCGCTGCATGGTGAGGATGTAGCGCAGGCGCTCAATATCCGTCTGGGAGTACTTGCGGTAACCGGTTTCGGTACGGCTGGGGTGCACGAGACCGCGCTCCTCCAGGAAGCGGATCTTGGATGCACTAATTCCGGGGAACTCCAGGTCAAGCTGGCTAAGAACCTGACCAATGGTCCGGCTCTTAACGTCACGCGGGTTACGGTCAGAGTCGCCGTTCTCCACGTCCTCTAGTTGAACCTCAGCGTTAGTGAGGTTCTCATCGATGCGTGAGGTCATCTATGTCTTTCGGGTACTTGTTCAGCCGATGTCGATACGAGCCGAAATTTGAGTGAGTGGCTCGTTCCCCAGTCGGGGTCTCGCTTCGTGCCGAACATCTTTGCTTAGTGTTGAGAGTGTGATAGATAAGTTTAGTTGTTTATCACGAAATGATAAACCGCAAACCTTCGAGACAATCTTATAGCCTCACAAGGCATTTTGCTATTCAGTTCGCCCTTCTCAGGGGCTTTTTGAACCAAAAAATAACCACACAACCAGACACTATCCAATAGAGACAGTACCAATTTTAGCAAAATTCCAATACTTCGAGCATGCGTGTCTCATATTGGACTGTTTTACGGGGAAAATTTTATCTTCTCGCGATAGTTGAAGTTTTCATCACATTTAACTTGAAAGAGGCCCCCACTAGGGGTTTAGCCATCTTTCAAGCCCCTCAGGCAGCTTCAGAGACCCTCAAGATGAACCTTAAATGCGTCCATTTATTTGCGTTTGTGTGCACTTTAAATGAAAAACGGCGAGACCAATCGGTCTCGCCGTTTTATCAGTACGTACCTCTTAAGATGAGGGACGCCAGAGTTATAGAGTCTATCGACTTAGAGCTTGTCCAGCTCAGCCTTGTATGCCTCTGCATCCAGCAGGTTAGCCAGGTCGTCAGCATTCTCGGGGCGAATCTCAATGATCCAGCCCTCGCCGTAGGGGTCAGAGTTAACCAGTGCGGGATCGTCTTCCAGAGCCTCGTTCGCTGCAACAATCTCGCCCGCAATAGGAGCGAAGAGATCAGAGACAGACTTGGTGGACTCGATCTCACCGAAGCTATCCTCAGCAGCTACAGAGTCGCCGACAGAGGGAAGGTCGACGTAGACGACGTCGCCCAGTGCATCCTGAGCGTGGTCAGTAATACCAACACGTACGGTGCCCTCGGCGGTGAGAGCGGAAACCCACTCGTGCTCAGAAGTGTACGAGAGTTCTGCGGGAACGTTGCTCATAGCAGCGGTGTCCTTTCAGTGTGATTTTGCGTAGCGCGGACCGTCCCGCGCACGGTGTCGTTCGCATGTGGGATAGCGAAACGTCCTACACCAATTATCACATAAGAAGTAACGCGGGGCACGTCCAAACACCCCCGTACCACTTCTACGACACTATTTTTCCTCTTCTTATTCGTGCATCTAACCATCCACACCGTATCGACTTCTAGACACCCCTCTATTCATCACTTTCGCACACGGCTCCATACAGGCCTATCACTCCCCCGATAAGAGCCCAGCAGAAACGCAAAAGGCTCAGGGCCCCACACCATAAAGGTGCAGGACCCTGAGCCTCAGACTAGAGAGCTAAACTCTCACAGCGTCTTAGCGGGAAGAAATGACGCGCTCGGAGAAGCGGTTCGGGTTACCGAAACGGTGTGCGGTAATCGAAACAGCCTGCTCGCGGAGGAAGGGCAGCATCTCGATACGGCCAGCCTCGGTGACCGGTGCGAAGTACACTGCAACATCCGGGCGACCACCCAGTGCCGAGTAGATGGACTTCACGTCGTTACCGATGTAGCGGATACGGGTGCCTTCCAGCGGGGTGCCAGCCAGTGCGCGAACCGGGGTCTTAGCGTTCGAAGCCAGGTACTCGCGGAACTGAGCGTCCGACTTGACTTCGTACTTGACGCCCTTGTTCTCGAGGACGCCACGGACGTCGACCGGCAGGTCCTTACCGACGGACAGAGCGACCGGTGCGTTAGCTGCCAGACCGGCGAGCACAACGCGCAGGGTCTCTGCTGCGGATGCGGACTCGTCTGCACGAACCAGAACCTGGGTGGGTACGTAGCGCAGGATGTTGCGCTCCACGCCCAGCTTCGAGGGATCGTGACCGAAGCCGAACTCGGTGTCCCAAGCGTGTGCGTCAGAGGAGACACCGCGCTTGATGAACTCGAAGTCCTCACGCTTGCCCAGCTCGGAGTACTCGATGGTAGCCAGGGTCTCGCGGACGGTCACCGACTGGGTGACAGCAGTTGCGGTTGCCTGTGCCGGCTCCCAATCGGACAGAGCGATCAGGTAGCTGGGGCCACCAGCCTTGGTACCGGAGCCAACGGTGGACTTCTTCCAACCACCGAAGGGCTGACGCTGAACGATTGCACCGGTAATTGCACGGTTGACGTACAGGTTACCTGCCTGGACCTTGGAGAGCCACAGCTCGAGCTCGTCAGCATCCAGCGAGTGCAGACCTGCGGTCAGACCGTAATCGGGTGCGTTCTGCAGCTCGATTGCCTCTTCCAGGGTCTCAGCGGTCATGATGCCCAGGATGGGGCCGAAGTACTCGGTCATGTGGTACTCGGAACCGGGCTTGACGCCTTCACGAACACCGGGGCTCCACAGGCGACCGGTCTCGTCCAGTTCCTTGGGCTGAATGAGCCAGCGCTCGCCCGGGCCGAGGGTGGTCAGACCGCGCAGCAGCTTCTCTTCCGGCTTCTGAACAACGGGGCCCATCTCGGACTCAATGTCCTGCGGGTGTGCCACGTGCAGGGAGCTGACGGAGTCGATCAGCTGGCGGCGGAAACGCTCGGACTGTGCCACGGAGCCAACCAGGATAACGGTCGAACCAGCGGAGCACTTCTGACCTGCGTGGCCGAATGCCGAGTAGACGACGTCCTTGACGGCGAGGTCGATGTCAGCGTTCGGGGTGACGATGATCGAGTTCTTGCCCGAGGTCTCACCGAACAGGGGCAGGTCATCACGCCAGGAGCGGAAGAGCTCAGCGGTCTCGTAACCACCGGTCAGGATCAGGCGGTCAACCTCGGGGTGCGAGATGAGCAGCTTGCCTGCAGCGCGGTCAACAACCTTGACGAGCTTCAGAACTTCCTTGGGAACGCCTGCATCCCACATGATCTCTGCGATCAGGGCACCGGTGCGAGCGGTGATGGTTGCGGGCTTGAAGATGACAGCAGAACCTGCAGCCAGACCAGCCAGAACACCACCGGCGGGGATAGCGGTCGGGAAGTTCCACGGGGGAACAACCAGGGTCAGGTCAACAGACTTGGGCTTTGCGCCGTCGATCTTCTCGAGGTCCTCAGCCAACATTGCGTAGTAGTATGCGAAGTCGATTGCCTCGGAGACCTCGGTGTCGCCCTGCTCCAGGGTCTTGCCAGCCTCAGCTGCCATAACCTCCAGCAGGTCACCGCGGCGCAGTGCGATTGCCTTACCGACCTTGCGCAGAATCTCTGCACGCTCGTGGCCGGAGAGCTTGCCCCATGCCTTGCCAGCTTCTTCGGTTTCCTTGATCAGCTTCTCAGCCTCAGCCTCGCTGGTCAGCTCGTTAGCCTTGAGGGTGTCGATGCCCAGCTTGGTGGTCTTGGAGCGCTCGAGGATTGCGCGGCCCCACTCACGGTTACCGGAGAGTGCGGGGTCGGTGTCGGGGGTGTTCTCGAAGCGGCCTGCCGGTACGAAGACGTTGTCCTCGTTCTCGGTCAGACGGTTCTGGGTGCGCTTGGGTGCGGGAACCTCGTCGGTGACGGAGTTCAGTGCACGCATGAAGCGGTCCTCTTCGCGCTTGAAGATGGACTCATCGGTTGCCAGGTCGAAGATACCGGACATGAAGTTCTCGGAGGAAGCGTTCTCCTCGAGACGACGGATCAGGTATGCGATTGCAACGTCGAATTCCTTGGGGTTCACGACGGGCACGTACAGCAGCAGGTGGCCAACGCGGCGGCGGATGATCTCTGCCTGCTGCTCAGCCATACCGATCAGCATCTCGAACTCGACGCCGTCCTTGACGCCGCGGTCCTCGGACAGCAGCAGTGCGAATGCTACGTCGAAGAGGTTGTGACCTGCAATACCGAGGCGAACGTTCTTGGTGTGCTCGGGGCGCAGTGCGTAGTCCAGAACACGCTTGTAGTTGGTGTCAGAAGCCTGCTTGGTGTCCCAGGTGGTCAGCGGCCAGCCGTGCATAACAGCTTCCACGATTTCCATGGAGAGGTTTGCGCCCTTAACCAGGCGGACCTTGATGCCTGCGCCGCCATCAGCAACGCGCTTTGCGGACCATTCCTGCAGGTGCTGCATTGCAGCCAGGGTGTCGGGCAGGTATGCCTGGAGCACGATGCCGGCTTCCAGGTTCTTCAGGTGGGGCTGGTCCAGAATCTTGGTGAACACCTCAATGGTGAGGTCCAGGTCCTTGTACTCCTCCATGTCCAGGTTGATGAACTTCTTGGGGGAGGTGGATGCAGCCAGCTCGTACAGCGGGGTCAGGCGGCGAACAGCGGTCTCAACGACCTCGTCGAATGCCCAGTGCTGGTGGGGGCCGGAAACAGCGGACACCTTAATGGAGACGTAGTCAACGTCATCACGTGCCAGCAGGCGCTTGGTCTCAGCCAGGCGGTGCTCTGCTTCCTTGTCACCCAGAACTGCCTCACCGAGCAGGTTGACGTTCAGGCGGTTACCGGTCTTGGTCAGCTCTGCAATTGCGTCGCCCAGCTTCTCCTCGGAAGCGTCGACGATCAGGTGACCGACCATCTCGCGCAGCACGCGGCGTGCAACGGGAACGGTGGGCCATGCGACCTTACCAGCCAGCTTGCCACCGAAGCCAACAGCAGACTTCATGTACCAGGGCAGGAAGGAAGGTGCCAGGCCGGAAATACGAGCAAGGTTGCGGCCGGAGACGTTGTCGTCCTCGGGGCGAATAACGCCATCAACAAAGCCGACGGTGAAGGGAAGACCATTGGGGTCCTTCAGAACACCGGCGAGCTGCTCAGCCGCGAAGGTGGGCTTGATCGACTGGGACTCGTTTACCCACTGACGAACAAGCTGACGAGCTTCCAGAGCCATCTTCTGGTAGTGCTCAGATGCGAAAGGATGGGTCATCCTTGACTCCTAACTATCTTACTGTGTGCGGTGCACACCACGTTTGGCGATGTCTCTATTTCACCACAAAAGGGTAATAAATACCTCATTAGAAAAACTGAATGTTTTTTCCAAAATTCATTTAGATTTTCTTAATGATCGTGCGGTGAGGTTTTCGCCCCGCGCCCCCTCCGAACCTCCTGCTCGAAGAGACAAGGTGAAGTTTGTAGCGACATCGCTATCCATCCCTCTCAGGCTAGCACTTTCAGAGCGCAAATATCGAACCCATTTCGTAACAAACGAACACCTCAAAACCGTTCCCAGAAGCATCTTCACCCCCAAGAATCATCCCATCAGCGCGAAAATACTCGCTACACAAGCCAACATGTCACCACCCCACTTCAAGCATCTCAAAAAGAGCTGGCCGAAACCCCGCGCGGTACCATAGATAAGAGTCCACAATGAGAGACGCACCACGGCAGAGCTCGGGAACGCAACCCACTCGAACAACCGAGCGCACCAGGGAGGAAAAAACGTGTCAATCTACGACATTCGACGCATGCAAATGCTCCTCGAAATCCAAGAACGCGGCACCATCATCGCCGCAGCCGAAGCACTCAGCCTCACACCCTCCGCCGTCTCCCAGCAGATTGCCACCCTCGAAAAAGAAACCGGCACCCCCTTGCTACAGCGCATCGGCAGGCGCGTACAGCTCACCAGCGCCGGACTCATCATCGTCGACAGCGCCCGATGCATCCTGCGCGAACTCGACCGCATGCAAACCTCCGTCGCCAACCTCACCGGCGAACCCGCGGGCATGGTCCGCCTCGCCATCTTCCAGTCCGCAGCCTTCGCGCTGCTACCGGAAACCCTCAGCTACCTTGCCGAACACGCCCCCTCGCTCACCCTGCAGGTACTGCAAATCGACCCTGAAACCGGCACCTCCCTGACCCGAAGCCGCGAATACGACATGGTGCTCTCCGAAGCCTACCCGCACCATCACATCCCCGAATACCCCGAACTGCACTCCGAGCTACTCACCGAAGACCCGCTCAGCCTCATCGTGCCCAGCACTTCCACCATCACCTCGATCGAGGAGGCGCACGCGCTGCCCTGGGTCCTCGAAATGGAGCAGAACACCTCCCGCAGCTGGGCACTCAATCAGTGCCGCACCGCAGGATTCGAGCCGGTCATCCGCTACAGCGCCAACGACATGATCACGAACTCCAACCTCGTCAAGGCAGGATTCGCCGTCACCATCGTGCCCGGCTTCATCCTCTCCTCCCTCTCCACCACCGAGGGACTACGCGTCGTGGAGCTACCCGGCAAACCCTCCCGCAAAATCTTTACCGCCGTACGCCGAGAGTCCGCCGCCAACCCCGCCATCGCCATGGTGCGCGAAGCACTGCACCACGCCGTGCAGGTGGTATTCGGCGAACACGACAGGACCGAAACCGCATAAGAAAATCAACAGCCGACCATACCGGCACACTAGAGAACACAAAGGTCGGGGCCGTTCCAACGAACGACCCCGACCTTTCACCATGCCTTTTTGAACAGGCGCCTATATATAGAGGTATAAAAGCACAGGCAGTGGAGCCACTCCTCCGCCGTTCCCATCCCTCGCAAGGGCTAGGCCAACTGCTAGTTCAGCGAAGCAACCACAGCCGGGCTCTGCACCTCGTAGAACGAAGACGACAAACCAGCCGCCGCCATATCCAGCACAGCGCTCACATGAACCTGATTCAACGCAGAACCGGCAACACCCGAAGCCACCTGATAATTCAGCTGAACATCCAGGCGATGACCGCGAGGAATAGCGGTACGCAACTCCAGAACATTCTCACTGCCAGCACCCGCCTGACCGGTCTGCTCGCTACGGTGCACCGCATCAAGATTCAGAGCATCCACAGGAGCCACCAGGGCCGAAGCACCCAGGCTACCCGAAGGCAGCACCGCCTGCCCCGAGGTGACACGAAGAGTCACCGCGGGATTCAACAACAAACCGGTCTTCGGATCCTGCGCGCGAGCACGCACCATCAGGCGAGTACCCACCGGCAGCGTCGAATTACCTTCATTAATAATGCTCAGGCGAGTCGGCAGATTCCGGAAAGCAACAGTACGCGCAGGCTGGCTCTGCATAGACACAGCCTGCACACCGTTAGCAACCTTCAACTCCAGGCGGATGCATGACTCGTTATAGCGCATCGGAACCTGCACCAGCGCAGAACTCGCCGCGCCACCGTGCTGTCCACCGCCGCGCTGTCCGCCAGGACGCTGGGTCACCGGGGTCACGCGAGCGCGCTTACCGCCCGAACGAGTTGCCGCCTCCGCAGCGCTCACGCCGCCAGCCACCAGGGCAGCCGAAGCGCCCGCAACCTTCAACGCGGTACGGCGAGAAGCGTTCATCAGATTATTCTTAGTCATTTTCTACTCCTCTAAGCCTTCGCGATACGGTACACGCCGCTAATTGTGCCCTGCCACCAGGTGCCGTAACGGTCAATCGTGCCCACCATCTGCAGGGTGTCACCACCGCCAAGCAGCAGGCTCACATGCTGAGGCAGGCGCTGCTCGTGCATCGTCTTACCGGTTTCCATGTCTAGCGCGACAGCCCACGCGTAAGCACCATTCGCCAAACCAGCCGGGCCGCGGCGACGCTCACAGGTATAAATCAGGCCGTCAGCAGCGGAATAGCGAGGAACAGCCGAAGAGTACACATCCTTACGGTCCCAAATCTTACGCAGACCGCGGTCGGTAATATCCCAACGCTCCATACCGGGAGCAAAAAGCGCATTCGCAGGAACCGACGGGCCGGCACCCTCCGGGTACTTCGGGTAAGGGTAGCCGTAGGTGCTTGCACCGACCATCGTGTTACCCACACCGATCATAGAATTCTCAGTGCCAGAGGTACCGGCAGTAAACAGGCCGGCGCTACCGACCTTCGCACCGTTATCGGTGCGGTACACAATGACCGACTCCTGAATATCAGAGTTATCGGTCAGCATCACGTAATCCGAACCGTTCGGGCCAAAGAACGTCGGGGAGGCACCCGAACCCCACGCGAGCTTACCGGGCTTGCGGGCGCTACCTCGATCGTACGCATGCCACCACTTGAGGGTGGGCGCACCGGTTGCGGTAGCGTTCAGCATATAAATAGCGTGGGAGGTCACTACGCTCACACCCTGCGGGCACGCCGAAATCGAGTTGTCAATACGCTCGCCTGCAATCGACGCCTTGTTCAGACGCATCGAGCGAATCGTGCCGCGGGCAGAATCAATCACCGCGATGTAGCCGTTCTTCGTCGCAACCCAAATGCGACCGGACCAGTCGGGCACCAGACCAACCACAGCGTCGTTGGCGCTCTGGGCGAGCATGCGGCTCAGGTCAATACGCTCATCAACTCGAATGCTGCGTCCGTCAGCAGAGTGGGAGAGGCGCAGCAGGCACTGGGAACCATCCACCAGAACCATGCGGTCCTGCGCGTCAAGGTAGGCGTACACACCGCCGAGCAGTGCACCCTTCGGAATGTCCAGGTGGGAGAGCTCGCGGCCGGTGTACGGGTCAAGGATAGAGAGCTTCGGGGTGATGAACTCGCCGTGGGCGAAGACCTGGGTGCAGAGCACCTGAATGAAGCCGTCGCGTCCGGCGAGGATCGTCGGGCAGGCGCCGCCGAGCTTCGTGCCGGTAATCTTCCAGTTGCCTGCACCGGGGCCGGCAAGAGGAGTAGCGTCGGAAGACTGGGCATCACCGTGCATGGTGGTAATGCCGGGTGCGCCCAGGTGCGGATTCGCCTGGGCGTTATAGGTGGGGGTCATGGTTGGTTCTTTCTAACGGTGAGTGGCGCACACCTTCAAAGGAGTGCACTAATATGCGCTTTCACATGCGCAAACGTTTCACATTGTAGGGTCAGAAAGCAGTTTTTGACGACACTAAAGGGCACCTTGAAACATCCTTCAGGCGGCGCTTGAGAGCTTCATCCAGAGAGCTTCACCCAGAAAGCCCTCAGCACTACCCTTTCAGATTCACCCTTCCAGATTCAAGGCGCCCTTTAACCCATAACCACGGACCTCATGCCCGCTAACCTCATGCCCGCGGACCTCATGCCCGCGGCAATTATTTCAGCTACTTCTCCATGAGCGCCTTTGCCAGCGCATCATCAAGAACCAAATCGGTAATCGCACCCGTACGCAACGCACCACGCAAAGCACGCACACGGTGAGTACCGGACGCAACGCAAATACGGCGCGGAATACGAGCCAGCTCCTTCGGAGTCGGACCGGACGCACGCTTATTCAACTCAAGATCAGCCCACGAGCCGTCCTCACGCAGAAGAATCGTGCACATATCCCCCACCACACCCAACTCACGCAACTGACGCTGCTCCTGCACCTCAAAATAACCACCCGAATACACGTGAGAAGGAATAGGTCCGCCAAAAGCACCCACACCAAAAATAGCGAGGTCAACATTCTGCTGGGCATGCAGATTCCTCTGCACGCTACGCTCACGCCACATGGCAGTCTTCGTCTCCGCGTAGTCAAAGAACGCGGGAACCGGGAAGTGAATCGCCTGCGCATCATAAGCATTCACCAGCTGCCCCAGCAGAGAGCCCAGGTACGGAATACCCGAATGGTGCGCATTACCGGCACCATTCATCTGCACGACAGTCACACCCTTCAGAGGGCGGCGCGGCAGATGACGAGAAATCTCAGTCATGGTTGAACCCCACGCCACACCCAGGCTTGTTCCATTGTCAATCAGGGAATCAAGTAGCGCCGCCGCGGTGCGAGACACCTGGCTCATACGAGCAATCGGGGTGGCATCCGAACGGACATTCACGAGGGTAACGCGCACCTTATAGCGCTCACCGATGCGGCGCTCAAGCTCGCTACGGGCGCGGAAGGAATCATCTAGACGGATCTGCACCATGCCGCTTTCACGAGCACTTTTAAGGAGGCGCGATACAGTGGCGCGGGAGACTCCCAGACGAGCCGCGATAGCATCCATCGTCATGTTGTGGATGTAGTACAGCTGCGCTGCCTCATAGGTATGGTTAGCGCGTTCGTTCATCTGCCACAGACCCCCAGTGAAAATCCGTTCATAGTGCTTGGTTATTATTTCACCATTGGGTTTTACTAAATGCAAGATGAAACCCCCACGCCGCACAAGCGGCAATACAGGAAAGAGCAGTACATGAGCTCCCAGCACATTGCACAGCAGTCTCAGCTGACCGCCGAGTCCCGCGCCAAGGCGCTCAAGAGCATGGTCAACGAAGAACTCGACATCTTGGTCGTCGGCGGCGGCATCACCGGTGCAGGCATTGCCCTCGACGCAGCAACCCGCGGTCTGCGCACCGGTATCGTCGAAGCAGGCGACTGGGCTGCAGGCACCAGCGCATGGTCCTCCAAGCTCGTTCACGGCGGCCTGCGCTACCTCTACAACCTCGACTTCAAGCTCGTGACCGAAGCACTGACCGAGCGCGGCCTGCTGCTGAACAAGATCGCACCCCATCTGGTGCACGCACAGCCCTTCCTGTGGCCCCTGAAGATGCCCGTCATCGAGCGCGCATACTCCGCAATCGGCATCGGCATGTACGACACCCTCGCATTCCTCGGTTCCCGCGGCAACAAGGGCGTCCCCTCCCAGCGTCACTTCACCAAGACCGGCACCAAGACCGTCTTCCCCGACATCAAGGACTCCGCATTCAGCGGCGCAATCCAGTTCTACGATGCACGCGTTGACGACGCACGCCTCGTCATCGACGTCGTCCGCACCGCTGCAGGCTACGGCGCACTGGCTGCATCCCGCACCCAGGTTGTCGGCTTCACCAAGGATGCATCCGGCCGCGTCATCGGCGCAGAGCTGGCAGACTTGGAGACCGGCGAGCGCCTGAACGTACGCGCAAAGCACGTCATCAACGCAACCGGCGTGTGGACCGAAGAGTCTGAGTCCCTCGCTAACCCCGAAGGTGGCCTGGAGGTTCTGGCATCCAAGGGTATTCACATCGTGGTTCCCCGCGACCGCATCAACGCAACCAGCGGTATCTTCACCAAGACCGAGAAGTCTGTTCTCTTCATCATCCCCTGGCAGCGTTACTGGATCATCGGCACCACCGACACCCCCTACACCGAGGACCGCGAGCGCCCCGTCGCAACCAGCAAGGACATCGACTACGTCCTGATGCAGGCGAACAAGCTGATCGCTAACCCGCTGACCCGCGAGGACATCATCGGCACCTACACCGGTCTTCGCCCGCTGCTGCAGCCCAAGGTCAAGGACGGCGCAGCATCCACCAAGGTTTCCCGCGAGCACACCGTGACCGAGGTTGCACCCGGCATGAGCGCAATCGCAGGCGGCAAGCTCACCACCTACCGTGTGATGGCTGCCGACGCTGTGGACTTCGCACTGGGCGAGCAGGCTAAGCAGAACCCCTCCATGACCGCAACCATCGGCCTGGTTGGTGCTGAAGGCTACCACGCAATCGCCGCTAACCGGGCACGCTACGCAGAGCGTTACGGCTGGGATGAGGACCGTATCACCCACCTGCTCGAGCGTTACGGCGCGCAGATTGAAGACCTCGGCGCTCTCATCGACGCTGACCCCTCTCTCGGTGCTCCCCTGGCTAAGGCACCCCAGTTCCTGCGTGCAGACGTTGTCTTCGCTGTCCGCTACGAAGGTGCCCTGCACCTGGAGGACGTTCTGGTCCGCCGCGTACGCCTCGACCTCGAGCAGCGCGACCGCGGCCTGGCAGCAGCAGACGAGATTCTCGACATCATGCGTGCCGAGCTCGGCTGGGACGACAAGAAGGTTAAGGAAGAACTCGACCTCTACGCCGCACGCGTGCAGGCTATCCGCGAGGCGGAGTCCACCTCCACCGACGCTGAGGCATCGGCAAAGATTGAGGCTGTCACCCCCGTGGCACCTCGTGTGAAGCTCTAATCCTTAGAGATTCCACGCACCTTTCGTAACCGATTATTTGGTACGAACCGACCGTTCACCCCTCACCGTTATGGGCTAACTCAATATTTTTCGGTGAGGGGTGGACGGACGGTTAAATAACCGTTTACGATAAACCCCTGCACAAGAAGCAGAGCGCTAAATACGGAGCTAACCCACAGTGCAATCTGCTTCCCACTCAGACGTTCAACCAACATTTTCGTAGCAACCGCTACACATTTCAGCACAGCGTTGTGCCCCGATCCGCCCGTGCGGTGAGGACGCACGGGAATGCGCGAGCAAAGGTTCGCTTGCCTTCCAGACGCTTCGTCTTCAAGGAGCATCAATGTCTCTTCTTGCTTCCGCAGGAACTGTACTTGCAGCCGGTTCATCCGCTCTCGTGGATGCATCCGGTGCCCCCACCACTCTTGGTTTTGTACTTTCCGAGTTCTTCGGTACCTTCATCCTGATTCTGCTCGGTGCCGGCGTATGCGCCGCAGTGACCCTCAAGAAGTCCTACGCTAAGGACGCAGGCTGGGGTGTTATCACCTTCGGTTGGGGTCTGGCAGTGTTCACCGCCGTGTACCTCTCCTTCCATTCCGGTGCGCACCTGAACCCCGCTGTGACCGTTGGCCTGGCAACTGCAGGCCGCGACCTGGCAACTGGCGTTCCCGCAACCCCGCTGAACATCACCCTGTACATCGTCGCTCAGATGCTCGGCGCAATGGCTGGTGCAACCGCAGCCTACCTGACTTACAAGAAGCACTTCGATGAGGACCCGGGCGACCGCCTCGGCATCTTCGCAACCGGCCCCGCCATCAAGTCCTACGGCTGGAACTTGCTCACCGAGATTATCGGCACCTTCGTCCTGATTGGCTGGATCATCGCATCCGGTAAGACCCCCGCCCAGACTGGCCCCTTGGCTGTTGCCCTGGTCGTTGTTTCTATCAGTATGAACCTCGGTGGCGCAACCGGTTGCGCTATCAACCCCGCACGTGACCTCGGCCCCCGTATCGCCTACACCTTCCTGCCCATCCCCGGTAAGACCGGTTCCAACTGGTCTTACGCTTGGGTTCCGGTTGTTGGCCCGATCATCGGCGCTATCCTCGCAGGCCTGATCGTTCCGGCAGTTCTGCCTCTCTAAACCTCTCTAATAACCCCCGTTCTTTTGTTCTAAGGAAAAATCAATGACGACTTCTCTGCACTCCGCAACCCTCAACGTCGAGCGCAAGTACATCCTCTCCATTGACCAGGGCACGACGAGCTCCCGCGCGATCCTGTTCAACAAGGCAGGCGAGAACGTGGCTCAGGGCCAGCTCGAGCACGAGCAGATCTTCCCCAAGGCCGGCTGGGTCGAGCACAACGCAACCGAAATTTGGCAGAACGTCCGTAAGGTCGTAGCAATGGCTATGACAAACGGCGAAGTCAACCACCACGAAATCGCTGCAGTCGGCATCACCAACCAGCGTGAAACCACCGTCGTGTGGGACAAGAACACCGGTGAGCCCGTCTACAACGCAATCGTCTGGCAGGACACCCGCACCCAGGAAATCGTTGAAGAGCTCGCAGGCGAAGAGGGCGTTGGCAAGTACCACGACATCGTCGGCCTGAACCTCTCCACCTACTTCTCCGGCCCCAAGATCAAGTGGATCCTGGACAACGTTGAAGGCGCACGCGAGCGCGCAGAACGCGGCGACCTGCTCTTCGGCAACACCGACACCTGGCTGGTCTGGAACCTGACCGGTGGTGTTGACGGCGGTGTTCACGTCACCGACGTAACCAACGCATCCCGTACCCTGCTGATGAACATCCGCACCCTCGAATGGGATCCGCAGATTGCTGCAGACATGGGCATCCCCATGAGCATGCTGCCCGAGATCAAGTCCTCCTCCGAGGTGTACGGCTTCGGTCGCCCCACCGGTCTGCTCAGCGGCACCCCCATCGCGGGTATCCTGGGCGACCAGCAGGCTGCAACCTTCGGTCAGGCTTGCTTCGAGAAGGGCATGGCGAAGAACACCTACGGTACCGGTAACTTCATGCTCATGAACACCGGCAACGAGCCCGTCTTCTCCAACAACGGTCTGCTGACCACCGTCGCCTACAAGATTGGCGACGCTGCCCCCGTCTACGCTCTGGAAGGCTCGGTCGCAATGAGCGGCTCCCTGATCCAGTGGCTGCGCGACAACCTGCGCATGATCGAGAACGCTGCAGAGTCTGAGGAACTGGCTACCTCCGTTGAGGATTCCGGTGGCTGCTACGTCGTTCCCGCATTCTCCGGTCTGTTCGCACCCCACTGGCGTTCCGACGCTCGCGGCGTGATCGTTGGTCTGACCCGTTACGTGAACCGTGCACACATCGTGCGTGCGGCATTGGAAGCAACCGCTTTCCAGACCCGCGAGGTTCTCGACGCAATGAACGCTGACTCCGGTGTTGAGCTCTCCGAGCTGCGCGTGGACGGCGGCATGACCGCTAACGAGTTCCTCATGCAGTTCCAGGCTGACATCCTCGGCGTTCCCGTGATCCGCCCGAAGGTTGTTGAGACCACCGCTCTGGGCGCAGCATACGCTGCAGGTATCGCTGTTGGTTTCTGGAGCGGCGAGCAGGACGTTGTGGACAACTGGGCTGAGGACAAGCGCTGGCTGCCCTCCATGGAGCCCGCAGAGGTTGACCGCCAGTACCGCCTGTGGAAGAAGGCTGTCTCCCGCACCCTCGAGTGGGTTGACGAGGACGTTCCGACCGCCTAATCGCAGCACCCGTTGCCTAACGGCACGGCCCGCGTACTAGCGACGCCCCGGTTGCTTCTCCCCCGCTATGGGGTTGAAGCAGCCGGGGCTTTTCGCTGTTTTATGACGCTCAATTCAGCGTTTATTGCGGCGTAATTTCTACAAAAATTAGTGCTAGGGTACCGTTGGTTTTTGTAAATTTGGTATCTTCCGCCGATTACCTGGAGCGGTGTTGTTCGTGAGGTGTCAGTACCGCACAGGACGCGTACGCGACATATTCATGCGCTGTCCTGACAGGAGTCGACG
>ERZ773001.243-NODE-243-length-23594-cov-115.129_pt1 | contig 23594 bp, 18 predicted proteins | sample MGYA00511673_ERZ773001 | MGnify/ENA primary metagenome ERZ773001 (study PRJEB29015, sample SAMEA2738091) | human oral metagenome | biome: human oral; feature: human-associated habitat; material: saliva | place: China | collected 2162 ... | reverse complement strand
CTTCCCAGGTGTCGGTGTTGTTGATGACCAGGTGGGACAGGGGGAACTTGCCGGTGGTCTCGGTGGTGGTGACCAGGCCGTTGATGGTCTGGGTCTCCCCGGTGAAGGGGTTGGTGGCCGTCCCGCTCCACGTGGTGGTCAGCGTGATCTCGCGGTCCTCATGCGGGTATGGGCCATCGAGCATGGAGCGCCACCCCTGGGGCGGGGTGTAATAGTGGCGAATCAACCTCGGGTCGGTGTTGAGATCCATGCCCTCTTGCCACACCGAACCCGTGGACGTGGTGACCAGGTTCGGGGTCCCATCACCCCAACTCCACTCATAACTCGTGGCCGTGAGCGTGATCGTGATGTCATGGCCCAGAAGGTTGATCACGTGGGTCTGGGTGGGACTGGTGACCGCAACGATGGAAGGAATGTATTTGTTCGTGTACGAGACGTTCAGTGGGCGCTTGTACAGGCCAGCGCCGTCGGCGTGGATGATGGTGGCGGCGGCGTAGAGGATGTCCTGCGTTGTGGGCTGGCGCCCAGGATCCTGGGCTTGATCGTTGCCGCGTTGCGGTGCTGGAGGAAGAGGACACGCATCGTCGTAGTTCGTGCTAGAGGCAGCACTGCCTTTAGGTCCCTTTCCTGGAGCTGCTTCCTTGCAACGAGCCCACTCCTCATACGCCAACGCACGAGGATCAGGCGTATTATCAGCCGTCTTCTGCGCCCTCTGATCCTCCACAGACGACGAACCACCACCACTCGACGGCTGCCCCGACGAGTGAGCATCGACCAATTCCTGCAAATAAGCGCCGAGAGTGTCTCGATTCCCCTGAACACAAAGATTCGTACTTTGCGCCATGAGATTCTCACAGCCCTCACTTGGCGGTGCAAAAATGTCTGCTGCCATCGCGGAGCTTGCATTTATACAAAGGACAAGAAGTCCTGCGAAAAGTGACAACGTCAAGCGTGTCTTACCGCTAGTTTTCACGAGCCATGCTCCCGCTAGTAATGACCCATCGCCCATTCTTCCAGGTGACATAGTACGCGAAGGTCGAATTGTACTCGTTGCTCTCGACGCTAGTTTTCTGTCCAACACATCTGACTCCATTGCTTGAAGTCACACCGAATACCACTGCGATTGTGTTCGCTTGAGCTCCTAGTCTCCCTTCTGTAATAGGTTCAACGGAAACGATGCGTGTCACCTTTGATGTCACATCGTACGCCCAACCGTGATCGTATAATTCGTGAATTGCGCTGATGTAGAAGTCTCGCAGATCATCTCCATCTTCGGACATATCTTCGAGGGGTTGCGTATCACCTGTATTCCAGGCATAGGTGAGGAGCGCGTGGTAGTACTCCGCGGCGAGCTCAGCCCCACGTTCTGTGTGCTCCTTGGCCTCCTCGGGTAGTTCGGGTTTGGTGTAGGTCGATGCCGCGTGCTCGGCAGGGCGCACCAACACGCCGTCGGGTCCGATTTCGTAGCCGCCCGACATGGCAGGCTCACTCGACGCGGACGGCGAAGGCCGAGCAGCGGGGGTAGTCGTCGCAGCAATGGTGGGCTTTTCGCCCCAGGCATGCCACCAGCCGTACGCAACACCGTTGATGTACAGGGAGTAGGATCCGCCGATGAACAAGAACACGATCGCCACGCGGATCCCCCAATCCACGGCGTCCGCGTCCATCCACGCACGTAAGCGTGCCTTGGCTCCCTTGGGTCGGTTGCGTTTCACGTCAGCCCGATAATCACTCCACCGCTCCCACAGCGTGTACTTACGCGGAGTGGACTCGCGGCGGAACTGCTCCTCGTCCTCCTCGGTCACGGGACGTTCGGATAGGGGTGGGACCATCATGACGTATACACCTCTCCTGTGAGGTCTCCTCCTGGGCGCTTCCGACGCTGGAAGCACATCCTGTTCCTGTCAGATTACGCGCAGAAACGACACGAAACACCAAGAATATGCGGTAAGCACCATGGCACGTTGTCCCACCCAACCCGCACGAACGTGCACGCCGCCACCCAACCCCGCCCCGACCTCGTCAAACAACAAACGCACACGCACTGGCGACCAACGGACCCACTGTCAAGGCCGACCACCAAACGGACGCAAGCCCCCGCTCAGAGCAGCTTGTCCAGCGCCTCCCGGATGAGACGTTCCTCCCCCGACCCGTTTGTCGGCAGGCGCAAGACTGGGACCCCATAGGCGGCCATGATCGAGTCCTTGAGGGCGTCGCGCTTGCGCTGAGCGTCACTGGCACCGTGATACGTCCAGCCATCGACCTCGATGGCGAGGACAAGGCGACCGGTCACCCGCGAATACACGCCGAAATCAAGCGCACTATCCGTGAACGTGAAGGTACGCTGTTCCTCGCTGAGTCGACGCGTATTCGGCAGCGCATCTTTGAGGAACACCTCGATCTGATAACCAAAGCGCGAATAGGCCGGTTCCGCAAGAATCTCGCGCAGGCACTGGTCCGCGACATTCTCAGCGGGAGAGCGCCGACGATCGGCCCATTTGGCGCGCGAATAGCGTTCCAATGACTCACTGTAAGCGCTGTACAGAACATCAAAGATTGACACAATGTCCGATTGGATGACGGAGCTAGGGTCATACATCTCAATGTATTCAAGCAGCGCCGAGATATTTCGACTGAAGCGCACGCCACCGTGCGCAGTCACGACGATAAAACGGTCCTTCGCGCGCGAAACAATCACGTTCGTCATGGAATCAGCATCGTAGAACTCGCGCGCAGCGGAGCGATCACCGGCATTGAGAACCGTCGACAGGACGACCGTTCCCGCGCCACGACCCTGGAATTTGTGCGCGGTCTCCACCAGCCAACGCGAGTACTGACCGTCGCCTTGCTCAGCACGAATTCGCTGACCCAGGTTCGTTGCCTGCGCTCGGAACGGGGTCACGACGCCCAGAACAAAGTCGCCAGATGCGTCCTTCTCCTTCGCGCCGATTCCCTCTCGGATGACCTGCATATCCTCGAGCTGCGCGATGATCTCAATCTCCCGCTGTGAGAAGAACCCACCGCCGCGCGCTGGTCGCCGCGCGTGATTGCCGGGCGCCGCGTATACGATTTCAAGCGGATCGGGGGCGTCTTCTGCGGGGACGCGCATCGGAATGAGCTGGCCGTCGTAATACATGCGATTGCAGAACTCGATGATCGCGGGGTGGCAGCGGTAGTGCTCTTTCAGCAAGGTGCTGGGCACCTGCGCGGCCTCGGCCATCATTTTCACCGAGTCGAGCAGCGACACCTTGCGCACGTCGAATCGCTCCTCGGCAGGGGCCTGCTTGCTCTCGTCCCACCCCTGGAAGATCGGCCCGAGCTGCTTGGCGTCCCCGACGATGACGGCGTTACGCGCCTTGCTCAGCGCAGCCATGCCCTGCGGGAGCAGAACCTGCGACGCTTCGTCAATGATGATCCAGTCCAGCATCACGTCCTGGGCCAGGTTGTTGCGAATCGAGAAACAAGTGGACGCCACGACAGGGTACGTGCGCAGCAGGATGTCCGTCTGTCGGTTGAGCCGCTCACAAGGGCTGAGGCGACTCGGGCTCTCGCGCTCGAATCGCTCCAGGAGAGCGGCGTCCAGTGCCTCGCGGGATCGCTGACGGTACGCGGCACTCTCCTCGACGAGGCCTCGGCGGGCTAACCGGGCCTCCGCTTCCTCGATGCGTTGGGTCAGTTCACGTTCGCGAGCCTCGTAGAAGGCGAATTGGAGCGCCGACTGCACGTCCGTGTCCGCCAGGTCAATACCTTTTAGGGAGCCATAAGAGAAATAACGGCGCACCCGCTCGACGATGCCCCGCGGACCGCGCCCAGGCCTCGGCGCACAGCGCGCAAGGGAAAGCAAGTGAGCGATAGTTTCTGAGCCCCGCCGAAGGACGGGCAGGCTCGAAATATCGGGAACCAGTCGCCGACTCTCCCGCACTTTTTCCTCGAAGAGGCGGTGCTCCCGGCGCGTCGCAGTCAGGCGCGCACGATACTCAGGAACATCGCGCGCATCCTCCCACAGGCCCACCAGGCGTTCCTCCGCAGCCCGCAGCTCAGCGTCGTCGACGGCGGTCGGCGCACCCGACGAACCGTCGGACGCATGGCGAGCCCAGGCCTCGCGCTTTTGTTCAAGGATTCCCTCACGCTGATGAAAATCCTTGACGCGCGCGACGCTCCCGACCGTTGCAACCAGGAATCCGTAGCCTTCCTCCGTCAGCTTGTCAACCACGTTATCCACTGCGGAGTTGGCGCCCGCGACGACGCCCACCGACTTGCCCTGGGCAATAAGAGAAGCGATCAGGTTGAGGATCGTCTGCGTCTTGCCAGTACCGGGCGGACCGTCGATGATCGAGATCTGATGCGTGAGCGCGGCCCGGATCGCGTTGCGTTGATCAATGTTGGAATGGAAGGGCATGATGAGCCGGTCGCTCGCGCCCGTCTTCGTGGAGGAGACGCCCGCAAGGAAAGCCTCCAGGGCAGAGCCTTTCGGGGCGCTCGGGAGCCACTCCCACACGTTCGCGAGAATAGCGTCGGGCAGCATGTGGTCCGCACCGACCCACTTGGGATAGCGCCCGCTCGTGTCCAATGTTGCCCCGGCCCGTCGAGCCTGCGCGCGGACTTCCTTACGGACGTAGTCAAGAGTGGAGGCGTTGTGCCGGTCCTGCGCGGTCGCATACGTCACTCTAACCTCGTCGCTCCCACCTCTCCGAAGTGCAAGTTTACCGTCGGGTTTCCGATAGGCCACCGTGTAGCGGGGATTGCGCGGGTGCCCCGAGCGGCGCAGGGTCCAGATGATCTCTACGTTTTTCCAGCGCTGCCCGTTCACACGAACCTCGTCGAGGGCGTCGATCTCTCGGCGCTCGACCTGGTCGTAGATGCGCACACGATCCTCACCGTACGGATACTGTTTGCCGTTGGTGTAGGTGACGACGACGCGATTCCCGTCGGGGCGCACCTTGGCGACTTTCCAGGTGTGATCCTGCCAGCTCTGCGAGTCCCTGTCGCGAATCAGTACGTGCATCGCGCGCGAATCGACGGCTTCCATACCCTCCCCTATGAGTCTTACACCCAGGATAGGCGACTGACCGTGGCCATGGTTGGTTGCTGGACACCTGCGGACCGTTCCTCCCACACGAGCACTACGACGAACACCTTGCCACCACATCCGCTTGACTCCATTTGACATGGATACTAGGATCTACGTTAAAGGCGACGTTGACGATCCTCGGGTTGCAAAACTCACATCACACAGCTAGCATTAGTGAGACCAAAAGATGAAACTCATCTGAAAGGTAACAAATGGCTTCTACTAATACGAAAGGATATCGAAATGAACAATTTGCCACTTTTCCTTGACTGCCTATTTCTGACACACGAACTAATCTCGTATGTCATCAGCCGCGCATCAGACCTGATCGTGTGGTGTGCCAACAGGTTCCACACTGACAGCAGCACATGCCGCGACGGTGAACAGAAGCAGGACGTCACGGTTCACAACGCTCTCAATCGCGCGCCTCTATTTTTGCTCCCGCCAGCTCCCCACATCCCAGTGCTTCAACTTGTCGTGCCACTCAGCCAAGATCTTTCGCTCAACCAGGGAGCCATCCACATCCACATTCGGATCCACAAGGAGGACGAGAACAAACAGGATCGACGGCGAGCGCGCGCGACACAACAGGCCTATCTCATCGTGAGTAGCAGCCAGGTTTCGCGCTCCCAGACAACTGATGACAACTTGATGCTAACGAGATATAGATCCGTCAACACCCATTCCAAAGCATGATCTCACCCTCCTGAGGGCGAACCGCAATCCGCAGCTATGGATTTACAACCAGGCTTAGTCTGACATCTCAGGGCCCCCACCACTATGGTGGGGGCCCTTATGACTGGCTCCATAGACGCAGATGTGCATGGCCCTTCGTATCGTGCCGCTATGGGTATGTCACTTGTTTTTCTCCTGATTGGCTTGGTCGTGGGCGCTCTGCTCGGATACGTGGGGGCGGTGGCGCGCCGCGCCTCGCAGCCTGGCGAGGACGTGGGCGCGTTGCGCGCGGAGGCCGCCCGGTGGCAGGCACGCGCCGAGGAGCTGTCGCGGCGCGTCGAATCCGCCGAGGCTCGCTCGGCTGGCGATGCGTCCGTGTTGCAGGCGCTCGCCCCGGTTCGCACCCAGCTTGAGCAGATGACGCTGCGCGTCGATCAGATGGAGGCCACGCGCGCCCGCCAGCACGGGGCCCTCGCGGAGCAGCTGCGCGAAACCGCCCAGCGTGAGGCCGAGCTGGCCCGCACCACTGCCTCCCTGGAGGGGGCACTGCGGTCGCGCAGCGCACGCGGCACGTGGGGCGAGGTCGAGCTGGCCCGCATCCTGGAGGCGTCGGGGATGCTTCCGCACGTCGATTTCGCGGAGCAGCGTTCGGTTGGTTCGCTCACTCAGGGACGAGGCCTGGGCGCGGAGAGTACGTCGGGTGACCGTGGGCGACCCGACGTGACGATTCACCTGCCCGGGCAGGGCTTCCTGGCACTCGACGCGAAGGCCCCGATGGACGCGTACCTGAGGGCATGCGGTATCGAGGAGAGCGGTGAGATGGCGGAGGCTCGGCGACGTTCGGAGCTGGTGGCACACGCGAAGGCGCTGCGCTCTCACGTGGATGCGTTGGCCTCGCGAGAATACGCGCGGGCGCTGGGGGCCTCCCCCGAGCTGGTCATCCTGTTCGTCCCCTCCGAGGCCGCGCTATCGGCGGCGCTGCGCGCGGATGCGGCGCTTTTGGACGACGCAATGGCACGCGGGGTTGCCCTGTGCTCCCCCGTCACGCTGCTGGCGGTTGCGCGCACGTGCGCGACGGCGTGGGCGCGCACGAATATCAACGAACAAGCGGACCAGATCATCGCGCTGGGCCGTGACCTGTACGAGCGGCTCGGCGTCGTCGCGGGCCACATGGAGAATCTGGGCAAGAGCCTGGCGCGCAGCGTGGACTTCTACAACAAGGCGGTCTCCTCGATGGAGAACCGACTACTGTCCCGAGCGCGTTCCGTCACCGCTCTGGAGTCGGCGTCGAAGAAGCCCATGAAGGCCCCCGAGATCGATTCGGACGCCGCCCAGGTTTGCTCATTCACGAAGCCGGAGCTGACGGACCGGTGAGTGTTTCGGCGATAGTGTCCAACTGCGCGCGAATCTCCTCGAAGGGACGGTCCAGGTCGAGCGTCGTCGCGCTGATTCGATTGCCGCTCATGCGGTAGGTGGCGTCGGGCTGGATATCCTCGTCGGTGGCGGCGTACAGGAGCATGCCCGACACCTCGACGCTCTTCCCCGCACGCTCGTAGGCCACCTGCTTGTTCTTCACGTACGCGAAGATCTGGTACAGGTTCCCCGAATGCACGGTCCTCTTGTCGAAGTTGCTCTGCATCGTGGACGCGTAGTACTTCGCGTCAATGATGAGGACGCGACCGCGAGCGCTCAGCGTGATGTCGCTGCGCATGGCGGGCAGGCCGACCGCGAAACCATCGTCCAGCGCCCAGTCGATGAAGGACGCACTGGCGCGCAGCTGTGGGTGTTCCTTGCGGTAGTACTCGAGGATGAACTTCTCGTAGAGGCGACTCATGCGCTGCTCGTCGAAGAAATCCATCATGCGCACGCTGCCGTCGCTCTGAGTCTGGAGCAGTCCTTTGACGACGAGCCAACACACCGCCATCAGCATGCGGTACGTGCGATTGTTGCGTTCGAAGCGCATGTTCCAGTCGACCGTGTGCAGGTCGATCTCGCGCACGTCCGCGAAGAAGACCATGAGCTTCTTCAGGCTCTTCTTGCGCGCCTTCGAGATATCCGAGCGCAGGAGTAGCCCAACCGTCGCCTTGATGACTCGGTTCGTCGTCGTATCGACGCTGAACTCGTCGTAGGAGCACACCAGCTGGCGGCGCAGAAACGCCTGCGACTTCACGGATTCGGTAACCTCGATTTTGCCGCGCAGCGAGGAGCGGGCCTCGGTCCGGTTCACGTACTCCTGCCCGAGGCCTCGTTTGAGTTGCAGGGAAACGCCTCGCTCGAGGATGGCGGCGCACAGCTCGGCTGCGTTGTCGAAGTCCTCCGTGGCCACAGCGCGGTAGCCCTGCTCGCTGAGCGCCGAGAAGGCGTAGGCGAGCATGTGGAAGACGTTACGGAAGCGAATCACCGCAGCGACCTGCGCAGCCTGTCGGTCCACTCGCGGACCTTCCCGGGTTCGTCGAACCAGTATTCCTTGAGCATCGGGATGAGTTCGTACTCCACGATCGAGTCCAGGGCCGCGTCGGTGCAGGTGTCGGCGTCCATGTTGCAGAAGTAGCTGTGTCCGATGCAGAATCCCTCACCGAGCGACTCATCCTCGATGATCGCGCGATTAAGGGATTCCACCTCACGGACCAATGCCTCGAACAGAGAGTGCCCGAGCCCGGCACGGTAGGCGCAAAAGCCATCAGAGTCGAAGGCAGGACGCAGCTCCACGAAGGCGAATCGGCGGCGCAGCGCGTAGTCCAGCATCGCGAGGCTGCGGTCCGCAGTGTTCATCATGCCGATGATGTACACGTTGCGGGGCACGTAGAAAAGTTCGCGGGAGTAGAGCAGCTGGAGCTTGTTTTTCGGCCCGCGTTTATCGCTCTCGATAAGCATGAACAGCTCACCGAAGATCTTGGAGAGGTTTCCTCGGTTAATCTCGTCGATGATGAAAAAGTAGTCGTTCTCCTCGTCGTCGGCGGCCCTCTTGCAGAAGGAGTAGAAGGCACCCTTGACCAGCTCGAACCCCGCGCCGGAGGGGCGGTACCCCTCGATGAAGTCCTCGTAGGAGTAGCTCTGGTGGAATTGGACCAGCATGACGCGCGAAGCGTCCTTGACGCCCATCATCGAGTAGGCGAGGCGCTTGGCGGCGTAGGTCTTTCCTACACCAGGTGCTCCCTGCATGATGATGTTCTTCTTCGTGCGCAGCAGCCCCACGATCGCGTCGTAGCGTTCCTCGGGCATGTAGACCTCGTTGAGAAACTGTTCGGAGGAATACTCCGGGAAGACCGGCAGCGTTTCCTCAATGGCAACTGATTCTTCATCCTCGCCGTCATCGAAGAAGGCATCGATGCGCGCCAGCAGGTCGGGGTAGTCAGTGATCTCAGTGAGGGTCTTCATGGGGAACTGCTGATCACTTCGCCAGCTTCCCCGACGCTTCCACGACACGTTGCGCAGGTGCGGGTACTCGCCGCCTTCCGGGTCATAGACGTAGTCGCCCGTAACGACGCCGCGGCCGAGAATCTCCTTGAGGCCTCGTTTGACGAAAATGACGTCTCCCGGCTTGATCTCGTTCGCGAACTGCCAGACCGCCCGGGCCGAATTCGTCTGCGACGTATTGTCGTCGCGAGTGTCGAGTAGCCGTTGGCGCATATCCTCCTTGGTGGCGTACTCACTCAGATCGCCGAGTTGGTGCCACCCCAGCCCCATCACGCCGCGCTCGTAGAACACGTTCCACATACACGCGCCTTCGCCAGGAGCGTAGAGCCAGTACCGCACGGTTCGAATGCCATCGTCACCAAGAGACGCTCCAAATGTAGCATCCCCTGAGCGCAACCCAACATTCTCTCCGTTCGCCCTCTCATACAAGTTCAACGCGTAAACCGAGAACTCCGGTAACGATTTGAATTCGTAGGCACCTGTTCTCAATTCCATTAACGCACGATCACATAGATCTAAATACTTTTCTGGCTGCGGCATCGTTCCATCGACTTCAACGAGCCTCTGCGCATCAAACAGGTTCGTCCCCAAAAGTACCCAACGTACACATGAGTGTAGGCTCAAATAGGCAAAGGGACGAATCCAGTAGAGTCCAACTGTAATCTTCCAGCTTACCCCAGATCCGCACCGGAGCTTTCCCAAGGAAGACAGAAGTTGGGCTCTGGAGAAGCTAGTAGGACTGTCCGCGTGAATCATCGCTGCTTCAAATAACTCCCACAGTAGTTCAATCCGCTGATATTTCACAGGCTCGACTTTACGGCGAAAATGCACGAAAGAAGAATGCCCACTCCTCAAAGACGTCGCGCCACTAAAGTCCTTAGGAGCCGGGGTCGACAAGTGAAAATACTCTGCCAGACCTTTCGCGATTCTCTTGCGCTTACCCTCTTTCTGCCCCTGATTAAATAAGGCGAATATAGTAAAAGGATCAATATCACCCAACCACCCATTGACAACTGTCTTCGGCAGCGAAAGACCAAGGTTCGCCCACATTTGTTGCAGCCTCAGTAAGAGAGCCTGCCGATCATCCTTGAAGGCAAGGAGCTTGTCCGCTAGTTCCATGTAGAAGCTTGTCCATGAGTACTGACTATCCGTCGTCATGGCCACACCCTACCACCCAGGTGATCGGCGACACGATTCGCACTCGTACTCGCCCAACAACAAAGCCGGGCCACGCCCTCGCGCGACCCGGCCACTGCCTCGTCAGACTGAGTTGATTCAGGCGACTTCCACCGTCACAAGCGTAACGATTCCGCTCAACGTATCACCCAAGGTATCTTCCGCACGATCGAGCTCATAGCGCATCTGTAGGTTCATCCAGAATCCCGGGGTCGTGCCGAAGTAGCGGGAGTGGGCTTAGGCTGGTGTTGTTGACACTTCGTTAAGCGGGTGTGTGTGCCTGCGGAGAGTGAGGTGCCTGTTATGGGAACTCGTCGTCGTTTTACGCCGGAGTATCGTCGTGATGTTGCGAGTCTGGTGTTGGATACGGGGTCTTCGATCGCGTCTGTGGCCCGGGATTTAGGGCTGGGTGAATCGGTGGTGGGCCGGTGGGTCAAACTCGAGCGCGAGCGGCGTCAAGCCGTGCGTGAGGGTCGTCCTGATCCGCGTGAGATGGAAGCTGAGATCACTGCTTTGCGTCGGCGGGTGCGCGAGCTGGAGAAGGAGAATGAGTTTTTGGGAAAAGCCAGCGCCTTCTTCGCCTCCGTGCACCAAAACACCAGCGCTTTGAGCTGATGGACGCGCAGAAGGCTTTCTACTCGATCACTGTGATGGCCAAGGTCTTGGGTGTCACGCGCGCGGGTTATTACGCGTGGAAAAACCGTGCACCCCAGCGGGGTGAGCGCGCATCGGCGCGGCGGCGTTTGGATGAGGCGGTGGCCTGGGAACACGAGGTGTCCGGCGGCACCTATGGGGCTCCTCGCATCCGCCATGCTCTGACGCGCGCGGGTGTGGATGTGGGGGTGCGTGCGGTCGCCGCGTCGATGCGCCGCCAAGGCCTGACAGGCCTGAACACGCACCCACGCCCAGCCCGGCGCGGCCGGCGCGGGCCGGTGGCCCATGAGGACCACTGCGCCCGCCAGTGGGACCAAGGCGCCCTGGACCGCGTGTGGATCACGGACTTTACCTACCTGCGCTGCGCCCAAGGCTGGGTCTACCTGTGCGCCGTGCGCGATGCGCACTCGCGTCGAGTGCTCGGATACGCCATGGGTGAGCAGCAAAGCACCGACCTGGTCATCACCGCGCTCGATATGGCCGCTACCACCCGTGGTGCCTTCCCCACGGGGGTCGTGCTCCACGCTGATCGGGGAACACAGTTCACCTCCGAGAAGCTGGCCGCCTACATGCGCGCCGTGAAAGGAAGAGTGTCGATGGGGCGGGCTGGAGTGTGCTGGGATAACGCCATGGCCGAATCCTTTTGGGCCACCCTCACAACCGAGTACTACTACCGGCGTACCTTCACCACCCGCGACCAGGTCTACACCGGGGTCGCCACCTGGATCGAAGACTTCTACAACCGCCGCCGCATCCACACCAGCCTCGGCGGCAAATCCCCCATCGAATACGAACTACACCAAGCGGCCCAGGCAACAGCCGCATAAACAAACCATCAACAACTTGCGCACAACCCCAGGATCGAGGCTCCCGCCGCAGCCGTCGGCTCCTTCAACGCAGAAGCTGCCACCGAGCCCCTCATCAAGCCCTGCGAACACGAGGCCCATCCTGGCGAACGGCCCCTGAAAGAGCCGCGACGACCCCCCTGGAACCGCACCCGCCGCGTACGTGGAGCTCGCACCAACGACCCTCGCCTCCCATCCAACGATGCCCTCCCACCAACCACTGCCGAACACCGCTACAATTTCAACCACACCATCGCCCCCCAAACCGGGGACCTTCCAGGGAAGGAGCTTACACATGACGAGGACCGCAGCCTCAGGAGCCAAAGATCACACAACCCAACATTTTAGTCCAGAAAGGATGAGTTTTTCCGTTCGTCCCATACTTGCTCAAGACCTAGCGCCCCTCATGTCCACAGTCGGCCTTGTTGTGGATCTACTCTATCCTCAGGGAGCCAGCAAACTACTACACCGTCTCGAAAGTGCGTTAAACGGCTACGCCACTGCGCACGTTGTTGCTGCGCCCAATACTCGACCGGTAGCGTTGGCTGCGGAGACAGCAAAAGAATCCCGTAATGTGAAATTAAGCACGTTCTGGGTGCATCCCAGTCTGCGACGAAAGGGCATTGGAGGCCTGTTGCTCGATAACCGTATTAAGGAATGGACACTTTCGGAACGGGATGGAGCGGTAGTCACAGTAAGAGAGTGCAGAGCATCCGATCTTGAAAGACTGTTTATTCCTCGCGGCTTTTCTCGAATAGCAACCGAAATAGATAAGTATGGAGAGGGTCAGAATGAAGTAATTCTAAAATGGCGCCCTTCTCTTGCACATTCGCCTTACCAACTTCTTTCAGCAGCATAGGTAGTGGCGCCAATATGTCTACTTTCGCCTTGTTACGCAGAAACGGTTCAGTCAAATTCGACGTAGAGAGAGTTGACTTAAATATATGGGTTCTCCCAGCATTATTTTGGCGTCATATTTATATGTGCGATATAGGAGTGTGCTGCCGTCTCCTCGAATCTCCTAACGATCAATCAATGAACTTTGAGCTGCGCGCGCCTTTTGTTTCTGACAACTCTACACCCATCGATCTGACACCAATGATGCGAGATGACGAAAACTTATGTGGGTTGATATTTGGAAATAGTGATCTGAAACGAATTCGCGATGGTCTTGGAACTTGGATTAACGATGACTACGGAAGGCTATTGCTCACTGACATCCAGTCCTTTGAACGAATGTCACGAACCGGAACTCACTCACATTGCACCTCCTGGGTTGTATCAACTGAACAGATGTCTCTCGATGCTGGAACGCGTCTATATTTACGGTTTCGCATTACGACACGAACCCCCAAAAATCTTTGGATAAGGCAGTTCGGGGCAGGGCGGAATCCCTACGCTGTTTGCGATATACGGGTTAACGAGTTTCGAGAAAAGAAAGAAAATGACTACATCGACTTTTCTAAAGTTATAGAGCCTCACAGGATTAATGGATTCTTAATCCTATCTGCCCGCTACAAGTCGGGACGAATTAGCCCATCCCCCAAGTATATCCGAGTGCTGGAGGCCGAATCATGGACTAAGTATCTTGGAAGACGGCTTACTCGGGGTAGCGACCTATTTCTCATCATCTATTGGAAGGATTCACGCGCTACACCATCACACCCTTATCGGGCATTTGCAGAACTTGAATACAGACGCCGGTCAGGTGCACTATTAATTAATGTCGCTACCGTTTTTCTTCTTCTGGGCATACTGCTAATTCAGCCACTCGACTCTATTTCTCAAAGCAGCGTAGGGATATTAACCAAGCACATCACCTCATACTGGTTTATCGGCGCAAGCGCATTGCTGGCAGTTCTTTTTCAGATCCTCAAGTGCGCGGCGAACTATGTCAATAGTGGCAACATTAAGAAAGTCCAGAACATACTATTGCGGATCGAAAGACGCTGGTATCGCCCATGATTAAGGCAACGGAACACGGTCGCAAAATCTTATGCTTTTTCTCCACTATTCCTGCTGTGACAGTGGCAGGAATAGTGGCTCTTCATGTTTGAGGGTGTAGTTGGTGAGGTTTCGCAAGTCCTGGGGCGGAGCCGCGTAGGTGTTCGAGGCGGCCGTTGATGGCTTCGGTGGGGCCATTGCTGGTGGCGGGGTGGTCGAAGTAGGCCAGGAAGTCCCCGGCTCGGCGTGTGAGTATCCTGCCCAGCGTCATGAGCTCGGTCAGGCTCCTCGGTACGCGCGTGGAGGTCAGTGTGTTGATTTCGGCTTGTATCAGGGCCTTACCGCGGATTTTGTTGGGATCGCGGTAGGCGTCGGGTGATGTTCTGGTAGACGCTCCAGGTGACTTCGAGTGCGACGTGGCAATCGGGCTCTTCCGAGTTGAGTGTGGGTGACCGGGTGTTGGTCGGGGATTGCGGGTAGAGGTGAAGGGCCTTGGCGAGGCCGTAAATCATGGCCATTCGGGGGTTGGAGGAGCCGGTTTCACCCCTCCGGCCCGATGCACGACCCCGCACGTCAGCGAAGAGCAGGTCACGGAAGCGTTCCTCGACGCCGTCCACCACCTCCTCGTCAGCCGGGACCAGGTCGACGAGCTGGTCGACAAGGCCGTGCGCGCCGAACTCGACACCACCGACCTGCACATCAAAGCCGACCAGCTCTTCGCCCGCGTGGGTGCTGCCGCCGAGGCGATCTACCAGCTGATCTCCCGCAATGCCCGCGTCTCCCAAGACCAGTCCGAATACCAGCGCCGCTTCGACAAATTCACCAGCGAGCACGCCGCGCTCCTGGACGAGTACCACCAGCTCCTGGCCCAGATCAGCGACCTGGAGAACCGGCAAGCCGCCTACCGCTACTACAAGGAACAACTCGCCATCCTCGACCCGGCCAGCATCGAGTTCACCCCATACCTATGGCACACCCTCGTCGACCACGCCGAGGTAGGCACCGACGACACAATCACGTTCACCTTCCGTGACGGTGCGAAGCAAACGCAGCACATCGGAAAGTAGCGCCCGGCTAGAGTTGCCACTCCTTGACCAGCAGACCCACCAATTCCTCCTGGCGACGCTCAACAACGTCGGGAGTCCATACCGGCTCAGTGAGCACTTGGGTCGTCAAAGCAAACACTGCTACTCCCTTGCCCGAGGTGAAGTACTTGTCCTTCTTCACCTCGAAGTCAAAGTTCTGTGCCCGAGAGTTCGCCCGGCGATTCAACAGCAGCAGGTTGCCCAGCCGGTGCGTCCAAGTGGCGGCTTCCTCCTCAGTGAAGTCACGCACCCACTGGCTGTCCTGAGCCGGGCTCTGAGGCAAGACGTGTTCAACGGTGATGATGCGGTGGTCATAGGACGCACCTGGGTCGTTCGCCAGGATGGAGTCAAGACGCAACAGAATGTAGCGACGTACACGCGTGGCGAGATAGATCTCTCCATTGAGGCGGTCTCGTGTCTCAGCTCGTTCACTCTCGGTCAGTTCGAAGGCCGGAGCCTCGAGTCCTAAGCCATCAGCAAGCTGCTTGAGTAGCTCCATGTATCGCAACTGGCGAGGGGTCGCGTAGACCCGGCAAACCAACATGCTCGCTGCCAAGCGCTCCAACTTGGTAAAGAAATCGACGAGAAACTCTGGATCCTCACCGCGCTCGGTCAGAGCCCACAATGCCGGTGGACGCCAGTCATCGTTGTCGAGCTGATCGAGTCGTTTGAGCCAGTGGTTCACCTGCTCCCAGTGCGGGTCCTCGCCCTGAAAACCCTGGGCTAGCAAGCGGATGTCAGCGCGAGCATACGGTTCGAGCACTTCCCGAATGAAGCCGCTTCCATCGTCTGGCAGGTAAGTATTGAGAACCTGCTCTGGGAACTCTTGCAGGAGGCTCTTCATGCCGCGGGTGCGAGCCTTGATTGCTCGGATATACAGGAAAAGATCACCGAACTCGTCCCGCCCCAGGCTTTCCTCCAAGTGCTCCCAACGATCCGCATAGTGCTGCTTTTCATGCTCGTCGATCGCGCCAATCACCTGGGACTTGAAGATGTCTTGCGGAGAAAGCGGTAGACCCCGAGCATTCATCACCGAGAAGATCCGGTAGGCACTGTTCAAATCTGGCGTCGAGACCGTTACCAAGAAAGCACGTCGAGCGATGAGCCGGAACAAGTCCTTCAACTGCTCTGCACTGAGCTGCACCAACTCGTCGTGAAGTGCCTTCGCGTTGTCACGCAGTCCCCGCTGAGAATCAGTCTCGGGAATATTGTCGCTGAGCTCGATGAGTTTTGCAGTGTTGCCCACCGTCTGCACATAGTCGTAGAAGAACTGGTTGTCGCGCGGGCGAAGCTTCAAACGTGGCCGTGCGGGCTGGTTATCCCACTCCACCGCAGGCTTCTCGATCAAACCGTGAATGGAACGGCGCAGGTCATCGTTGGCGACGAGGTCTCGAAGCAGCGACAGCAACAACGTCAATGTCGTGATGCGCTGCTGTCCGTCGATGACCTCGGATCGAGCTACGTTCGGAGACTTCACGAGAACAATCGAGCCGAGGAAATACGGCTCATCGGTGTCCCGCTCCAGCGCGCCGAGCAGATCCGATAGCAGCTGGAGCGATTCCTCAGCACCCCACGCATACGGACGCTGGTACTCCGGAATGACGAACTCAAAGTCGCCGCTGGTCAGCAGCTTCCCGACATTGATCTCCGCAGCCTCTAGCTTTCTTGTTTCTCCTGCCACCTCATGTCCCTTCATCGATTATGTCTTGTACTTGAGTTGAACCACTGACCCCGGTTTTGAACCACTCACGCCACCGCTTCGAGTGTGCCGCCATCTTGCATCCAAGTCGGGTTGAAAGCTCCGAGCACCATGTCCTGGTTCTTCGGGCGCATACGTGCCCGCACCAGGTGCGTGACATTGCGCGGCGTGAAGAACTGCCCCTGGCCGCCCGTGAGGGAAGGTCCGATGAACGTCTCGAAGGCGTCACCGACGACGTCGCGTTCGCACTCGATCAGGCAGTACTGCTGGAGCTCACCTACAACGTAGGCGATGGAGCGGTCGTCTGCATCATTACCTCCTTGAGAAGCACAGCCACGAGTACTGGCTATCCGTCGTCATGGCCACACCCTACCACCCAGGTGATCGGCGACACGATTCACACTCGTACTCACCCGACAGCAAAGCCGGGCCACTCCCTCGCGCGACCCGGCCACTGCCTCGTCAGACTGAGTTGATTCAGGCACCTTCCACCGTCACGAGGGGAACGATTCCGCTCAACGTATCACCCAGCGCATCTTCGGCGCGATCAAGCTCGTAACGCATCTGTAGGTTCATCCAGAATCCTGGGGTGGTGCCGAAGTAGCGGGAGAGACGCATGGCAGTGTCGGCCGTGATTCCCCGCTTCCCATGAACGATCTCATTGATACGACGGGGCGGAACACCGATCGCGACGGCGAGCTTGTGCTGCGTAATTCCGAAGCCCTCGATGAAGTCTTCCATGAGGACTTCGCCCGGGTGAATCGGAGCAATTTTAGTGATAGTCAACGATCTCAACCCCTTCTGGACCAGCGTCGCCCAGGCCATCACGCATCACGGACGCGTTCGGAGAGATACCGCCACTGAACGGCACCCCCTGTGGCTCTTTACGACCCCCAATGCTAGCATTCTATTAATCGCGTCGGGCTTGGACCGGCGCAGTCTACTACGGGGATCCTCGCCATCACGGCGAGGATCCCTTGGTATACCCGTTCGCGCAGTGCGAGTTAATCTAGAGGACACAACGTGTCGCCGACAGGCCAGTTCTCATCGCATTGGCACGGAACAATTGGCACGTGAGACGGTATAAGTGAGCGAATATGTCCCCGCGGCGCTCGCCTCGATGTCTGCACTGAGCACGCCGGCAGCGCGGCCCGATGGGTGGCAGCGTTAACCCCTCAACGCGCAGCTAAACCCTACACGTGGAGCATGGGCACCCCCGCCCACACTGCCACCCATGGGGTTAACGTGCGCATCGAAGGGCCCAGACTCCCACCCATGGGCCAATCACGCCTCCCGCCTTGCCCAAAATGCAGTCCACTTCGCCCAAATCGGGCCATTTTCGGGAATTTTTACCGAGGTGGACTGCGGTTTGGGACAGGAGACCGGTGACAACACCGCACCAACAGCAAAGCCGGGCCACGCCCTCGCGCGACCCGGCCACACAGCCTCGTTCAGAAATGATTAAACATTAAACCTGAACTCCACGACGTCACCGTCGTGCATCACATAGTCCTTGCCTTCCATGCGGACCTTGCCGGCGGCCTTCGCGGCGGCCATGGAGCCGGCCTCGACCAGGTCGTCGTAGGAGACGACCTCGGCCTTGATGAAGCCCTTCTCGAAGTCCGTGTGGATGACGCCGGCGGCCTTGGGGGCGGTGTCGCCCTTGTGGATCGTCCAGGCGCGCGCTTCCTTCTCGCCGGCGGTGAGGTAGGTCTGCAGGCCGAGGGTGTCGAAGCCGACGCGGGCCAGCTTGTCCAGGCCGGACTCGTCCTGGCCGGATTCGGCGAGCATCTCGCGGGCGTCCTCGTCGTCCAGTTCGACCAGCTCGGCCTCGAACTGGGCGTCCAGGAAGATGGCCTCGGCGGGGGCGACGAGGGCGCGCAGTTCGTCCTTCATCTCCTCGTTGTCCATCTCGGCGGCGTCCATGTTGAACACGAAGATGAAGGGCTTGGAGGTCATGAGCTGGAAGGAACGCAGCGCGTCCTGGTCCAGCTTGGCACCCTCGGGGCCGGACAGCAGCTCGCCGCGCTCCAGCAGGTCGAGGGCCGCCCGCGCGGTCTCGAGGACGATCGGCTCGGTCTTCTTGCCGCGCACCTCCTTTTCGAGGCGCGGGATCTGCTTCTCGATCGTCTGCATGTCGGCGAGGATCAGCTCGGTCTTGATGGTCTCGATGTCCGAGGCCGGGTCCACCTTGCCGTCGACGTGCACGACGTCGGGGTCGGAGAACGCACGCGTGACCTGGCAGATCGCGTCGGCCTCGCGGATGTTGGCGAGGAACTGGTTGCCCAGGCCTTCACCCTCAGAGGCACCGCGCACGATGCCGGCGATGTCCACGAAGGACACGGTGGCGGGCAGAATGCGCTGGGAGCCGAAGATCTCCGCGAGCTTGTTCAGGCGCGGGTCGGGCAGGGGCACAACACCGACGTTGGGCTCGATGGTCGCGAAGGGGTAGTTCGCGGCGAGCACGGTCGCGCGGGTCAGGGCGTTGAACAGGGTGGACTTGCCGACGTTGGGCAGTCCAGCGATACCGATAGTAAGAGACACGCCCCCATCCTATCGGAGCAGGCCGGACGGCGTGATCCCCACGCGCCACGTCACGCGGTCGCGCGGGGCACTGGGCTCACTGCGCGAATTCGACGGGCGCCAGCTGCAAGAAGTCACCGAAGGTGATCGTCACATCATCAGACTTCCTGACCCTCACGCCGCGCTCACCGAGCGCATAGAGCCTCGAATAGACAGCATCGCCCTCAGTCTCGCCGAAGCGCGCGGCACCGAACATCTGCGTCATCGTCTGGCACAGCTGCCAGGCGGCAGCCGCCCCCGCGCGCGGCTCAACGCGCGTTCGGGCGGGAGTCGGAGAAACGGTGAGCACCCACTCTCCCCGCGACGCCTTCTCCTGCGCGATCCAGCCGTCGCCGACCAAGGAGACATCGCGGCCGTCAAACTGCCCCGCAACGCCCCCATTGGCGACAAGAACGTCACGCACGGGCACGCCCCTCGCCCACTGGTCCACGATGCCGCACACCTGACCGAAAGCCAGGCCGGTGCGCATAGGAACGGTCTCCACCTCGTCACGGGAACCCGCAGACGGCTCCGGGGACGCGACCTGGGCGGCAAGGTCCCGCAGCTGCGCGAACGTGAGGGCGGGCCGACGATTCTCCTGAGAATCGGGCGCGTACCCCTGCTCGTTCTCCTCCTCGAACCAGTCGAACTCCTCGATCTCCTCGGGGCTCTCCGAACCGTTCGGGCTCAGGGGCGTGACCGCAAGACCACCGGAGGCCAGCATGGGCACGTCGCGCAGGCGCGCGCCGCCCGCCAGCCCGGCGAGCACCCTCCCGAAGCCGAGGGGGAAGCCCGGGGGAAGAAGAACCGTCTCCCCGGTCGCGTCGCTGGCCAGCTCCACGCCGTCGGCGCTCACCGACGCGGTGAGAACACCGAGGCCGGAGACGCGCAGATCCCACTGGTAACGGATCTGCGGGCGCCACTGCGGCGGCATCATGCCCAGCCCGTCGACCAGGTCGGACATGGAACGGTCGAACTCCGCATCGAATTGGTCCCAGCACGAGCACATGGTGCACGGCTTCGACCTGATGTCGATTTCCTGAATCTCGGGCCCGAGCGCAATCATCCACCGGTAGGGCTTGTACTCGGGTTCCTCCGACTCCAGGTTGTAGTATTCATCGTTTTCGATGAGCCTGGTATCGCCAAACGACGAGTGGATGGTCGTCCCTCGGACCGACAGACGCAGGGAACGATCAGGGGTGCGCCACCGAATGTGCGTCTCCTCCTGCTCAGACCCGCCAATGATGATCGGTTTGACCGGCTCCATCATCTGCGCGACCTCCAAGATGAACTGGTGGCAATCCTCGCGCGTCAGGTCGCGCCCTACCAGGGCGGCGACGGCGTCGCTCACTCGTTCGATAGGATCCATGCGCAAACCTCCACGTTCACTTGACAATCAGCGGAGCCCCGCCCCTCACAGCAAGCTTACCGCACTGTCAGACGCGCGCACGCGGCGGTCTCAGCTGGTGTGGTCGGGGCCTGCCACGCGGGGCGCGCGGGGGCGCGGTCGCGCGGGGACGCGGGGAGGCAGGGACAGGGACGAGTGGGAAAGGGAGGAGCGGGAGTGGCGAGCTACGCCGACGCGCGGGGGTAGAAGACCTTCATTTCCTCGAAGTTCCCGAGCCGAAGTCGCAGCCCGAGGAGGGTGTCGACGGCCAGTGCCCGCTCCCCCGCCACAAAGAATCGGGTGTAGACGAAATGGCTGGGCGTCTGGCCCGCGAAGGGCGCTCCGACCATGTCCGTGAGCGCGCCGCACAGCTCCCAGGCTGCGCCCGCGAGCGCCTGGTCGTCAGTCCACGTCTCCCCTTCGGCGGGCGAGACGATGATGGCCCATTCGCCGTTGTGCTCGGGCTGGTAGGCCACCCAATCGGTGCCGACGATCGCCTGCTCGTTGAGGTAGGTACCGGGCGTCCCGCCGAGCTCGCGCGTCAGAAGATCAGCGACGGGGGCTCCGCCGAGCCACTGCTGGGCTATCCATTGCAGGTGCTGGGTGGTCAGGCCGGCGCGCATGGGGCTGGCATTGTCTCGCGTGGTACGAGGCCTGGGTTTCTCATCAGCGTCAGCCTCGGCCAGCGCAACGGCCGTACGCAGGTCGTCGAAGGTGAGGGGCGGGCGTTGGTTGTGCTCGTTGTCGGGGGCGAACTCGTCCCAGTTGTGCTGTTCCATCCACGCGATCTGCTCCAGGAGTTCGGGGGTTTCGCGCCCCGTTAGGCTCGTGGGGCCGGCGGAGAATCCGCGGGATTCCAGGAAGCGGACATCGCGCAGGGGCGCTCCTCCTGCCAGGCCCGCGAGGATGCGGCCGATTCCCATTGGGAATCCCGGGGGCAGGGTGACACAGTCGCCGGTTGCGTCGGAGGAGATCTGGACCCCGTCGACGGTGGCGCGCACCGTGATGACGCCCAGGGAGGTCACGCTCATATCCCACTGGTAGATGATCTGGGGGCGCCAGGCGGGCGGGAGCTTCGCCAGATCGTGGGGCAAGGCGTGGAAGACGGAATCGAAGACCTCGTCGAAGAGGTCCCAGTTGTAGCACAGACATTCGCACTGCTTGGTCCAGATGTCCCCGGGTTCTGCGGGTCCTGTGAGGATCGCCCAGTGGAAGGGCGCGTCTTGCACGAGGCCCCACTTGAAGTCGCGGAATTCCTCGTCGTCGGCGTACTCGGCATTGATGAAGCTCACCGACACGAGGGTTGTCTCGGGTTCGTGTCCCCCGCTGATCACCAGGGTGCGCTCGCCGAGGCGCCAGCGCACCTCGCTGCCGCACGTGCCTCCGCCGACGATGACGGGACGCGCGGGTGCCACCAGCTTCGCGGCATCCAGGAGGAACTGGTGGCAGTCCTCGAGCGTCAGGTCGCGCCCTGCCAGGGCGGCGACGGCGTCGCTCACTCGCTCGATGGGATCCATGCGCCAACCTCCACGTTCGCTTGACAATCAGCGGAGCCCCGCCCCTCACAGCAAGCTTACCGCACTGTCAGACGCGCGCAGGCGGCGGTCTCAGCTGGTGTGGTCGGGGCCTGCCACGCGGGGCGCGTGGGGGCGCGCGGGCGCCATGCCGGCCTTCTTGAGGTCGGCGCGCAGGTCGCGGGGCAGCGCGAAGGTCGTCGATTCGGTTTCGGTGCGGGCCACCTCGACGGTGGGGAATCCGCGCTCCTGCAGCCATTCGATGACCTCACGCACGAGGATCTCGGGCACGGACGCGCCGGAAGTCAGGCCCACGGTGCGGGCTCCCTCGAACCAGGATTCCTCGAGCTCGTCGGCCTTGTCGACGCGGTAGGCGGCGCCCGCCCCGGCCTCGAGCGCGACCTCGACGAGGCGCACGGAGTTCGAGGAGTTCGCCGAGCCGACGACGACCATGACGTCCACCTGGGGCGCGATGAATTTCACGGCACCCTGGCGGTTCTGGGTGGCATAGCAGATGTCGTCCGACGGCGGGTCGATGAGCTGCGGGAAGCGCTGGCGCAGGCGGTCCACGGTCTCGCGGGTCTCGTCGACCGACAGCGTGGTCTGGGAGATCCACACGACGCGCGAGGGGTCGCGCACGACCACGTTATCGACTTCGTCGGGGGTGCCCACGACCTGGATGTGATCGGGGGCCTCGCCAAACGTGCCCTCGACCTCCTCGTGGCCCTGATGGCCAACGAGCACGATGTCGTAGTCTTCCTTCGCGAAGCGCACGGCCTCGCGGTGAACCTTGGTCACGAGAGGGCAGGTCGCGTCGATCGTGGCCAGGTGGCGGGTGGCGGCGGCCTCGTGGACGGCCGGGGAGACGCCGTGCGCGGAGAAGACGACGCGGGCGCCCTCGGGCACCTCGTCGGTCTCCTGGACGAAGATCGCGCCGCGCTTGGTCAGCGACTCGACGACGAACTTGTTGTGGACGATCTCCTTGCGCACGTACACGGGCGCGCCGTACAGCTCGAGGGCCTTTTCGACGACGTCGACGGCGCGGTCCACGCCGGCGCAGTATCCGCGGGGGGCGGCCAGGAGGATACGGCCGTTGCCTTCGCCGTGGGCCTCGGGCAGGGGGGTCTCGGCGCTGGCGCGCAGGTCGACGTTTTCATTCATGCGTCAACCCTATCGCCCGGGGCGTTGACCGTGCGCGTGGGCGCGGAAATCACACATTGGCACCTCTATTGACGAGGCCGGGGCGCGCCCGCGTTGTCGTCTACCCACACGCGTGAGGGCGGCGGAAGCTCACACCCGACAGCGTTCACCCCCTCCATCGTCTACCCACACGCGTGAGGGCGGCGACGCAGATGGGGGCGGCGTGTGGCATCCTGTGTGAGTGACCTCGCCCTATACTCCCTCCTCGCCCGCAGCTGGGCCCGCATCCGGCGCACCTTGCGCGCAACCGCCCGCCGCGAAGGCGGCCGATACGACGCGGGATAATCCGTGGCCGCTGCGCAGGCTGACCGAGAACATCAAGGTGTACGTGGACCGCATGAGCCCCCTGTGGGTGGAGGGCCAGG
>ERZ773001.236-NODE-236-length-23851-cov-110.517_pt1 | contig 23851 bp, 16 predicted proteins | sample MGYA00511673_ERZ773001 | MGnify/ENA primary metagenome ERZ773001 (study PRJEB29015, sample SAMEA2738091) | human oral metagenome | biome: human oral; feature: human-associated habitat; material: saliva | place: China | collected 2162 ... | reverse complement strand
TGGCGCGGTCGATGGCGTCCGTGTAGGCCTTCTGGCCGGGGGTCTTGGGGCGGATGGAGCGTCCGCGCGCGGACAGGATTTCTTCCGTGGGGGCCTCGCCGGAGGTGAGGCGGCCGAGTAGGCCGATGGCCTGTTCGACGGCGGTGGCGTCCAGGGCGGTGCCGCGCCTGGCCATTCCGATGAGTTCTTCGAGGAGGCCGGCGGCCACGTCGATGTCCGCCTGGGTGCCCGCCAGGGAGATTTCGCGGCCGGTCACGAGGAAGCGGACGTGCGGGAATCCCCGCTCGAGGGCGCGCAGGACCTGGTCTGCGATGCCGAGGACCGTAATCGGGTCCATGTCTGTAGGGATGGTGACGCGGGCCGTCGTGTGCGCGAGGGTGGCCGCCGACAGCGTCGGGGAAGTGTTCTCCGTAGTCATACTGCACCCATTCTACGCTGCCGCCCCATCTTCCTCACCCTCATCACCATCGTATTAGCCTGTGTGTATGAACAAACAGACCGTGCACGGAGAAGCTGTCAGCGAGGACCAGATTGATGCATGGGTCGCAGGGGCAGAAGCAGGGTACGACGTTGAAACGCTGCGAAAAAACGGCAGCTCTACGCAATGAAAGCTTTTCAACAGTATCACTCTCTTGTGGAAGAAAGAGCCATGCCCACCCTCGAAGAACTCGTTTCACACCCGCCACAGCTTCCGGTGACGCGCGCCTTGGGCGACATTGCGGCGGCGGTGCGTCCGGGGGCGTGCGCGGTGGTGACCGCTCCCCCGGGAACGGGTAAGACGACGCTGCTGCCGCCCGCGGTGGCGGTCGCACTGGCAGGGCACGAGGCCTCGGCCGGCCGGGTGCTGGTCACTCAACCGCGCCGTGTGGCCGCACGGGCCGCCGCCCGACGGATTGCTCGCCTGCTGGGCGAGGAGGTGGGAGGCCAGGTCGGCTATTCGGTGCGCGGGGATTCTCGGGTGAGTGGGCGCACGCGCGTGGAGATGGTGACGCCGGGCGTGGCGCTGCGCCGCTTACAGCGCGACCCGGAGCTGCCGGGCGTGTCTGCCCTGGTCATCGACGAGTTTCACGAGCGCGATCTGGACACGGACTTGGCGCTGGCTTTCGCGCTGGACGCGCGCTCGGCGCTGCGCGAGGACCTGTTTATCGCGTTGACGTCGGCGACGCTGGAGGCGTCGCGCACGGTGAGCTGGCTGGAGGATGCCACGGGCGAGGAGCCCGCGCTCGTTGATATTCCGGGCGATATCCACCCTCTGGAGCTGCGTTACGCGCCCCCGCCACGCGGCGTGGAGGCCGTGGGGGCCATCGGGCATGAGCGCGTGGGCGTGCGCCGCGAGTACCTGTCCCACGTCGCCCGCACGGTCGAGGAGACGCTCGCATCCACGAGCGGCTCGGTGCTGGTGTTCCTGCCGGGCGTCGGCGAAATCGAGGCCGTGCGCCGGGCGCTGAGCCTGCCCGGCGTGGACGTGTTGACGCTCCACGGTCAGCTGAGCGCCGCCGAGCAGGACCGCGCCCTGTCCCCCGCGAGCGCTCGCCGCGTCATCCTGTCGACGTCGATCGCGGAGTCGTCGCTGACCGTGCCGGGCGTGTCCGTCGTCGTGGATGCGGGCCTGGCGCGCGAGCCGCGCTTCGACGCGGGCCGTTCCCTGTCGTCGCTGGTCACGGTCCCCGCCTCGCTCGCACGTCTCGAGCAGCGCGCTGGCCGCGCCGCTCGCACCGGGCCGGGCGTCGCCGTGCGCGTCATGGATCCCGTGGACGTCACGCGCAGGCCCGCCCAGTCGGCGCCGGGGATCACCACGCAGGATCTGACGGACGCGCGTCTCCAGGTCGCCGCGTGGGGCACGCCGGTGGAGGATCTTGCCTTGCTGGACGCTCCACCCGCGGGCACGTGGGAGGCCGCCGGGGAGCGCTTGTCCTCCCTGGGGGCCATCGACGAGGCCGGGGCCGCGACCGCTCTTGGCCGCACCCTGGCGGCGCTGCCGTTGGACCCGCCGCTGGGCAGGGCGTTGCTCGCGGCGAGCGGCGTCATTGGGGCGGCCAAGGCGGCGCGTTTCGTCGCGGTGTTGTCTGAGGACGTTCGCGCGCCGGGAGCGGACTTGGGTGGGTTGGAGAGGCGGCTGGGCCGCGGTGGATCCGGCAACTCGTCCGTTACCCGCGCCCAGGTGGCACGCGTCAAGGAGACGGAGACGCGCCTGGCGCGCCTCGCGTCCAGGCTGTTAGACGGGGAGCTGGTGGGGGTCGTTCTGCCTGCCGTTCACGCCCCCGACGCGGCGCGCGACGCGGGCGACTCCGGGGTGAGGCGGCAGAGCGCGCGCACCCGCGAGGACGAGCTGGCCCTGACGTGCGCGCTCGCCTACCCGCAGTGGATCGCGGGGCGTCGTCCGGCCTCGTCCGCGTACATCCTGGCGGGCGGCGTGGGGGCCGAGCTGCCCGAGGGTTCTCCCCTGGAGGGCCAGGAGTGGTTGGCGGTGGTTTCGATCGACCGGGCGCCTGCCTCGCGCCACGCGCGCATCCTCGCGGCGGTGCCCCTGTCGGAGGAGGACGCGCTGGCGGCAGGTTCGGCGCTGCTCGCCGAGGGGACCGACGCGCGCCTCGAGCGCGGCGTGCTGCGGGCGACCCGCACGCGCTCGCTCGGGGCGATCCCCCTGTCCTCGACCCCGGCGAAGGCCCTTGACCCCGAGGAGGCGACCGCCCTGGTGGCGCAGCATCTGGCCGCCCGGGGGCTGGGCGAGCTCGGCTGGGGTAAGGAGGCCTCGTCCTTGAGGGAGCGTCTGCGCGCTCTCCACGAGGCGCTGGGCGATCCCTGGCCGGACGTGTCCGACGAGGCCTTGGCGGGCAGCGCGGACCAGTGGCTGGCCCCGTGGGGGCGCCGCCTCGCCTCGGGTTCTCCCCTGTCGCAGGTGTCGATGCTGGAGGTGCTGCGCGCGATGCTGCCGTGGCCGCAGGCGGCGCGCCTGGATGAGCTGGCCCCCGAGAAGCTACCGATTCCTTCCGGAGGGACGCGCCCCATCGACTGGAGCGGGGCGCACCCGGTGCTGACCCTGCGCGTGCAGCAGGCGTTTGGGTGGACGGACACGCCGCGCTTGCTCGATGGACGCGTGCCCCTGGTGCTGCACCTGACGGACCCGGCGGGGCGGCCCGCGGCGGTCACCTCGGACCTGACGTCGTTTTGGGCGGGACCCTATCGGGACGTGCGCGCCCAGCTTCGCGGGCGTTACCCCAAGCACCCGTGGCCCGAGGATCCGCTGAGCGCCGAGCCCACGAACCGCGCCAAGCGGCGGAGCTAGCGAGACCGGGCTAGCAGAACACGAGCGGATCGTTGTGACCGCATCCGTGGGTTCGGGCTCACTCAACGCGGCGAGAACACTTGCAACCCACAATCGCGCGCGGCTTCGCGCAAACGGTCATCGTAGGTAACGACTCCATCTAATTCGCTGCCCAGCTCGAGGGCTGAGGCCAAGTGTATGGCGTCGAGGCTACGTAAGAAGGGATGCGGCAGGGAACCTGCCTGATTGTACGTTTCCGTGTCCAGTGTAAGGATGTCGAAGACCCCCACGGTCTCGGCCACGATTGTGGGGTCCAGCTGCTGGCGAATCGCGACGCGACCGATCTCCGTGCGGGATAGATCGCATGTGAAATAAATGTTCGGCTCGCTTTTCATGAAGCGATGCAGAGCAGCAGTCTCGGCCTCATCACGCATGAGCTTAACGATGGCGGACGTGTCGAAATAGAGGAGCATCAGTAACGTTCCTCATCGCGCATCTGTGCCAGAACGTCAGAGAGCGGCTCCCCCTGCGTCGGCACGGGAAGTTTCGTCCGTGACCGCGTTGCGGGCGCGATACGGCCCTGCGCCCTCAACTGCTCGATCTTACTGGGGCGCGTCGCCGTCATCTGCGCGACCGGGCGGCCGCGATCGGTGATGGTGATGACCTGGCCGGCGGCAACCTTGGCGACCACCTGGGAAGCGTTTTGACGCAGTTCGCGAATACCAACAGTCTCCATGTGCTACATGGTAGCACATGGAGCGTGGTGACAAACGTCGTCAGTCCTGCAGCTTGCCGACTATGCCCCGCCCGTCAGGGAGGTTTTTGGACGGCATGCGGTAAGCGTCGAGGTCCGCCATGGCGGGACGCTCGAGCCCCAAGTCGCGCAACTGCTGGTACGTCGACATGCGCACAGGACCAAGCTCGGCGACAGGCTGGCCTTCTTGTGTGAGCGTGACGACTTCCCCGGATGAGGCCCGCGCGAGCGCGGCACCCACATCCTCCTTGAAATCACCAATTTCTAGAGCCCTCATGGCTCTATTCAAGCATGCCGGAGGCACTTTCAACGAACGGCAGGACCACACTATGACACAGCGCTCCCATACAACAGCCAATCGACTGTCATCTCGCCATATGCGGGTGAGAAGCGACACGCCCGGGCTGCTCACCCTGTGGAATAGATCGGCAGGGCGAACGTTGAGGAAGTATCACCTCACAACCTGAAGGAGAACCATGTCCACGAACGCAATCGAGACCGTCGACCTGCTGGTCGTTGGCGGCGGAAAGGCCGGAAAGTCCCTGGCGATGGAGCGCGCGAAGGCCGGCTGGAAGGTGGCCATGGTCGAGCGCCAGTTCGTTGGCGGCACGTGCATCAACGTGGCGTGCATCCCCACGAAGTCGCTGGTGAACTCGGCGCGTCGCCTGAGCGACGCCCGCTCGGACGAGGCGTTCGGCATCGTCGGTACCGAGGGCGCGCGCGTGGATCTGGGTCTCTTGCGCGCCCACAAGGAGGGCATCGTCGGCGCCATGGTCGGCGCGCACGAGAAGATGTTCGCGGCCCCCGGCCTGGACTTCATCCGCGGCGAGGCCCGCTTCACGGGCGAGCGCACGGTGACGATTGCTCTGGACGGCGGCGGCGAGCGTCAGATTCGCGGCGAGCGCGTCCTCATCAACCTGGGTTCGCGCCCGGCGCGTCCCGCGATCCCCGGCCTGTGGGAGTCGGGCGCGTGGACGAATGAGGAGATTCTGCGCTTGGAGGAGCTTCCCGCCTCCCTGGCGATCATCGGCGCCAGCTACATCGGCGTGGAGTTCGCGTCCATGATGGCGACCTTCGGCGTGGACGTCACGCTTATTTCGTCGGGCGATCACGTGCTGCCGCGCGAGGACGAGGATGCGGCCCGCGTCGTCGAGGCTGGCCTGGAGGCCGCCGGCGTGCGGATCCTGCCGGGCGTGCGCGCCGAATCCGCGTCGCGCGAGGGTTTCACGACGACCCTGACCCTCTCCGACGGCTCGACGGTGTCGGCCGAGGCGGTCCTCGTGGCCGCGGGTCGCGTGCCCAACACGGACGGCATCGGCCTGGACGAGGCCGGGGTTGAGCTGACCGAACGCGGTTTCGTCGCGGTCGATGAGCACCTGCGCACCTCCGCTGAGGGCGTGTGGGCGGCCGGCGACTGCGCGGGCACCCCCATGTTCACGCACGCGTCCTGGTCTGACTTCCGCATCATCCGCGCCCAGCTGACGGGCGCGTCCCTGGATGATCCGAGCACCACCACGAAGGGCCGGACGATCCCCTACGCCGTGTTCGCCACCCCCGAGCTGGCCCGCATCGGCCTGTCCGAGGGCGAGGCACGCGAGGCCGGCCTCGACGTGCGTATCGCCAAGGTTCCCACGGCCGCGATTCCGCGCGCCAAGACGCTGCGCTACGCGGGCGAGGGCTTCTGGAAGGCCGTCGTGGATGCGAACACTCACCAGATCCTGGGCGCGACCCTCCTGGGCCCGAACGTCTCCGAGGTCATCAGCGTCGTGCACGTCGCAATGGCCGGTGGCCTGACCTACGAGCAGCTGCGCTTCCTGCCGATCGCGCACCCGACCATGGGTGAGGGCCTGCAGGTTCTCTTCGATTCGCTCGGCTGAGGCCTCGGCGCGAGGCCCGGCCACGGCCTCGTCCCCAAACGAATACGCGGGTGGGTCCGAACTCTTCGTTCGGACCCACCCGCTTGCGTTCCTCCCCCAGCGCGAGGTCAGAGGACCACGGGAGCGGTCCCCGGCCTCGTCAATGGGCGCTTAGCGCACCAGCGCTCCAAAGGAGTTGAAGGTGTACCAGGTGCCGTCGATCTGGACGCGACCGGTCACCATCTGGCCGGACTCGTTCAGGTAGTACCAGGTGCCGCCGTAGTTGACCCAGCCGGTCGCCATGGCGCCCGACTCCTGCAGGTAGTACCAAGAGCCGGCGATCTTCGTCCAGCCCGTGGCCATCTTGCCGGAGTCAGCCAGGTAGAACCAGGAGCCGTTCACCTGGGTCCAGCCGGTCATCATCGCGCCCGAGTCACCCATGTAGTACCACGAGTCGGCGACCTTGGCCCAGCCCATCGCGATGCGGCCGGACGTGCCCGCCCAGTGCCACGCGCCGTCGTAGGACAGCCAACCGGTGCCCATGATGCCCTTCTCGTCGAAGTAGTAGGTGCCGTCGCCGATAACGAGCGGGCCGTTCATGGCGCAGGTGTCGTCGGCGTAGCAGAACTTCCAGCCGGCGGGGTCATTGGTCCACGCGCCACCCTCGTGCGCCGACGCGTCGAAGTGGAAGTGGATCGAATCGGTGACGTCGTCATCCGCGCGCGGATCCTTGTTGCGGCCCTCGGCGCTGATGGTGACGGTGGAGAAGGGGTTCTCCCCGGCCAGGGTGGCCGTGTCGTAGGGCCCCGCGAGCAGGACGACCTGGTTGCCGGTGAAGTCGCCGGTGCCCTCAACCGTGACGGGCTCCTTGTCCACGACCTGCATGGTGGCCTTGGTGACGGGGCCGGAGACGGTCGCGCGCACGTAGATCGTGCCGGCGACATGAGCGTCGGACAGGGGGCGCCAGTCGCTGCCGCCGTCGAAGGAGTACTCGACGCTGCCGAGGATCGGCTGGGGCTGGTCCTTCAAAACCGCGTCGAGGGCGTTGACGAGGCCGGCGCCACGGTATTCCTTGCCATCCTCGGGGGCAGCGAGGCGGTCGTAGGTGTAGCCGGCCTGCTTCTTCATGAGGGCGATGACCTGGTCAGCCGTGTAGTCGGGGTGGATCTGCTTGATCAGCGCGGCGACGCCCGCGGCGTGCGGGGAGGCCATGGACGTGCCCGACAGGTAGCCGAACGGCGGGTCCTTCTCCCAGGTGGGCATGGTGGACCAGATGCGCTGGCCGGGGGCGGCCACGTCGACCGAGGTCGTGCCGTAGTTGGAGAATCCGGCGCGCTCAAGCTTCGCCGTGGCCGGGTCGGTACCGGTCGGCAGCTTCAGCGCGGAGACGGACAGGACCGAGTCGTTCAGCATGGCGGGCACGTCAATGCCGCCCGCGACGTTGCGCTCAACGGCCGCGCCCTCAACGTCGTTCGGGGAGTCCTTGTCGATCGTCGGGTTGTCGTGGTCGTCGTTCGAGTTGCCTTCGGCGGCGAAGTTAACGACGCCGTGGAGCTTCGCGTAGCGCACCGCGCGCGTGGCCACCTCGAGGCCCGCGGCCTGGGAGGCCTCGTTGGGCATCCAGAAGGCGTAGGGGTCCATGTAGTAGCTGGAGTTCGAGATGTCGACGTCGTGCTCGGCCGCCCAGTCGAAGGCGCAGGCCACGTACTCGGGGTAGAAGGAGCCGGCCTTGTTCGAGGTCTTGATGGCGATGAGCGTCGCGTCGGGGGCCACGCCGTCCACGCCGTAGGCGTTGTGGGAGGCGGCGATGGTGCCGGCGACGTGCGTGCCGTGGTAGTGGTCATCCTTCCAGGCGCTGGGGTCCTGGTTGGGGATGCCGTTGATCTGGCAGCCCACGGAACGCGAGGCGTCCAGGTGTTCCTTGAGGTCCTTGTGGTCGGGGTCGATGCCGGTGTCCATGACGCCGACGGTGACGTTCTCGAGGGGGACGTCGACCTGCTGGGCCTCGAGCGCGCCGACGGCGGCCAGGCCCCAGGCGTTGGCGTCGCCCTCGTCGGGGGTGAAGTCGTTGAGCTGGGAGTCGGCGGACAGGCCGGTATCGTGGACGGCTGCGGCCTCGTTGACGGCGGCAGCTTCGGCCTCGGTCTTCGTGGGCTGCTCGGTACGGACCTCGTCACCGGTGACGGTCTTGTAGCGGGTGGGGCCGATCGAGTCGTAGGAGATGCCCGCGGCGACGAGGCTCTTGCCCAGGTCGGGCGCGTAGGCGGCCTTCACGGACTGGGCGAAGAAGGAGTTGAACTCGGGGTACTGGGCCAGGACGACGCCACCTTCCGAGGCCTTGGAGACGGCCGCGTTAAAGTCGTAGCGTGAGGCCGTGGCGGGCAGGTTGACCGCGTAGTTCATGACCTCGTCCTGGGCGCGCGCCTCAGAGGTGATTCCCGCGACGCCTTCGGCGTGGGAGGGGGCCCCGAACGCGGTGAGTGTCAAGCCGACCGTGAGGGCGGCACCTCCCGCGATGAGGGCCTTCCATGTGCGTTGATGCATCAGAGTTCCTCGTTTCTGTACTAATGGTGACGCGACCACCAGGTCAGCCTAGAGCGCGCGCCATGTCACAATGATCCCAAGGTTGTTGACAAACGTTCCACAGGGTTTCACATTTTAAGAAGTCTTGACCCATTTTCCAAGGCTTTCTTGTACTGCACACACCATTCCCCGCAGATCAGAGAGAGACCCAGCCAAATTGCCACACCAAGTCCAACAGCTAACTTGACACTCTTTCAGAATTCGAAATTTCACACACGTTTCACAGTGCATATGCGGCGACTGACGCACACTATTTCAAAGTTTGACAATTCAACAGACAACTTGACAGTTGACCATGTTTCCGGCGATCAAATGTGGTAGCGTCAGAGACGACAGTCACACGCGAGTGATGGGAGGCACCGATGCCAGCATCCGTCTACGTCAGCTTTGACGCCCCCGAGGGGGTGCCAGCGACGCCACGACGACTTCACGCCGCCCTGTCAACGATCCTTGACCTCCCGCCAGGCATCAGCCCGGCGCGCGCCGCCCAGTTCCCGACGCTCGCGCACCGGCCCCCGCACGACGCGGGCGGCGTGAAGCCGTATTCGCTCGGGGAGCTATGCCACTCAGAGTCCACGTTCGGTGTGGAGGTGCGCTTCCTGGACGACCGGCTGGTGGACACGCTGGATGCATGGCTGTCGTGGGGTGGAGTGATGCGGCTCGGTGCCGGCACCGAAGAAGACGCGGTATTGATCGCGGCCGAGGGGCAGGTCATCGCACAGGAGTCGTGGGAGGAGTTGGCCGAGCGAGACAAGGACACCGCCTGGGAAGTGCGCCTGGTAACACCGACAACGTTCTCATCGAAGGGGAATCACGTGCCGAGCCTCTCCCCAGCGACGATTGCGACGAGCTTGCAGCAGCGCTGGTGGGCATGGAACAGGAGGCTCGCTCCCCCGCGGATTGATCGGCATGCCATGGCAAGCGTGTTGGCGACGCAGGATTTCACCCGCTCCTCCATGGTGTCACTGGCGATGCCGCGCAACGCGGGGCAGGGCCGCCTGAGTTCCCGGCGCATCCCAGCCCACGAGGGCCACCTGCGCATCAGCGGCGTCGAGGGCGCCGAAGCGACCCAGGTCTTCTCGCGCCTCATGGCGCTGTCCGCATACACGAACGTCGGCTCACACACGAGCTTCGGCATGGGCGTCATAGACGCTGTGGCCGCATAATCAACACAGATTCAAGGAATTACCATGAGAAACAAACGCTATATCATCACTCTAGGCATCATCATAGTAATCGCATTTATAGTTGTCATATTGACCTTTAATTGTGTCAATATTTCTGAGGACCGACGCTGGGTTGACCTGGCACGAACATTCCTATACCCCCTGAGCTGCGCTGTCATTGGCTCAGCAATCTTGAGCTGTGCAGCAATAGCAATATCTAACAGTATTCTCGATAGATACAATGATCGCATCGGATACGGATTAACCAATAGAAAGATATATTTTGAGGGAGACTCAGATTCTATTAAGACAATCAGAGATGCCCTCCAGGTTTCCGACCTCATCAAGCGCGAAAACTATATGGATCCCAGCATCACAGCTATCACGGCCGACATCGCAATTCTCTGCATCAAGAAAACGTACAAAAAACAGAGCAACACAGATCCAAAAGACCCTTGCTGTCAAGCAACTGACACTGAGGAATACAGAGCATGGAAGACAGAGGCAGCTGATTCAATCACTTCGTTGAAGGACAGATTGACCGGCCAGCAAGCACTCATCGTGTACACTGACGGCTGGTTAGATGGCAAAACCAAGGCACTGATAAACAATCGTCCTTTCTCAGTCCTAGTCAATTTCAGCGGTCGAATCGTGAGCGACATTCATTCACTCCTGACGACACTTCCCCCGCGCAATGGTGAGTAGGGAAGAGCCAACGATGACAAGTTACCTCGTCATGCTGCAGACGAACAGCAATCAGTCGTTCATCTTTTCGTCTCCTCGCCTGCGCGAGCAGATCGGCTCATCCTTCGAGATCACGCTGCTGTCCCATTGGGTTAAGAAAGAAGCGAAAGAGATCCTCGACACAGATGATCTTCCACCCTTTTTCTGGGTTTCCGACTCGTCCGGCAAGGTGATCGTCCGATTCACGGAGAAAGAGGGTGAGCCGGGCACCCTCGCGAAACAACTCATCACGCAGGTGACGCGGCGCGCGCTGACTGACGCCCCGGGCCTCGACGTCACGGGCGTCTTCGTCAAGGCTTCATCCAGTACGGTAGAAGCGGACGACCTGCAAGAGCTTGATCGCGTCTTTTTGGAGTACTCGCTGAACCGCCGCCCCGCAGCGGCACGCTTCCCACAGTTCCCGTTCCTGGAACGAGGATCAGAGTCTGCTCTTCCCGCATCACCAAAACTCTCCGAAGACGATTGCAGGGAGATGCGCCACTACGCAAGGAAAACACTCAAAGTTCCCCTTCTCACCGACGACGACACCAATTTTTCGCCACCTACGCAGACAGACCAAGACGCGCAGGACACCTTGTCCCTCCCCTCGCGTATCAAGCGCGCGTGGTCACGGTCAGCTCGACGCCTTCAGCTCCAGGAGGTTGCGTCACGTTGGTCGCCAGATAATCCTGACAAATGGCCGAAAACAATAGAGAGGCTTCACGAAGACCCGTTCCAGCTTGAAGGAGCATTCCAAGACCTACCTCAAGCAGCTAACTCTCAGGGCACGCTCGCCAGCCTTTCCTCTGTCGGGGTCATCCACATCGACGGCAACGGAGTGGGCGCGATTATGCGTGACCTCGGCGAGGCATTCAACACGGTTGAGGGAAACCTCAGCAATCTCAAGCCCGCGGCATACTGGAGGGAAGAAAACCCCTGTACGCCCGACGAAAACAATATCTTCCAATGGTTCATCATGGAGGTGAACTACCGTCTTGACGGTATCGTCAAAGAGGCGGTTGCGCGCTCGTGGGCCGACGTTGAATACCTCGCCAACGATGACGATATTGATCTCGTTCCCGTGGTTCCCGTGCTGGTCGGCGGCGACGACGTCACGGTCTACACGGACGGGCGCTACGCGATTCCGTTCGCGGAGGCCTACATCCGCCACTATGAGAAGCTAACGAAGGACGACGATCTTTTGTCAGTTCTAGCCATTGTTGCTGGAGGAAAAAAGGCCGACGCACCAGAGCGGGACCACTTCGAAATCGACGACTACATCATTCAAAACCCCGGCCCGCTCACGGCCTCGGCGGGCGTGGCCATCGTGGGCCGCAACTTCCCGTTCCACATCGCCTACAACCTGGCGGAAGAGCTGGTGTCGCGAGGAAAGAAGCTTGGCAAGAAGCCGGGGACGGTCCCCTGTTCGACGATCGACTTCCATGTCCTACGCGATGCGACGGTCCTCGATCCGGATGACACGCTGGACGAGTACAAGGGCCGTACGCAGCGCCCCTTCCTGATCGGCCACTACGCACCGGAGCGGATCGGAGACACAGCCACGACCTCGGCCGAGGAAACACCCACCGCAAAGTCGCAGCCGTCGCTCTCCTGGGAGTGCATCCTCCGGGCGGTCGCGGCCTTCAACGGCAAGAAACCGGACGCCCCCACGCAGACCACCGGCGATCCGTTCCCACGTGCCCGCGCGAACCGCATTGTCAAACTCCTCGCGGAAGGCAAGGAAGATCAGGCCGCAACAGAGTGGGGCGACGCGCTACAGAATGCCCCCAGTGCTGGACTCCTTGCCAAACAGCTGAAGCTTCTCTCGCTTCACTCATCGAGCTCCGATGAGGCAGGCGAATCCCTCGAGCAGATCAAGTGGCTCCTGGACCTCATCGACCTGTCTGAGAACTTGCCCGAGGGGTACCTCGCTTCCCGGATTGGGAGCAAAGGCGCCGACGGCACCAACTCCCAGAGAACAGCGACTGATTCCACCGAAGGAGGTGCCCAGTGACCACCAATTCACCTACCGCAAGCGGCCACGTGACCATCGTGTTCACGTCTGACTGGGGCGTATCCACGGGCGTGGGCCAGGCGGGACGCACGCACTCAACACTTGAGCGTTGCGGCGACGACCCGGTCGTGCGCGGCACGGTCATCACGGGTGTCCTGCGAGAGCAGGCGATGCTGGCGGCGAAGGCCCTCGACGGGCCAGACGAGGAGTCCCCGAAGAAGTGGACCAAGTTCGCCCTGTGGCTCTTCGGCCAGGACCCCGATGGCAAGCAAGGCTCAACTCCCCACCCGCGTCACATTCTCTTCACGGACGCCACCCCGGCCTCGCCGATCCCAGTCCACGACACGGTGTCCCTCTCCATCGACCCAACCACGGGGACGGCGCGCGATCAGTTCCTGCGCTTCACGGAGCGTGCGGCGGCCGGCATCCTCACGGGTACGTTCACGCTCATCGACGAGGCCGAGGATGAGCGCTCCCTTCAGCAGACTATTGAGGCGGCACACTTCCTCCTGGGGGTCGCGGGCCTCATGGTCCGAGGCATCGGCTCGGGTCGCAGCGGAGGCGACGGCGAGTGCACGGTGGCAGTCAGCGACAAGGACTACACGAAGACTGACCTGCAGGATGAGAAAGCCGCCGACGCGCTGACACGGATCCTGGCGAACCGAGATAACGACGACAGCCCCACATATTCGTCGGCAGACGTGAAGACCGTCGCAGATCACCTGCGGGGGCGCGTTCAGGAGAGCTTGCGGGAGATCCCAGCCCTGCCAAAGGATCTCCCGAAAGACAGCCCCCAAGACATCAAGATTCGCAATTCTCAGCAATCAGAATCCGAGCACACGACCTGGTACGAAACGTCCCTCGACATCGTTCTTGAATCTCCTGTTGTTTCCTACGAGGTCCCTTTCTCGAACGAGGTCCGTTCGTTGGACTTCCTGCGCGGAACTGTGTTGGTCCCGTGGCTGCACGGGCTGCTGCGCAAGAACTACCCGGGCAATGCCCTCGTGAACTCCGCTATCGTCAGCGGCGACCTGCGTATCAGCGATGCGCTACCGGTTTACAGGGAAACCCCCGGGCTGCCCATTCCTTTCGTTTTGGAGAATGAGAAGGTTCCCGAGGACAAACAAGACGATAAACAACCCTGCACACTCTTCAACAGGCATATCCCAATCAACGATCAGGTATGTGGAGACCACACGATCCCCACTCGTGGCCGCTATCTATTCGTTAAGTCGAGCGGTGCTCCCGTCGCGGGTTGGATCGGGAAGCCCTCGCTGATTGGTCGACAGTCGACGGCGATCAATTCGGAGACGGGCGCAGCGAAAGATGGACAGCTGTTCCTGGTGCGTGCTCTGCCTGCCGGGTTGAGGCTGCGCGCCTCGGTTGTCGTGTCGAAACAGCTACTGAGCGCACTTCGCGGCGCCGATGCCACATCCGCAGCTTCACCTCTTACGCTCGACCTCGGTATTGCTGAGCAGCTAGCCTTCCTCGGATCTCGCAAGCTCACGGGGACCTTCGGTCGCGCCCGCTGCACCGTTGGCACTACCTTCACCCGCGTGGGAAGCACCCCGCCACCGGTAGAAGGTCCTGTCACCGATGAGGGAACCCAGGCCTCGTCCTGCGAACACACCGAGGTTGTGTCTCTGTGGTTCACATCCGACCTGCTCGCACGGTCGAGCACTCTGGGACCGGGCGGGAGCGTCGAGGATCTGGAGCTTGCCTTCAGGCGGGCCAACGTTCCGGTCACGGTCGTTCAGGAGAGCCCCAATCAGGACTCGGACGACAAGAATCGTAAACGGATTCTGACTGCGATCCGACACCGGCGTGTGGACTCGTGGTCGCCGAGGGATAACGCACCTCGCGCCACGCGGCTGGCGATCCAAGCGGGTTCAGTAGTCCAAGTGCGTATCTCCCCGCAGGATCTGGGGGCACTCGAGACACTCGGGCATATCGGCGTCGGTGAGCTCACGCCCCAGGGATACGGCCGCTTCCTCGTGGACTCCCCCGTGCTGGCGGAAGCGACGCTGCCCTTATTCAAGACCGAGAGTAAGAGCTTTACAGCACCAACGGAGGCTGTCTCATGACCATCTACCGCTACGACATGACGATCCCCGTGCGCGTCGTCTCCGCACTGCACTCCGGCGGCGTCGATGAAGCACCTGAGCGCCCCATAACCGACGAGGACGGCCGGACTGTGCAGCCGAACGCTTTCGTGCGCAATGGGCTGGGCGAGGCAATCCTGCCGGGGCGCTCCATCAAGGGAGCCATTCGTGCCGCGTTTGAAGAACACATGAATGAGCTTCGCTTCAGCATGGAAGAGCTCAAGAGCCTGTGGGGCGGTGAGATGCGTCGGGAGGTCGGTACTCGCAAAGAGCAACGTGGCATCGGAACCGACAAATCCCTCCCACTGCGGGCAAGCGCCCTCACCTTCCACCACGCCGTGGTATGGGACCGCGCTAGTGGTGACCTCCCCCACCGCATGAGCACGGCCATTGACCGCGCCACCGGCGGGGCCGCAGACGGTGCACTTTTCGCGTACGAGTACCTGCCCGTGGACACGACTTTCAAGATCCGAATCAGTGCCGAGGCTCGGGAAAAGAAACAGGAACCGCGCAATGAAGGAGAAACTCAAGCGCCAGCACCAACGAGTGATGCCACGGCGGGAAGCTCACCCGCAGACTCAAAGCTGGTTGAGAAAGCCCTTAAGGAGATTGTAACTCTGATCGACAGCGAGCTCATTAGCCTCGGCGGTAGGACAGGATCAGGGTGGGGCCGTATCAAGTTGAACGGCACTGCGACGTACCGCGTTCAGTCTGTAGTGCAATCGAAGAAGGGCGGGCTAAAGAACACACTCGATCAGTTACTCGACCTATCCGAACCGAAAAAACTGACACCAGATAAACACTCAAGTTATCGCCCCTCACGTTCAACCATCGAAATTCAGTGGCAGGCTCCGTCGGGGTTGTTCGTCGGAATGAACAAACCCGACGGCATCAAACCCTCGAAAGAGGATACGGTACCCGCAGCGCCACTGCGCAACTGGCACCTGGATGACAAGCATCGCGCCGATCACGGGGATGTTACTTATCCGAAAGTCGCACATGAGGATAAGGCCTCGCTGTTGCTCCCGGGTACGTCGATCCGCGGTGCGTTGCGGTCTCACTGTTCTCGCATTGCTCGCAGCATCGTCAGCGACAGCGATCGCTGCGGCGAACTCACGATGGCAGAGGATGTACACAAGCAGCTCGCCGCAGATCCGCTCCTTGTGCGTTACTTGTTCGGGACAACCGAGTACCGGGGAGCGGTCCGCGTCCACGACTGCGAAGGGCAGATCCCAACACAAGAGGAAAAGGATAAGCCTCTTAAGCTCACACGCAACGCGATCGACAGAGTTACCGGGAGCGCTGCCCACGGAGCGTTGTATTCGGAGCTGCTGTATCCGCATGCTGCATGGGATTCGATTCAGATCGACGTTGACCACGCCCAACTCTGCCGAAATATTCGCCAGGACCCTGGTGGTTTCGTGCTTCCAGCCCCCTCGTCATCGGACAAGGATTATGAGCTTCCAGACTTCAAGATCCGCCTGCGAGCAGCTATCCTTCTGCTGACCATGGCAGTCACCGACCTCTGCGAGGGAGTCCTCCCTCTTGGTGGAGGGACAGGCGGAGGCCTCGGCTTCATCGAGGTCTTCCGAGTATCTTTCATCGGATTGCCAGACGCTACGTCACCAGTTGAGATTCCCTTCGAGGTGCCCGATCACCCCGAAGATTCTCACGAGGTGCACGAGGCTCTTTCGGACTTTGCACGAAATATTCTGACGAGTGTAATCTCTGCTTTCGACGAGAAGTGCCCGGAGGTGACATCGGCAGAGCACACTGCAATCAATCTGATTCGAAAGTGGGTGGGCTCAGAATCCGATGGCGATCAAGAGAGCTCTGCAGCTCAACGTATTCGACCGACGCAGGTGCGGATCAACTGGAACTCGCCAAGCGGTGTGTTCGTACACGACCCTCAGTCAGATGACGGAAATACCCAACATCCCCTGAGGGTTAAGACTGCTGGCAAAAGCACGGCGGACAGTACAGCTCCCCTGTTGATCCCCGGTACCTCAATTCGCGGTGCGCTGCGCTCCAGGTGTTCGCGGATCGCTCGAACGGTACTGTATGCCGATAATCCCCCATCACAGGTCGAGAGCTTCACTCAGGCGGATAGCGATAACAACCAAGTACCCATCGATATTCACGAGCAACTGGCCAAAGAACCACGGCTCGTGCGTTACATGTTCGGTACCACCGAATATCGTGGGGCAGTTCGAGTCCGAGACTGTACGACAAAGGACACTGGACCATCCGTCACGGTCACTCATAATGCAATCGACCGGTGGACAGGCGGAGTCGTTGAGGGGCTGCTGTTCAACGAGGTGACGTATCCGCACGCCACGTGGAATGACATCGTGATCGAGGTTGACACCGCACGTCTTCTTCAGAATGTGAAGACAGACTCGGGTATCGGCGGCCTATCACTCGATGAGTGTATACCCTTCGCCCGAGCGTCCTGGTGTCTCCTGTGTATTGCCCTAGCGGAACTCAGCGCGGGCACACTTCCCCTCGGAGGCAGGACAACCCGAGGCCACGGCCAAGTTGAGGTCACCGGCATCAGCGTGTCTAACGCCGACGGCACGATCATCACGGCTCCGGCTGAAGAACAGCTATGGCCCGCTAGACGGGACGACAGAGATGACACGACTCCGAGCGCCGCGCACACAATCCTCGCGTATCTGCATGGCGAACTCAGCGGAAACCGAGCATACACGGGATGGGCTGATTGTCTCCCAGAATCCAATACCGAAGCGCGTGCTGCGTCGGCACATAAGGACGTGAAAGCAGATGAGTAACGAAGAAATTAAGAATGACGAACACACCTCTAGCACTGCCCCTTGCCGCCTGGAGGTGACCGAGCACAAGATACACCGTGCCGTGGAGCTGCCAACGCTACTGGCTCATAAATTTAAGGACGGCAAGATAGCCGGAATTGTGTGGGCAACAAACGGCACGCGTCAAGTAGCGGATGTGAAGTCCGCACGCTTCGATGACTCAGGCACATATGAGATACGTTTATGGCAGGTCATCGACAATGCCGACGCAGACTCCACACTCGCTCACGAGTTCCGATGGGCGAACGGCGTTGGCGCCATTGAGCTGACGATCACCGCCAGCACAGCCGACGCATCGTCCGAAGGTTCGGAGTCAGGAAAGCCCTGTGTCAGCGGATGGGCCCACAAGATGAGCTATCTGCAGCACGAGTCTTCTGGCAGTGGCGATACGGATTCTGCCTCGGAACCCAACTCTGGTCGGACAGAACAGGACGAGCAATACGTCGCCACAAAGCCGATGACGGCAGTCGAGTTCATCCAAGAAGAAGATAAGTACGGAAACACGGTCATAGTCGACCAGCTATTCACAGGAGAGTGGAAATACAATGCCTAAGATTCACGCAGCAGCAAATAGGATTCCTGTTCTACGAACCAACACCACGCTCAAGAATTACCCGGAACTCAACGACCGAGAACCAGCATCACTAGACCACTTTCCAGCTCACACTTGGAGCGGATCCATAAGGTTTTCCATTACAGCAAAAACACCACTCGTTTACGGAAATGTAGACGAAGATACAGGTGCAATCTCGGTTCCAACAAAGACGGCCAAGGACAAGGGGAAAGCGACAGATACGATTCCCATTTTACCCGCAACGATGGTGAAGGGCATGCTGTCTAACGCCTATGAAAGGGTGACATCGTCCCGCCTACGGGTATTCGGAGACTACTCAGAACCCCTCACATATCGTATGGATCCCACAGAATGCCAAAATCTCGTCCCCACACTCGTGCAACCTAATAAGAGAACAGCGGTTTTGCTTACCGGAACCCACGACAGACTGCCATCAGTTAAAAGAAATAACAACAGTCGGCCAATTCCCGTCATGATGGCTGCGACACTTCGAACAAGACAAGGAAGTAATACAAAGTTCGCTCCAAGAATGAACAACAAACGCTTATTAGCACTAATTCGTCCAACCCAAGGTAAACGGTACCGTCGAGTAGAGTTCGACGCAAAGCTAGTCGACAATGGGACATACGCATACTGGTTCATCTATGCCCTCTACACTAACACTGAACCACAGGAGCGCGTTCCGCTGTTTGACGAGAACATACTCACCGGGGAAGACTTAAATGAGACACTAATCAAACAGGGAGGATATGTTTATATCACCACGGACCCGGACGACCTTGAAAAGGGTGCTAGCACCTTCGGCAAAAAAATGGCGGAACGCGTTTTCTTCATAGAGCGCGGCGGACCTAACAAAACGGCGTCTATCCCCGAAGGAACCGACAGCCATCCATCTCCCATCGAGAAATACTTCCAAGTACTCGCGAGCTATTCACAAAACTGGGATAGCGAAACGGGAAGCACCCCAAACATCTACATTCGCCAATACGAAGAGATACTCATTAAGAAAACTGAAAGTTTCTTTGCTTACTCACTTCTGTCAGAGAACCCAATAGGCAAAGTGGTAGTAGATACACTAGTACCTATTTCCGTCGGACGCAACGCTTACACAATGTCTCCGCTGGCAGTTGCAAGGCGATCTCACATAGCCCCTGCCGAGCATTTTTGCGAACTATCTCCAGCTGATCGCTTGTTTGGCTACGTAGCACACATCGACAAAACCACATCAAACCCTGACCGCAGCAGAGAGCCCGCCTCTTCATTTCAGGGACGAATCTCAGTGACTGATGTTCGTTACTCCGACGGTGCGGGACAAGGGGTATCTTCACTGAGGTTGAGGCCACTCTTAAATCCTCGCCCTTCCTCTGCTCGGCGGTTCTTAACACGTATTGACGGCTCGAACATCAACTCATTTGGAAAGAAGGTTAAGCGAAGTCAGTATTTCTCAACCGAGCCTGAACAGGCGCTCGGCGCCACTACTTACCCCATTGACCGAAACGCATGGGAATTGATTGACAAAGAGAGCGGATTCCCCGAGAAGGCACTCAAAACACATAGCGACACCGACAAGGTTACATCCGAGGTGAAGTCATACGTCAAAGCGGGCACACAGTTCGAAGCAACCATTCATTTTGAGGCGCTAACTCATTTTGAGCTCTCATGCCTCCTTTGGATTCTGAATTCATCGAATCTCGTTCCTCAGACCCGGCGTCGACAGCACATGAGTAGAACCCCATCAGATCGGGTTGGTTATCTACGTCTCGGCATGGGAAAGCCACTTGGCCTCGGTGTCGTCCAAGTTGACCTTTCCCCTAATGGCTTCCGCGCTTGCAAGACCAATAATGACGGAAGCGACGCAACCTCCTCTCTGTGCGCATCCTATGCTCAGTTGACGGGATGCCTGGGCACGGTCACCTCAAATTCAGACCCCTCCGAATTTCAGGTTCCCATAGAGTACCTGACTACTCCTTGGGTTGAGTCTTTTCAACGTTCATGCTTCGGCTATGGCGACAAGCTTGAAGTGCGCCATCTCAACCTTGAGGAAAACAAGGCGAATAACAGGACGGATTGGCGCACTGGCCTCCCGCTTGATGGTTCTGGCATCGAACCCGGCCCCCTCTGGGGTCCAACCAGTGACCAGCCTATCCACCTCCCAGATCCACATAAGAAATAGGGCCGCTAGCCCCTCACCACACTCCCCGGCACAATCCCACGTCGTCCAGCGCTATGGCTGCACCGAGTATGTCGGCGCGTCGGCGCAGGATGAGCAGATGGGGTAGATGTGGATGAGGTCTTCGGAGTCGGAGATGAGGGCGGCGAGCCGAGAACGCACGCGCGCCAGCGTGGCGCTATCGAGGCGGAGTTGGAATACGGATTCTTGGATGCGATAGCCCCAGGATTCCAGTGTTTTGGCGACGCGGAGGCGCCGTTTATTGTCGGCGATGTCGTAGGCGATGATGTAGATCATCGCTAGGCGACCCCGCTCCACGGGTAGTCGGGTTCGGCGATGGCACGCGCCAGCATCTGCGCGGAGTGGGCGATGTGTCTGCGCCACGACCCAGAGTATCCGGGCAGGGCGCCGGTAACGGATCGCTGGCAGGCGGCCTCGTACGCGTCGACGAGGATTTTCTTGCCGTCGGCTCCCAGCCACACTCCCCCGGCCTCGTGCTCGACGACGCCGTGTTCGGGCCAGAGTTTGCGCGTGCGCAGGAGCGCCATGACGGTCTGGTCGACCAGGAGTGGGCGGAACTGTTCCATGAGGTCCAGCGCCAGGCTGGGTCGCTTGTCGGTGGGTGCGTGCGCGATGCCGAGTGACGGTTCGAGCCCGGCGGCGTGCAGCGTGCCGACGCACTCGGACAGGAGGATCGCGTACCCGTAGGACAGGGCAGCGTTGGGCAAGTCGCGGGGTGGGCGTCGGCTGCGCCCGTCGAAGGTAACGTCGGCGGGCACACACCCGGCGAGCGCGTCGAAGTAGGCGTTGGAGCACGCGCCTTCGATGCCCATAATCTCGTCGAGGGTGCGCGCGCCCGCGAGGGAGCGCCGCCACGCGTGCATGTGCGCGGTCGTGTCGGCGACGTGCACGGCTTCGTCGCGTCGGGCGATGCGGGTGAGGACGTGGACTTGGCCGCGGATTTTCGAGCCGATGAGGCTGGCGGTCAGGCGGACGCGCCGCTTATGGTCGCCGGTGAGGGCGACTTGCGCGAGGATCCGACTGGCGTGCGCTCCCCTGTTGGCGCCGATGAGGGCGCCTTGGTAGGAGCCTCGCCGCGACAGGCACACGACATCGACGCCACTGCGCATCGCCCACGAGCGCGCGCCGGCGGACAGGCCGACGTTTCCGGACAGGACGATGCGCGTGACGCTGTTTTTCGGCACGGAGGTGGCAGGCAGCAAGCCGGGCGCGTCGACGAGGACGCGGCCCGCTTTGACGTGGATGCGTGCTCCGTCGCGGCCGACGTAGAGGATGCGGTCGGCTTGGCCTGTGGGTTCGTCGCTGGACCGGGCGGTCCACGGGTCGATGCCGATGCTCGTGAGGGCTTTCTCCTCGTCAATGTACTGGGTCGTCACGTCGGTGAGGCGCGCGCCCGCGCCAATGGCTGCGGCCGCGACGGTGTCGATGGCGTCGGCCAGGCGCCCTTCGTTTGGCGCCGCGAGCATGAGGGTGGTTCCGACGCGCGAGTAACGCAGGCCTCGCCCGGTGGCGTGCCTGTCAAAATCGAGCAGGGCGGCGTCGGCGAGCACGCTCGCGATCGGGTTGGTGTCCGAGGCCCGGGCGAGTTCGTCGATAATAGGCGCGTCGGCATCGGGCGCGTCCAGTGCCGAAAGGCCCGCTCAGGTCACGAGGCCCGTGTCGGCGACGCGGATGGTGGCTCGCGCGAGGTGGTGGTTGCCGTGGTCGTAGTCGTCGGTGACTCCCCTACTGAAGGCGTCGTGCCCTTCTAGCGTGTCATCGTAGGTGCCGTAGGGGTGTTCTGCGATGAGGCTCCGTTCGAGGGTTTCTCGCACCGATTCGGCCAGGAGCGCCCGAGTGATAGCGTCCGCCGTTGTGAGAGTGTTCGCGTCGAGTGCGGCGATGCGTGGCGGGACCCAGTCGCTCACGGCGAGGACGCGGATCTGCTCGTCGGTGAGGCTTCCTGACATGGGGGTGTCCGAGCTGGTGGGGTCCGGGTGTGCTGTGAGAAGTCGGCGTCTGGCGCGAGTGAGGGCTTCGGGGGTGAGTGCTTCTCTCAGGGACGAGGCCGTGGCGAGTATCGTCATTGTCTGTCCTTCCACCTAACAACCTTGCGGTTCCTCTACAAGTGTGAAGCGTTATGGGGGGCGACACGCCGACGGTGGCGGCGATTTCCGGGATAGCGTCGGCCCCGCAGGCGTTCTGCGGCGATGCGAGCAGTCGCAACGAAAAGTCTGGTAATCTGGCCTCGTGCTTGCTGGTCGGAGGGGTGCTTTTTCGGCCACAGGCGATCCGGTACGACGTTTCCCCTGGTCACAGTGGGTGCGACACGCCGGGCAGTCAGAAAGCACCGAGCGCCAAAAGGTGCATTAAGACGACGCCTGACGACGGCGCGCCCAAAGGGCGAAACCTCCGGGTCAGAAAGCACCGAGCGCCAAACGGTGCATTATGACAAGGTCCTAACGCCACCGTCGGAGTCGTGAATCATGCCGGTCAGAAAGCACCGAGCGCCAAAAGGTGCATTAAGACTCAGCGTCTTCCGTGATGTCGATGCTATTGAAGGGCAGTGTCAGAAAGCGCCGAGCGCCAAAAGGTGCATTAAGACGTGGCTTCGGTGGACACGTCCATGGTGATGCCGCCGAGTCAGAAAGCACCGAGCGCCAAAAGGTGCATTAAGACGTGATAGTGAACGCACCGTCACCGTTATCGACGACACCGGGTCAGAAAGCACCGAGCGCCAAAAGGTGCATTAAGACGCGCTCGTGTCGATATTGCCGTCCCAGCGTCCGTTGTCGAGTCAGAAAGCACCGAGCGCCAAAAGGTGCATTAAGACGCAGCGGCGCGTCTCCGTCCACGTCGTAGTACGCGAGTCAGAAAGCACCGAGCGCCAAAAGGTGCATTAAGACTGATCCTCATATAGCAGGACATTTCCCAGTGCCCATGCGTCAGAAAGCACCGAGCGCCAAAAGGTGCATTAAGACGCGGCACGCATCTCCTCCACAGTGCCATCCTTGACAAAGTCAGAAAGCACCGAGCGCCAAAAGGTGCATTAAGACAGAAGACCCTCGGTGAGGTCCTCCAAGTGTCCATCAACACGTCAGAAAGCACCGAGCGCCAAAAGGTGCATTAAGACACCCGACGCGCGAGAGTCACCGTCTGATAGTTCATGCCTTGTCAGAAAGCACCGAGCGCCAAAAGGTGCATTAAGACATGCGATTAGCATCCCAATCACTGCTCCGATTGTGGCGGGTCAGAAAGCACCGAGCGCCAAAAGGTGCATTAAGACCGGTTAAGATTTACACCGTATACTGTCTGGCACATCTGGGTCAGAAAGCACCGAGCGCCAAAAGGTGCATTAAGACCGCTCAAATGCGAGAGCCATCCGTTGAAAGCGCCCATGGTCAGAAAGCACCGAGCGCCAAAAGGTGCATTAAGACGTGAGCTCGTCAATCATGCGATCGAACTCGTCGTCGTGTCAGAAAGCACCGAGCGCCAAAAGGTGCATTAAGACAGCTTCATATCGGTTGGTGGAAGAGGCGACGAGTAGTCAGAAAGCACCGAGCGCCAAAAGGTGTATTAAGACCGCCCATACCAGAGCGGTGTACCACACTTGTTACACGTCAGAAAGCACCGAGCGCCAAAAGGTGCATTAAGACAAGGTCCTAACGCGGCGGTGTCAATGGGTGGTAGCAATGAGTTGGTTGAATGCTTCTGTGGGGGTGCGGTAGCCGAGGGTGGCTCTGGGGCAGTTGCCCGGCTCGTAGGCGATGGCGTCGAGGTAGGGTTGGTGGCTGGTGATGGGGGTTCCTTTGG
>ERZ773001.234-NODE-234-length-23922-cov-111.198_pt1 | contig 23922 bp, 20 predicted proteins | sample MGYA00511673_ERZ773001 | MGnify/ENA primary metagenome ERZ773001 (study PRJEB29015, sample SAMEA2738091) | human oral metagenome | biome: human oral; feature: human-associated habitat; material: saliva | place: China | collected 2162 ... | reverse complement strand
AGGACTTCAAGGTCGGCGAGCAGCTCACCAAGGCCCTGCCCCCGGCGATCATGGGTAAGGACATCACGGTCCATGGCATCTTCGACGAGAAGGATAAGCGTTACGCCGAGGCCGCCGAGTTCCGTAAGTTCTACGAGGAGAACCCGGACACCCACGAGGTCGTCCAGTACGCGCTGGGCCTGGAGGGCCTGACGCGACAGTGGGGCGTGCACGCCTGCGCGGTCATCATGAGCTCCCACAAGCTCATCGACATTATCCCGGTCATGAAGCGCCCCCAGGACGGCGCGATCATCACGCAGTTCGACTACCCGACGTGTGAGACGCTCGGCCTACTCAAGATGGACTTCCTGGGCCTGCGTAACCTCACGGTCGTGTCCGATGCGCTCGAGAACATCGCGCTCAACGGCAAGCCGGACCCGGACCTGGATCACCTGACCTTCGACGATAAGAAGACCTACGAGCTGCTGGGACGAGGCGAGACCCTCGGCGTCTTCCAGCTCGATGGCGGCGGCATGCGCGACCTCCTCAAGCTCATGAAGCCCGACAACTTCGAAGACATCTCGGCCGTGGGCGCCCTGTACCGCCCCGGCCCGATGGGCGCGAACTCGCACACGAACTACGCGCTGCGTAAGAACGGGCGTCAGGAGATCACGCCCATCCACCCGGAGCTCGCCGAGCCGCTCGAGGACATCCTGGGAACGACCTTCGGCCTGATCGTGTATCAGGAGCAGGTCATGCAGATCGCCCAGAAGCTGGCGGGTTACTCGCTGGGCCAGGCAGACATTCTGCGTAAGGCTATGGGTAAGAAGAAGAAGGAGGTCCTGGACCAGCAGTTCAAGGGCTTCCGCCAGGGCATGGTCGACAACGGCTACTCGGAGGAGTCGATCAAGGCCCTGTGGGATGTCGTCGTTCCCTTCTCGGCCTACGCTTTCAACAAGGCCCACTCGGCGGCCTACGGCCTCGTCTCGTATTGGACCGCATTCCTGAAGGCGAACTACCCGACCGAGTACATGGCCGCCCTGCTGACCTCGACGAAGGATAACAAGGATCGTCGTGCCCTGTACCTGGCGGAGTGCCGCCACATGGACATCACGGTCCTGCCCCCGGATGTGAACGCGTCGATGGGTAACTTTGCGCCTGACGGCGAGGCGATTCGTTTTGGTCTGAACGCCATCCAGAACGTGGGTGGCCCTGTCGTCGACGCGATCGTGGAAACCCGCGCCGAGAAGGGGCGTTTCGCTTCCTTCCAGGACTTCTTGGACAAGGTGCCCCAGGTGGTGTGCAACAAGCGCACGATCCAGTCCCTGATCCGCGCCGGCGCGTTCGACTCGATGGGGCACACGCGCCGAGCGCTGCTGGCCCGCTGCGACGAGGCCGTGGACGCGATCATCGACGTTAAGCGCAACGAGGCCATCGGGCAGTTCGACCTGTTCGGCGCGCTGGACGAGGACACGGGCTCGGGTCTGACGATCGACATCCCGGACCTGCCCGAGTTCGACCGTAAGACGAAGCTGGCCGCCGAGCGTGAGATGCTGGGTCTGTACGTCTCCGACCACCCGCTGCGCGGCGTCGAGGCGGCGTTGGCTCGCCACCAGGACTACGAGATCGCCCAGGTCGTGGGCTCGGAGGGCGCGATGGCGGATCGCATCGTGAAGATCGCGGGCCTGGTCTCGGGCGTGACGACGAAGGTGACGAAGCAGGGTAATGCGTGGGCCATTGCGACGATCGAGGACCTGTCGGGCTCGGTGGACGTGCTCTTCTTCCCGCGCTCCTACGAGTCGATTCAGACCTACCTCGCTCAGGACATCATCGTCCAGATCGAAGGAAAGGTGAACGTGCGTGAGGAGGGCATGACCATCTACGGCCAGTCGATGACTCTCCTGGACCTGTCGGGCGGCGCGGACCTGCCCCTGGACCTGCGCCTGGCGGCCGCGCGGTGCACCCCCGAGCTGCTCACCGACCTGCGAGGTGTGCTCGAGTCCTATCCCGGCGGTTCCCCGGTGCGCCTGCACCTGACGGAGCCGGGGCGCACGACGGTCGTCGAGCTGGATCCGAAGCTGCGCGTGGAGCAGACCAGTGCCTTCTTCAGCCACATCAAGGCTGTCGTCGGAGCGGGCGGGGTCGTGACCTCGTCCTGAGACGACGAGCCGGGCCCCGATGGGACCCGGCTCGCGTCGTTGGTGGGTGCGCTTAGGAGGCGGGGCCGACGATTGCGGCGGCCCGTCCCCAGGGGGCATCGACCTCGACGAGGTCGCCCGCGCTTAGGTGGTGGCCGCGGCGCGTCTCCACCTCGCCGTTGACGGTCACGTCCCCGGCCTGGATGAGTTCGCGGGCCTGCGCGCCGTCTTCCGCCAGGGAGGCGAGCTTGACGAATTGCCCGAGCTTGATGGCTCCGCGCACGGGGATCGTGGGCACTGTCATGATGGGGTCCTTTCGCTGGCGGAGAGTGCATGACGCGCGAGGGCGTGTATGAACAGTATCCTTGGTGTGAGAGACAGACAATAAGGAGGAGCGGTGAGCGCTCACAACGACGATATCGATGCGGAGTTCCAGTCGCTGGTCGCATCGCTGGGGGAGACGGGGACGTCGTCCTCGTCCCAGCCGACACTCGACCCGGACGATACTCCCGTTGACGAGTCGCTACACCTGGAGGGGGGCCGCCTGTCGGTCGCTTTGGTGCTTGCCCCGATCGCGTACCCGGAGGCTTTGCACTCGCTGTTGGTGCTGTCGGGTGTCCGAGAGTCCATCGTGCGTCTCAAACCGTGGACGGCCGTGTGGCTGCGCGTTGAGACGACGCCGACGGACGAGGAGGAGCTCGACGCGCTCCTGACCGGTCAGCGCCCGATGCCCGACACGGTGGATCGCGTGGCGCGTGCCGTGTCGCGTCTGTCGAAGTACGGAGCGGTCGCGCTCATGAGCTGGCTGGTGGAAGGCGACGGCGTGGAGCCGGGCGTCTCGGGTCGGATTTCGGCGCAGCGTTACGTAGGTGGCGAGCCGGAGGAGGCGATTCCCGCGGGGCTGCTCTTGGGCGCGATGCCGCCGGCGACGGAGGATCTGTTGCTGGGCCGCACGACTCCTTGCGACTATTCGGATTCGGTGAGCGCCGACGGCTCTCGTCAGGGTAGCGGCCCGCTCGGCTGGTTCCGCCGCAAGCAGTCATGAGCGTCCTGGAGCTTCTTCCCGCCATTGACGTGACGGATGGGCAGGCCGTGCGCTTGTCCTCGGGGTTGATCGACGAGGGGTCCTGGGGAAGCCCGATCGACGTCGCTCGTTCCTTTGACGAGGCCGGGGCCCGCTGGGTGCACCTGGTGGACTTGGACCTGGCCTTTGGTCGGGGCGACAACTCGGCGCTGCTGGCTCGGGTGATCAGCGAGGTTCCCGTGCGCGTCGAGCTGTCGGGCGGTATCACGAGCCGCGCGGCCATCGAGGCCGGCCTGGCGATGGGACCGGAGCGCGTTAACGTGGCGACTCAGGCGCTTGAGTACATCGACGACGTATGTGAGGCCATTGATGCGTTCGGTCAGCGCATCGCCGTGTGCCTGGATGTGCGCGGGGACCGCCTGGCGGCCCGCGGGGCGGGGCGCGAGGGCGGCAACGTGTGGGAGGTTCTGCGCATCCTGAACGAGGCCGGGGTTGCCCGCGTGGTCGTCACTGACGTGGTGCGGGACGGGCAGATGACCGGATCGAACCGTGAGTTGCTGGCGCGGGTCGCCGACGCGACAGATGCACGCATTATTGCCTCGGGGGGCGTTAACTCGCTGACTGACATTGAGGCATTGCGTGCGATGGGCATTGAAGGGGCGATCATCGGTAAGGCCCTGTACCAGGGTGCGTTCTCGCTGGAAGAGGCGCTCGTTGTCGCCGGATACGAGGAGCACTGATGGCTGGCGCAATGCCCAACCTGTCCGAGGAGCAGAAGAATCGTCTGGCCCAGCGCCTGTCGATGATGAGCCACGACCGTGCGGACGTAGGCCAGGGGCTGCCGCGCACGAGCGCTGCCTTGGCGATGGGGGAGGGCGCCGACGCGGGAGCGGCCCGCCTGGAAGCTCTTGTTGACGCTCTCGTCTTCGAGCGCGTCATCGTCCCCATCGACGTGGAGCCGGACCCCCGCGTGACGGGCGTTCACGCCGGTGAGAACGGCCATAACCCCATCGACTTCGTGCGGGCACAGACCCCCGCGGGTCCGGCCTTGGCGATCTACTCCTCGGCCAAGGCCCTGTCCGCCCACCGCCCGGGCGACCGCCCGATGGCGTTAGATTTCCGCACGATTGGCCTCACCGCATTGGTTGAGACCGGCGGGCGCATCGTCGTCAACCCCGGGACGGACGCCGTCCTCTTGCCGCGCCCCGCCGTGGCTGCCCTGGCTCAGGGCGACGAGTGGCTGCCCGCCTGGCGTGACGATGCCCTGCGCGTGCTCCTGCTCGCTGAGTCCCGTTCTGCCTGCGACGCCATCACAGACCTGTCCATCACCTACGCGGGCAACGCACTGACGCGCGTCACCGTCGCCGTGGACCGCGCCAGATTCGCCCAGGGGGCTGCGGCCTCGTCCGCGAAGGAAGCGCTGTCCGGGGCTCTCAACGCGATCGGCACCAACCCGCGGCTCATTGCTTCGGCGGACCGAGTGGAGATTGTGCCGACACTCGCCTGAGCGCGAGGTCGCACCGCCGTGCCCGACCGACTGGGCCAGCCCAGGCCTCGTCGATCTCGAGCGTGAGGCGCGCAATGCTCCCTGACCTGGCGCTGACTGGGTGCCTCTGGTAAAGTAGACCTGACCGTCTGGGCGTATGCCCGGAACGCAAGCGGAGAAATCCCACCTGGATACCCGCCTCTCGACAGAGAGGATGCCGCCCGTTGGGGCGTAGCGCAGGGGATCGGGTTCAGCGGTCAGCGCCCGTGTGCGTTGACCCTATGGAAGCCTCCGTGCGCGTCGCGTAACGGAGGCTTTTCGTTTCGCGCATAAGGATTCTGTGGAAGGAGCCGCTCATCAGCGAGACTCGCATCAATGAGCGTATTCGAGTCCCCGAGGTTCGCCTCGTGGGACCCGGAGGTGAACAGGTCGGCGTCGTCCGAGTCGAGAACGCGCTGCGTCTGGCTGAAGAGGCCGGACTTGACCTGGTTGAGGTTGCGCCGAACGCTAAGCCGCCCGTCGCAAAGCTCATGGATTACGGTAAGTACAAGTACGAAGCCGCCCAGAAGGCCCGCGATGCTCGCCGCAACCAGGCGAACACGCAGCTGAAGGAAATCCGCTTCCGACTCAAGATCGACGATCACGACTTCGGCGTCAAGAAGGGCCATGTGGAGCGCTTCCTGTCCGCCGGCGACAAGGTCAAGGTCATGATCATGTTCCGCGGTCGAGAGCAGTCTCGCCCCGAGGCTGGCGTTCGCCTCCTGCAGCGCCTCGCCGAGGAGATTGGTGACCTTGCCACCGTCGAGTCGATGCCCCGTCAGGACGGGCGCAACATGACGATGGTGCTGGCCCCCACCAAGCGCAAGGCTGACGCCCTGACTGAGCAGCGCAAGCGCCGCGAGGCCGAGCGCGCTGAGCGCCGGGGCAAGCGCGCGGAGCGCGCCAGCAAGGACCAGGCCCGAGTGGCAGCCGACAAGGCTGACGAACAGGACTGACGGCGATAGCAATCGCCTCACAACGAAGGAATAGAAATGCCGAAGAACAAGACTCATTCCGGTGCTAAGAAGCGCTTCCGCACGACTGGCTCGGGCAAGATCATGCGCGAGCAGGCCGGCGCCCGCCACCTGCTGGAGCACAAGTCCAGCCGCAAGACCCGCCGCCTGGCCACCGACCAGGTCCTGGAGACCGCCGACGTCAAGCGCGTCAAGCGTCTGCTGGGCAAGTGAGCTCGAGTTAGAGGAGAACAGTAAAAAATGGCACGTGTTAAGCGTTCTGTCAACGCCAAGAAGAAGCGTCGTACCGTACTCGAGCAGGCCTCCGGCTACCGTGGCCAGCGCTCGCGCATGTACCGTAAGGCCAAGGAGCAGGTCACTCACTCCTTCGTCTACTCCTACCGCGACCGCAAGGCCAAGAAGGGCGACTTCCGTCGTCTGTGGATCCAGCGCATCAACGCTGCGTCCCGCGCCCAGGGCCTGACCTACAACCGCCTCATCCAGGGCCTGAACCTGGCCGGGGTCGAGGTCGACCGTCGTATGCTGGCCGAGCTGGCCGTGAACGACATCAATGCGTTCAACGCCCTGGTGAAGGTCGCCAAGGACGCGCTGCCCGCCGACATCAACGCCCCCAAGGCCTGATTGGTGAGCCTTTCCGCCGAGCGCCTGACCGTTCTCGACAATCCCCGCGCTGATCGCGTGCGCAGGGTGTCGGGTCTGGTCGGGCGCTCGGCGCGTTCACGCTCGGGCCTGATGCTCGTGGAGGGGCCTCAGGCTGTGCGCGAACTCGCGCGTTTTTGCCCCGGCGCGGTGCGTGACGTGTACGTGCGCCTCGACGCATGGGAGGCCCACCCTGACGTCGTGGACGCCGCCGTGCGCGCGACCCGTTGGGTCCATCCCGTGACCGACGAGGTCTCCGCCGTCCTCTCGCGCGATTCGCAGGGCATCTGCGCGGTGGCGTCGCTGGGAGCCGTGTCTCGCGAGCTGCCGCCCCCGTCGGAGGGGGAGACTCTCGTCGTTCTCGCTCAGGGGCGTGATCCGGGCAACGTCGGTACGATCATTCGAACGGCTGATGCCTTTGGAGCTTCCGGCGTTATTGCGGTCGCGGGCACCGTGGAGGCCACCAGTCCGAAGGTTGTTCGCGCGAGTGCCGGGTCTGTTTTCCACATCCCGGTGTGCGTCGTGCCCTCCTTCGAGGATGCCCGCGCACTCGTTCACGGCCGCAGCGCGGCGCTGCTCGGAACCAGTGGGGGAGCGGGGTCGGTGGACATGGCCGCGATGCTCGTCCAGGGGGTGACGGGTCGTTCGCGTCTGTCTCAGTCGCATGCGTGGGTGTTTGGCAACGAAGCGAAGGGCTTGTCCGGTTCCGAAATGCGTGCCTGCGACTCCCTCGTGTCGATTCCGATGACCGGCGACGCGGAATCTCTGAATGTCGCCAGTGCGGCGGCCACGTGTCTTTTCGCCTCGCAGACCGTGCGTGGAATGAACAGCTGACCCTGTCCGTCGCGGCGCATCGTGGCGTGCGCGACTAGGCTGGGGCACATGAAGCTTTCTGATCTGTCCGAGGCCCAGTTGGTGTCTCACTTCCGTGAGTCTTTCCCGCGCGGTGAGCGCACCATCATCGGCATCGGAGATGACTGCGCGCAGATCGGTGCCCCCGAAGGGTCTTTCATCGTGACGACGGACGTCATGGTCGAGGATCAGCACTTTCACCTGTCCTGGTCGACCGGATACGAGGTCGGCGCGCGCGTGGCCGCTCAGAACCTCGCAGACATCGATGCGATGGGTGGGTGCCCGTCGGGCCTCGTCGCCTCGGTGGTTGCGCCGCGCGACATGGACGCCGAGGTGTTTCTTGACGTCGTACGAGGCCTGGGCGAGCGCGCCCGGGAGGTCGGCGCCGGTGTCGTGGGTGGGGATCTGAGCGCGGGGGAGAAGCTGGTCATCTCGATCACTGCCTTCGGGTACTGCCCGGGGCCTATTGTGCGTCGCGACGGTGCCCAGCCCGGCGACGTTATCGCGGTGAGCGGCACGCTCGGATTCTCCTACGCAGGGCTGGACCTGCTCGAGGGCGGTCACGTGGATCCCAGCGCGCGAGGCCCCGAGGAGCTGGGCGACCTCGCGCCCTTTGTGGATACGTACCGTGCGCCCCACCCGCCCCTAGGATCGGGCGTGGCAGCAGCGGCCGCCGGTGCCACGGCCATGATGGACCTGTCCGACGGGCCCGCAGCTGATGCACGGCGCATGGCCCAGGCCTCGGGCCTCGTTATCGAGTTTGACCGGCCCGCCCTCGAGGCGGAGGCACGGCTGCTCCAGGTTCCCGCTCAGGTCTGCCAGGCCGACCCCGTGCGGTGGGTGCTCCAGGGCGGCGAGGAACACGGGATGCTCGCGGCGTTCCCACCCGACACGGTCCTGCCGGAGGGATTCCGCGTCGTCGGGCACACGCGCGCATGCCGGAACGGGGAGACGCCCGCAGCGATGCTCGATGGGGAGGTTCTGCGCGGGGCGTGGGACCATTTCGATCCTGAGTCCGTACACTAGTGTGATGTAGGCCGCTGGTGCTCCGTCGCAGGGGTGGGGTGCTCGTAGCGGTCGAACCATCAACGATTGGAGAACGTCAGGATGACTGTTTCAACCGAGGGACCCCAGGCCTCGTCCCGTCCGATGTCGCGCGTGGCCCGCAAGCTTGCCGAATCCTCCGAGGAGATTCCCGCTACCGCTGGCCTGTCGCTCCCGTTCCTGCGCGGTGACTCACCTGTGCCCCCGACCAAGGCGCTTCCTGTCATCACCCAGGAAGAGGACGACGCGAGCTAATGCCGCATCGCGCGTAGCGCGGGCTGGCGCACCGACACTCCCCGAGGGAGGCGGCGCGCGGTCACCGCGTTGAACATGGGTGACTCCGGAAGTCCCGCACCAGCAACGGCGAGTGTTCACGAACGAGGTCCGAGCAGTCGCATCGGCGACGTGTGAGAGTGTGGCGGCGAGGTTCGAGGGGAAGCTGGGCGCTGAACTCAGGGTAGAAGTGCGCCAGGTCATGCGCGCAGCGGTGCACAATGGCCTCGCTCGCGACGCATGTACGTGCGACGTGCCCCAGGATGGTGCGCTCGGCACACATCGGCTGATTGGTTGCGTCCACATATAACTTGTAATAGTCATTGCTGATGGTTGTTGACGAAGGTATCGGGCGGTGCTATTTCTGTCTCTGTCGCGGTAGCCGTGTGCCAAGGACGGCAGTCGGCTCCTCCGTGGCACAACACCCGACGTCCGAAAGAACGCACAATGGATGCTAGACACAGTGGCCCGACGGGGGCCTCGTTTCAGCCCGCCTCTGGCATGGATTTCGACCCTGTCCCCGATCCGCCGACGCGCTCAGCCGTGCCATCCCCTCCGTCGCAGGTGCCTGCGACGGTACCCGGATACGGGCAGTATCAAGTGGCCGCCCCGGTTGCAATGTCAGTCCCAGGAGCCGCGGCACCAGACCCCGGTGGTGCTTCGGTCCAGTCGGCGTCGCGTCAGCGTGTCAGTCCGGTCGTGCTTGTGGCCGTTGTTGCGGTTGCGTTTGTTGGGGCCGTCATCGGCGGCTTCATGCTCGCGAATTCCATGCGTACGCCCGAGGCGGAGGTACAGCGCTACCTGGACTATCTCGCGCAGGGCAAGGCGAGTGCGGCGACTAAGATGGTCGATCCCGGGATCCCTAACAGTGAACGCGTCTTCCTGACGGACGAGGTCATGGCCTCGGCAAGCTCACTGATGCGAGTCGAAGAAGTGGTCGACAGGAACCCAGACACGGACGCGCAGACGCATATCGTTGACGCCACCGTGCTGGTCGACGGCATCCGCTTCACCTTCCCTTTCGAGGTGTCGGAGGTGGAATCGACCCTGGGTGTCATCAAGAACTGGCAGATTCGGAATGCGCTCATGACCCCCGTCGCCGTCAGAATCAAGGGTGTCTCCACGTTTAGCGTCGGCGGCGTGAGCGCACCCGTCAGCGACTACGATTCGTTCCCGTTCACGTCCCCGACCTACATGTTCTATCCGGGTGTCTACACGGTCAGCGCCGCCGACCTTGGGGATTACATTGAGGCCGAGCCAGCCACCCTCAGGGCGACGCGAACCGAGTACCAATACGGTGCCGATCCCCTCATGAATGTGTCGATTGAGACCACCTACAGTGCGTCACTGTTGGACGCTGCGCTCGACGAGGTCGTGGCGCAGGCGAACTCGTGCGTCACCCCGCCCGGAAACCTCGATGCCACCTGTCCCTTTGCCCTGCAGTCGCGTACCCTCTCGCTCCTTGAGGTCAAGAAGCTGCCGACGGAACTGAAACCTGTTGAGTGGGAACCCAATCGCTTCCAGGGCAACGTGACCTTCAGAATTCAGAGGGTTGCGGATACAGTGACCCAGGATATTAAGACGACGGCGATTGTGACCCCCGAGTTCGACGATGACGGGAAGCTCTCGCTTGACGCGTCGGGTAAGCCGCATTTCTGGGTGGAGTTCGCACCGGAGTAATCGCCAGCAATATGTGCTCCCCGGTCGCTTGGTGACCGGGGAGCACAGTTGTATCCGCTCTCTCATCGTTGTGTGGCTGGGTGCGCGCGTGATGTCACACTGGGAAGGTCTTTGTGGTCGAATAAAGGGATGTGTTGATTGTGGCCTGAGACCGGCCATGGAATGCCACATCTCGGGAGGAGAACATGATGGACGTCCAGAACCACGACATGAACGCGGCTCCGATACCGGCACCGCCCGAAACCCCGGCGGTTCCGGGTCCGTCGACGGCGTCTGGGGGAGGCGTGGCGTTCACGCCGATGTCCGCTTCGGGGAAGAAGCGGGTGAAGCTGATTGGGGTCCTGGTCGGCGTCCTCGTTGTGCTGGCCATCGCTGGCGTCGTTGCGATCACGGTAGTGAATACTTCTCGTACGCCCGAGGCCGAGGTGCGCAAGTACCTGGACCTGCTGGCCGCCGGTAAAGGTACCGAAGCGACGGAGATGGTGGACCCCGGCGTGCGCAACGACCAGCGGGTGTTTCTCACCGACGAGGCCATGGCCTCGGCCACATCTCTGCTGGTCGTCGAGGACGTGGTCGCCGACAAAAGCGGCGAGGACTCCAACATCGCCGAGGTCACCGCGACCATGACGGTCGACGGCCAGCGCTTCACCCACACCTTCACTGTGACAGCAGATGAGGCGATGATGGGCCTCCTCAACAACTGGACAATCACAGATTCCCTCGCGGTGCCCGTGAGTGTCAACGGTGAAAGAATTGACCAGTTCTCAGTCGGATCCGTCAGCGCGTCGGTGGGGCAAAGTGGCGTCGCGTCGCGCTCGAGTTCCTACTTCTTCTACCCCGGCGTCTACACATTTACCCCCGTCGCGCCCAATGAGTACGTCGAGGCCTATCCCGCAACCGTCTCCGTTCGGGACGCCGTTCGCAGTACGTCGATCGGCAGGGGGAACGACGACGTGACCTTTGTGGGAACCTTCACCGACAAGTTCAAGGACGAGGTGAACGAGATGATTCGCGAACGCATCAACTCCTGTGTCCCTGGTCAGTGGAGTAGCTCAAGCCGATGCCCCAACGCGATCGGTGCGTCGTCGGCGACATCTGTTGTCATCAAGCAGCTGCCTGCCGAGTTCAGCACACGCAGACTGACAGACAGAACGCTTGAAGGAGATATGGTCTTCGAGCTTACCTCCGCCACCGGAACGAAAGAAGTAGAAACAACGGTCATCGTTGAGGCAGAAATAGATGATCAGGGGATGCTGACGCTCACTGCCGACGGCAAACCAGACGTCACACTCACCTTCCGCTATTAGGTTCCTTCATAGATGGTCGGTACCGGAGTAGCTCTCCGCACGGCACCGATGGGCACCGCCTATCCGTACTGTGATCGGTCTTTGACTCGTTGCATGCGTGGTGTGATACTGGGCACGCCTGAGTAGCTGGATGGTCGGAATCACAGAGTGTGTTGCCTCTTGGCTGCTGAATGTCAAACGTTGTGAGGAGCAATTGATGGGTACTGAGAAGAATCAAACGAATGCGGCTCCGATACCGGCACCGCCCACAACCTCTGCGGTTCCGGGTCCGTCGACGGCGGCTGGGGGAGGTGTGGCTTTTGCCCCGGTGTCCGCTGTGGGGAAGAAGCGCGTGAAGCTGATTGGGGTTCTGGTCGGCGTCCTCGTGGTGTTGGTGATTGCTGGTGTGGTGGCGATCAAGGTGATGAATAGTTCTCGCACGCCCGAGGCCGAGGTGCGCAAGTACCTGGACCTGCTGGCCGCCGGTAAAGGTACCGAAGCGACGGCGATGGTCGATCCCGGAGTGAATAATGATCAGCGCGTCTTTCTGACCGACGACGCCATGGCCTCGGCGAGCTCGCTGCTGGTCGTCGAGGACGTGGTCGCCGATAAGAATGACAGTTCTGATACGCGCATGGTGACCGCCACCATGCAGGTCAACGGGGAACGCTTCACCCACGCCTTCACCGTGACGAAGGGGCCGTCGACGATGGGCGTTCTGGACAACTGGAAGGTCAAGGATGCTCTCGTGTCCCAGGTGAGCATCGATGCCCGCGGGTACAAGCAATTCTCCGTGGGTAATGTGAGCGCCGATGCGTCCGCGGCGGGCCGTAACGACCAGGAGAACGACTACCTCTTCTACCCCGGCGTCTACACGTTCACGCCCATCGCGGCGAGCGAGTATGCAGACTCCAACCCCGAGACGGTTTCTGTCCTCGATGATGGGCTGGGTGGCAGAGACAACGTCGTGACTCTCAAGGCCACCTACAACACCAAGCTGACGGCGGCCGCGATCGAGGCGGGGCAATGGGCCGTTGACACCTGCTCGACCATTCCGGACAACCAGAAGTCTTGGTGCCCATTTGCGATCCAGAGCGATGCCGTCACCGCGGTAACGGGCGGCTCAATGCCGAAGGCGCTGGCGCCGGTGTCCGAGGATCAGCCGACGGTCTTTCGGGCGACTGTCGTCTTCACGGCGACGTACAACAACAAGTACTACATGGCAGGCACGCGAGACGAGGAGGCCAAGGTGGAGATTCGCGCGCAGCTGGATGACGACGAGGTGCTCAAGCTCGACAAGGATGGTAAGCCCGATTTCGAGGTGAGTTTCACCCGCTAAGGTCCCCCGGCATGTGCGACCTGTCGCGCTCCTCGATCGCTTGGCGGTCGGGGAGCGCGTCGTATCCGTAGTGTGACACAGCTTTGACTCTCGGCTGGTGGTGTGTGATCATGGGCACGTCTATTTGGCTGGTGGTTGGTATTGGTGTGTTTGTCGCCCGATGCTGGCCCCGGACCATCAACGCATCGTGAGGAGCGAGTTGTGAGTACTGACAATAGCGAAACTACCGGCAGCGAGATACCTGCACCGTCCCCGGCTGGGGTCGACCCAACTTCTGGCGCCACCCCCATTCCCGGGCCCGGTGCCGCGCCCATTCCCGGGCCCGGTGCCGCGCCTGTTCCGGGGCCCGGTGGGGTTCCCGCCGCGGGGGTGTCCTTCACGCAGGTCTCGCCTGGCGCGCGTAAGCGCGTGAAGCTGATCGGGGTTCTGGTCGGTGTTCTCGTCGTGCTGGTGATTGCGGGCGTCGTTGCTATCAAGGTGATGAATAGTTCTCGCACGCCCGAGGCCGAGGTGCGCAAGTACCTGGACCTGCTGGCCGCCGGTAAAGGTACCGAAGCGACGGCGATGGTCGATCCAGGGGTGGATAACGACCAGCGTACTTTCCTGACCGACGACGCCATGGCCTCGGCGACCTCGCTTCTGGTCATCGAAGACGTCGTTGCGGACAAGAACGACGATTCCGACACTCGCACCGTGACCGCGACCATGCAGGTCAACGGGGAACGCTTCACCCATGCCTTCCGTGTCACTTCGGATGAAGCGACGATGGGTGTTTTGAATAACTGGAAGGTGAAGGACTCGCTGGCAGTGCCCGTGACCGTGGACGGTGATGGAATCGATCAGTTCTCCGTCGGTGAGACGAAAGCCTCCGTTGACAAAGCAAGTCTTTACATGGAAGGGCGTTCCTTCCTCTTCTATCCGGGCACATACAATTTCACGCCTGTCGCGCCGAACGAGTATGTTGATACGACTCCCGTCTCCGTCTCCGTGCTCGATGAAGTGCGCACTCAAAATAACGATGGCGAGAGCGACGTCACCTTCAAGGCGACCTATAACGACAAGCTGGAAGCTGCTGCTCTCGAAGCAGCTCAGGCGCTCGTTGAAAAGTGTGGGACCTATCCCGGCAATCAGGGGGATGACTGCTCGAACCAGATTCGGGGAAAGAGCATCACCGCTATTTCCATCAAAGAAAAGCCGACATCTCTCGATTCGGAAAGCTTTGATCCAACGTCATTTTACGGGAACGTGACATACACGGTCACGGAACCGGAGGGGCTGCTGTTCGGAGGAACGCACGACTTCGGCACGATGGTGAAAGTTGACGCGCGTTTCGACGACGACAACGGACTGCTGCAGCTGACCGCCGATGGCAAGCCGGACTTTAAGGTGCAATTCCTCTTCTAACGTCCGCTTCCGCCGTCCCTATACACCCGGTGCCCGTCCGCAGGAAGCGGACGGGCACCAACTATCCGCATGTCGATCCTTCTTTGACTCGTTGCATGCGTGGTGTGATACTGGGCACGTCTGAGCGACCGGATTGCGGGGTGCGCAGTGCACGCCGCAATCCTGGCTGTGGTTTGTCAAACGTTGTGAGGAGTGCATGATGAGCACCGAGAAGAACAATGCAAGTGCGGCACCGATCCCGGCACCGCCTGTGACCCCTGCGATTCCGGGTCCACCGGTGCCTGCCGGGCGCAGCGTGGCGTCGACCCCCTCTTCTGGCCGGGGTAAGAAGCGGGTCATACTCGTGGGGATTCTGGTCGGCGTCCTCGTTGTGCTGGTCATCGCCGGTGTGGTGGCTATCAAGGTGGCTAATAGTTCTCGTACGCCCGAGGCCGAGGTGCGCAAGTACCTGGACCTGCTGGCCGCCGGTAAAGCCAGCGCGGCCACGGCGATGGTCGACCCGGGCGCTCCGAACGATCAGGAGGTCTTTCTGACCGACGACGCCATGGCTTCAGCGAGTTCGCTGCTGGTCGTCGAAGAAGTGGCCGCCGACAAGAATGAGGACGCCGAAACCCGTCAGGTGTCGGCCACCCTGCAGGTCAACGGGGAGCGCTTCACCCACGCCTTCACCGTGACCAAGGACAAGCCGACGATGGGCGTTCTCAATAACTGGACGGTGAAGAACTCCCTGGCTGCGCAGGTCAGCGTCGACGCGCAGGGATACACCCAGTTCACCGTCGGAGGGGTGAGTGCCGACGCTCCGCGCAAGCTTGTCTCTGGTAAGCCGGCCACGTACTTTTTCTACCCCGGCGTCTACACGTTCACGCCCGTCGCCCCGAGCGAATACGTGGATGTCAACACCAAGACCGTTGCCGTCCTTGACGGCGTCCACGGTGGAACCGCCTCCCCTGCTGATGCTTCCGACGTGTCCCTGGAAGCAACCTACAGCGCCAAACTGAAGGAAGCGGCGCTCGAGTCCGCGAAGGAATTCCTGAACTCCTGCGCCTCCATTCCGGGAAACCTGAATACTGACTGCCCGTTAGCTCTCCAAAACGACGCGGTGACCGCTATCTCCGTCAAGACGATGCCCACATCGCTGGAACCGATGCACGTTGATCCGGGGGTTTTCCAAGGGCCGGTCACGTTCGAGGTTACCTACTCCGACAAGTACTCCATGTACTACATGCCGGGAACGCACGACGTTGATTCGAAGGTTTTCGTCACCGTCCAATTCAACAACGATGGGCTGCTCAAGCTCACGCCGGACGGCAAGCCTGACTTCTTCGTGAGCGCACCCCTCTAAGGTCATCATCACACTCCGACCAGTGATGTCGCCCGTCCGAGCAGCGGACGGGCGACATGCGTGTGTGCGCCGGAACCCAGCCCCGGCCTCGTTCCAGGAGCGTGAGCCGCGTGTAGCCTTGAGGCACCATGATGATTATGGGAAAATTGTCAGGCTTGTGCCCCTGTGGTCCGCGTCGTATCCCAGGCGTGGAAGCCTGGGTGCAGCCGTCGCACAGTGAGGAGAAACAATGGATGCACACGCCGACAACGCGGACCAGCGGATGACTGCCCCGCCTCCCGCTCCAGAACAAAACACTCCCGCGGCGCCGGTGCCCAGCCCTGCACCGGCGCCCGCCGCACCCCAGGCCTGGGTGACGGGGCAGGTCCCCGTCATGGTGCCGCCCCCCGCCGAGGTCCCGCCCGCTGCGCAGGCCAACGGGGGTATCGCCTTCACGCCCATGTCAACGAAGAGCCGACGTCGCATCAAGCGAAGCGTGATCGCTGTCGTAGCCCTCGCGGTTCTCGCGGGAGTGGGAGTTCTGAGCGTCATGTTCGCGAACTGGACCCGCACGCCGGAGGCGACCGTGCGCCAGTACCTCGACTATCTGGCCGCAGGCAAGGCCAGCGCAGCGACCGCGATGGCAGACCCGGGCCTGGCTAACGACAAGCGCGCCTTCCTCGCCGACGATGTCATGGCCTCGGCCGACGCGCGCATCGTCATCGAGGACATCGTCGCCGATACGAACGAGGACGCGAAGACGCGCACGGTCACCGCCACCATGCAGCTCGACGGTGAGCGTTTCACCTACAACTTCACCGTCTCCTCCGCGAAGCCGACGTTCGGTGTACTGAAGAACTGGAAGCTCGAGAACTCGCTGGTCATGCCCGTGCGCATCATGGGAGAGAAAGTCTCGAAGTTCTCCGTCGGTGAGGTGACGACGTCGGTGCCCGCAGGCGAGATGACCATCGGCACCGAGTTTGTGTTTTACCCGGGCATCTACACTCTCACTCCCGTCGATCTGGGCGAGTATGTTGACGCTGATCCGGTGACCCTGCGGGTGAAGCCTGAGACTGGCTCTGGCCGATCGGGTTCCACCGCCTCGAACGTACAGCTCAAGGGAGACTATAACTCCAAGCTGACGGACGCGGCCCTGAGCGCGGCTGTCGCCCTGACGAACTCGTGCGCGACCGTCCCCGGTAACATCGATCAGGCCTGCCCGAGCTCGGTGCGAGCGACGAACCTGTCGGTCCTGCAGGTCAAGAAGGTGCCGACCACCATGACGAAGCGTGGCGATAACGGCAGCTTCACAGGGGAGGCAGTGTTCTCGATCCAGAGCACCAGCAGCTGGGACAAGGAACCTCATGATGTCGACTCGACGGTGACCGCAACCGTGATGCTCGACGAGAACGGGGCGATCAAACTAGATGCCTCGGGCGATCCGCAGTTCAAGGTGAGCTTCGGTTACTGAGATGTGAGCGGCGCGGGGCTGATGCCCCGCGCCGCTTCGTTTGTCCACGTGGACAGTAAGTCTCGTGACCTGCGCGAACCGCCAGTTGCCGCCGGACCCACTCCGGGCCCTGAGGGGCCTCACTCGTTGTGGAGTGGGGTGCGATGGCGTACGCTACCCCTACGAAGTAGTTACCGAGGATGCAGGGGCTTCTCAATGTGGAGGAAGAAGGCGGTGCCGCAGTTCGGCGTACCGGGTGCTATCCCTAGGAACGCAAGGGCAGGGCAGAGGCTCGAGGTGATCGGACGCAGATCATGGGGACCTCGGGAGTCGGTGAGTATGGGATTCCTGATCCTCGTGGTCATCGTATGCATGGGATTCCTCTGGTGGATGGCGAAAACAGAGGGAAGCGCCGAGGGAGAAGTGCGTCGCTACCTGACCTACCTCGCAGAGGGGGATGCGGAGGGTGCGTTATCGATGGTCGATCCCGGGGTACCGAACGAACAGCGTCTGTTCTTGACGAACGAGGTCATGGCGTCGGCCTCGTCTCGGCTTCTTGTTGAATCCGTAGAACCCGAGCCCACGGGCGCCAAGCGTGTGGATACCGTGGCTGTCACTGCCACGCTGCGTCTCAACGGAGATCGGTTCACGCACGTTTTCCAGGTTGATCGAAAGGACCGCGAGGATAGCATCGTTGACCGGTGGGTGATTCGAGAGGGCTTGTTCGTGACGGTTCCCGTTTCTGGGGTGCGCGTGCCTTCCTTTAGCGTTGGGGGTGTGAGCGCGCCCACGGGCCAGCTCCAGTCTGACGGAGTAGGATACCTGTTTTTTCCGGGCGTCTACAGTTTCGAGCCTGCCGGACTTGGCCCCTATGTCACCGCACAGCCAGCTCACGTAGTCGTCGAAGATGGAGCGTATGCATCGGAGTATGAAACCAAACAGGTGACCTTCGATGGTTCTCTGAGCAGCTCACTACGTGCTGAGGTCCTGACAGCCATGCAGGAAGCCGTCCAGAAGTGCGCGACATGGGACTCTCACGCCGAAGCATTCTGTCCTGCAGAGGTGCGCTCGTCGACCCTCAGTAGTCTTGAACTGGTCGCGCTGCCCTCCGTACTGTCGGGGGCAACGGACGATGGACACTATGAGGCTGACGACGCAGTGTTTCGTTACCAGGACACTGGAGGGTGGTTCCCCGACAAGAGCCCTCACGACCTGAAGGTCCGCGTGAAGGCGACGGTCATCATGGATGCGGACGGTATTCCGGAGGTTGATATCGACGGGAAACCAAGCGTCACTGTGACGATGCAGAAGCGCTGAATCTGCCACGACTCCAGTTGATCTTCTTGTGCTGACCGGCTCGACAATCGCGGCGTCGCGTCAGCGGCGGTGGCTATCCGACGGTGAGTTGGGAGTGCCACCTCGTCTCCGGGGTTGCCCAACGATTAGCGTGGTTTCCTCTCTGAGGAGGTAATACCTCGGCGAGTGCCCGCATCGGGGCGATGCCCACGCCCATGAAGGCGACGGCGGATGGCAGCGGTGTCTACACCGGTGAGGCAGTGTTCTCGATCCAGAGCACGTACAGCTGGGACAAGGAACCTCATGATGTCGACTCGACGGTGACCGCAACCGTGATGCTCGACGAGAACGGGGCGATCAAACTAGACGCCTCGGGCGAGCCGCAGTTCAAGGTGAGCTTCGTTTGTCCACGTGGACAGTAGGCCTCGTGACCTGCGCGAACCGCCAGTTGCCGCCGGACCCACTCCGGGCCCTGCGGCCTCGTGGTGGACGGTGGTTGAGCCGAATTTTCACATATGAGAAAATTAGTGCGTTTTTCGCCCGACAGGCACGCCAGGGAACCCACCGGTGGGTTGAGGGCGGACACGTAGCACAGTGAGGAGCAACGATGGAAGAGAATCGCGAGGACAAAGACCAGGGGAACGTGCCTCCTCCCTCTCCGGGCGAGGTGGCCCCTCCGCCGCCCGAGGCCTCGGAAGACAGCGAGCAGACGGTACCTGGTGGCCTTCCCCCCGCCCCCGAGCCCGACGGCATCGATCTCCCGCCCACACCCGAGGCGCTCCTTGAGGCTCCAGCCGCACCCGCGCAGAGCCCGGCCGTGTCCTTCACCCCCATGTCGGACAAGAGCCGTCGGCGCGTCAAGCGGGCGATCGTCGCAATTGTCGTCCTGGCAGTGCTCGGCGGTGTGGGAGCCCTCAGCATCATGTTCGCGAATCGGACGCGCACTCCCGAGGCTACCGTGCGTCAGTACCTGGACTATCTGGCCGCCGGCAACGCGAGCGCGGCCACTGCGATGGTCGATCCTGGCCTGCCCAATGAGCAGCGGGGCTTCCTGACGAACGACGTCATGGCCTCGGCCAAGTCTCGGATTGTCGTCGAAGACGTCGTTGCCACACCCTACGGGGGTAACAAGGTCACCACCGTCACGGCGACGATGCAGCTCGACGGAGAGCGCTTCACCTACTCCTTCGGCCTGATTGCCACAGAACCCACGTTTGGCGTGCTGAAGAACTGGAAGATGCAAAACGCCCTGATCGCGCGCGTGAACGTCACCGGCAAGAAGGTCTCGTACTTTACGGTCGGAGGCGTGAAGGGGGCGATCAATGCGGGAGTAATGACCAACGGCACGGACTACATGTTCTATCCGGGCGTCTACACCTTCACACCCGCAGACACGACCGACTACATCGATGCTGATCCCGTCACGCTGCGCGTGAAGGCGGATATGGTCTCCAATACCAAGGGGGTCGCTGCTTCTAGCGTCAAGCTGACGGGTGCGTATAACGATGCCCTGGCCTCGGCAGCCTTGGATGCGGCCGTCGCCCTGACGAACTCCTGCGCGACCGCCACCGATAATGCCAACAAGGTATGCCCCCAGCGAATGGAGTTCATGGGTTGGACCGTACAGGAGATTAAGAGCCTGCCTACGTCTATGAAGCCCAATGGCATGGGGGAGCGCACCTATTCGGGGCAAGCGACATTCTTGGTCGTGAATAAAACAGGACGCGACAAGAAGCCGAAGGAGTTCGAGTGCACCGTGGAGGTGGTTGTGAAGACTGACAATGCAGGCATGGTCCTCGTTGATGAGGACGGCAAGCCGAAGCTCGAGGCGACATTCGCCTGATGATGCGCGCGCGGCGCGGGGCGTGAGCCTCGCGCCGCGCTATTGTGCGCTAATTTTCCAAAGTGGTGGCAAGTGCACGTGGGCACGCTATGATGGGTTGTTGGTAACTCTGTCACAGCGAGAGCGGAGCAGTCCCGATGAGCAATGACGCGCAGGTAATGAGTACACGTCGGCCCGGCCGCCCGAAGGCTGGCAGTGAGGACAAGAAAGCGCGGATTCTTGCTGAGGCGTTGACCCTTTTCTCGACCCGGGGCTATGTGGCCACCTCTCTGGCGGACATTGCCCGGGCCTCGGACATTTCCAAAGCGGGCCTGCTGCACCATTATTCCTCGAAGGATCAGCTGCTGGCTGCCGTCCTGGAGGAGCGCGACCGGCGCACGTTGAGTCGTCTTCCCGGGGGTGATGCGAGCGCGGAGGCTGCGCTTGACGCGTGGGTGGAGATGGTCGCGCATAACCAACGTCATCCTGACGGGGTTGCCCTGTACACGGCGATGTCGGCGGCTGTCATTGATGCCGATCATCAGGCTCATCCGTGGTTCCGTGAGCACCTGTTGGGTGCGATTTCGTACCTGGTGGATGCGCTTGAGCGGGGGAAGGCGGCGGGTGAGGTGCGTCCCGACGCTCCGAGCGAGCAGATTGCCCGCAAGCTTGTGGGGCTGTCCGACGGCCTGCAGGTCCAGTGGTTGTGCTCGCGCGCGGACGGTGGGGCGGATGTTGATATGCGCGAGGTGATGGCCGGGATGATCGCCGACGTGAAGGATCGCTGGCTTATTCGTCCCTGAACGAGGCTGTGGTTGCCTCCGAGGAGACAGGCACGCAAGCAGTGAATTGCCTCACAGCTCTGGGGTGTTATTGAGGCTTACTCTCGGTTTGGGGCTTAGGTCCCTTGTTTGTGTCGCTCCGTGCGTGTCTCCTGGCGCTCCAGATAGGGGGCATGCGCGTTAGGATAGACAAACCAGCATGCTTCACAATGTCGGGAGTCTGGCGACACGTGCTCAGGGTTGATCAAGCACGTGACGCGGATGATCCGACGCCTACTCACGCCTGGAGGACTACGTATGACGAACACCGCTGTTCCCGCCCCGCCGAGCCGCAATTCCACCGCCCGTCGCTGCCCCGATGACCTGTGGGCCCTGGGGGAGCGGGCAATTGTCCGGGCCCGCCGCTGGGTCGACGAATCCGCCCACGAACCGACGCCGCAATCGGCCAAGCTGCTGTCGCGAATCCTCGCCGATCCGGACGGCCTGACCTTCACCACCCGTTTCGTCGATGACGTCGTTCGCCCCGCGGACCTGGATGTGGCCAGCGCGGCGATGAAGCGCCTGTCGGCGGGCCGCAAGAGCTTCCTGCCCCCGGCTCTCGCCGCCGCGATGGGCCTGGGATCGACCGCTTCTCGCGTCGCGCCCCGCACGGTCACGGCCACCGCGCGCCGAGTGTTCCGTGAAATCGTCGGCGACCTCGTCGTCGACGCGACGGATCGGGGCCTGGGTCCGGCGCTGGCTCGCCTGCGCAAGGGTGGGAACCGCCTCAACGTCAACCTCCTGGGCGAGGCCGTCCTTGGTGAGAAGGAAGCGGCCCACCGCCTCGCCGAGGTCTCGCGCCTCGTCACGCGAGAGGACGTCGACTACGTCTCCATCAAGGTCTCGGCCGTCACCGGACCGCACAACCCGTGGGGCTTCAAGGAGGTTGTCGCCCACGGCGTGAGCGCCCTGGCGCCCCTGTACCGCCTGGCACGCGACAATGGCACCTTCCTGAACCTCGACATGGAGGACTACAAGGACCTCGACCTGACGATCGCCGTCTTCACCTCGATCCTCGACCAGCCCGACATGCGCGGCTACGAGGCCGGCATCGTCCTCCAGGCATACCTGCCCGACTCTCTCGGCGCCCTCCAGCGTCTCCAGGAATGGGCGCGCAAGCGCGTGGATGCGGGCGGCTCGCGCATCAAGGTCCGCGTCGTCAAGGGCGCGAACCTGTCCATGGAGAGGGTGGACGCCGAAATCCACGGGTGGGAGCTGACGACCTGGCCGTCCAAGCAGGACACGGACACCAACTACAAGCGCATGCTCGAATGGGCGATGACCCCCGAGCGCACCCGCGCTATCCGGCTGGGTGTGGCCGGTCAGAACATTTTTGACATTGCCTTTGCCTACGAGCTGCGTGCCGCGCGCGGCCTGGAGGACAGCGTCGAGTTTGAGATGCTCTCCGGCATGGCCACGGGCATCCAGGAGGTCGTGCGCCGCGACGTCGGCTCCCTGCTGCTGTACGTGCCCGTCGTCAACCCGCGTGAGTTCGACGTTGCGATCTCCTACCTCGTGCGTCGCCTCGAGGAGAACGCAGCACCCGAGAACTTCATGTCCGGGGTCTTCGACATCGCCAAGAATGAGGATGTGTTCGCTCGCGAGCGCGACCGTTTCTTGGCGGCTCTGTCCAATGTTGACCCCGGCGCCCCCGTGCCCGCTCCCAATCGCAGGCAGGATCGCCTCGCGCAGCGCAAGGCCGGTGTCCCCGCCGAGCAGGGCAGCCTCGCCGAGCGCGCCCGGCGACCCTTCGCCTCGGAGGCCGACTCCGATCCGGCTCTGGCGGCCAACCGCCAGTGGGCCCGCGAGATCGCTGCCGCCATCCCGGCCTCGACGCTCGGGGTTGAGGCAGTGCGCGCCGGTGCGCAGGCCCTGGCCACGAACGAGGCGATCGATGCCCTCGTGAAGGCCAGCGCCGGTGCCGCCCGCGCGTGGCAGGGGCTGACGCCCGAGGAGCGCGCCGCCGCGCTGCACCGCGTCGGTGACGTCCTGGCTGCCCGCCGCGGCGAACTCATCGAGGTCGCCGGCTCTGAGGCCGGTAAGACCATCGATCAGGCCGACCCCGAGGTCAGCGAGGCCATCGACTTCTGCCACCACTACGCGAACGCATCCCTGGAGCTCTTCGACGAGGCCCACATGGCGGGTGCGCGTTTCGTGCCCGTGGACGTCACCGTCGTCGCCTCGCCGTGGAACTTCCCGGTCGCGATCCCGGTGGGAGGCGTCGCCGCCGCCCTGGCCGCGGGCAGTGCCGTCATCCTCAAGCCGGCCCCTCCCGCCAAGCGCTGCGCGGCGGAGCTCGTCGCGGCCTTCCACGAGGCCGGGATTCCCAAGGACCTGGTGGCGCTCGCGCCGCTCGAGGATGGGGACGTGTCGCGTTACCTCGTCACGCACGAGGCCGTGGACCGCGTCGTCCTGACCGGCTCCTACGACACGGCCCGCCTCTTCCGTTCCTGGAAGCCCGACATGCACCTGCTGGGCGAGACCAGTGGTAAGAACGCCATCATCGTCACGCCGTCGGCCGACCCCGACCTGGCCGTGCGCGACATCGTGCACTCGGCCTTCGCCCACGCGGGACAGAAGTGTTCGGCCTCCTCCCTGCTGATCCTCGTCGGATCAGCCGGCAAGTCGGCGCGCATCGCCCGCCAGCTCGTGGACGCGGCCGCCTCGCTGCGGGTGGGTGGCCCCGCCTCCCTCGACTCCCAGGTGGGTCCCGTCGTCGTTCCCGATGACGAGAAGGCCGTGCGCGGCCTGACGACCCTGGGCGAAGGCGAGCACTGGGTGCTCAAGCCGCGCTACCTGGGCGACGGCCTGTGGACCCCTGGTATCCGTGCGGGTGTTGTGCCCGGCAGCGAGTTCCACCTGACCGAGTACTTCGCGCCCGTCCTCGGCGTGATGCGCGTGGATACTCTCGAGGAAGCCATCGAGGTAGTCAACGAGGTCGACTACGGCCTGACCTCCGGCCTGCACACGCTCGACACTGAGGAGCTGGCGTTGTGGCTTGAGGGTATCGAGGCCGGTAACCTCTACGTCAACCGCGGCATCACCGGTGCTATCG